>JABAOH010173411.1_pt1 | contig 42611 bp, 50 predicted proteins | sample 7062181 | NCBI WGS metagenome assembly JABAOH01 (sample SAMN14538630, study PRJNA623070) | marine sediment metagenome | biome: marine biome [ENVO:00000428]; feature: marine pelagic biome [ENVO:01000023]; material: deep marine sediment [ENVO:00002113]; isolation source: pool of 5 deep marine... | reverse complement strand
ACGATCATCGAGATCGACAGGGACGCGCCGATCGTGCAGGAAGAGACGTTCGCTCCGATCCTGTATGTGATCGAGGCGGAGGACGTCCACGACGCCATCTCGATACAAAACGGGGTGCGGCAGGGCCTCTCATCCGCGATCTTCACCAACAACCTCCGTGCCTCGGAGTTGTTCCTCTCTCACGAGGGCTCCGACTGCGGGATCGCCAACGTCAACATCGGCACTTCCGGGGCCGAGATCGGCGGCGCCTTCGGCGGTGAGAAGGAGACGGGCGGCGGCCGCGAGTCCGGCTCCGACGCGTGGAAGGCCTACATGCGCCGGCAGACGAACACGATCAACTGGAGCGCGGACCTGCCCCTGGCGCAGGGCATCGAGTTCGGCTGAGGCGTTTCTTCCCGCTCAGGGGGTAGAAGGTTGCACCGCCAGCAGGGCGGCGCGTTCCCGTAAAGGCAGATCGAGCACGAACACTCCCCCCTTGAGGGGGAGTCAATCGGCCGTGGGCCGATTGGTGGGGGTCTCCTCTTGCGAACGCCGCAGCTGGATCGCCCCTAACGAACGAAGTGAGTTAGGGAGGGGTTAGGGACCGCTGGCGGCGAACACTGCTACTGCCACGGCGATGCCCATGATGAGCAGGGCAACAGCGATGGCGGCGGCGACGCGCTGCGCCCGTGCCGCCGCCCGCGAGTCGACACCGGTTGGCCACTGGACGCGCTGCGGCCTGGTGCGAGCCTGCCGCGTCCTGCGGGGGGTGGCGCGGAACTCGATCTCTGTGGCTTCGTCCTCGTCCTCGTCGTCGCCGGAGTCGTCTTCGAACTCGACCTCGATCGGCTCGTCGCGAGAGACCGGCCCAGCAGGCTCCGCGGCCAGGCGCTCCCGGGCGCGGCGAATCATCTCCTCGCTACTTAGGGGCCGTTCGTCTTCCATGTCGCCACGGTACCAAGGCGCCCAGGGCCTGAGGCACGCTGCCGGGAAGGTGACGAAGAACCGTGCGGTCCGTCAGCCGAAGCGATAGCCGACGCTGCGGACGGTTGTGATCCACGAGGCGCGTTCTTCACCGAGTTTGGCTCGCAACCGCCGCACGTGGACGTCGACCGTGCGCGCCCCGCCGAAGTAGTCGTAGCCCCAGACCTTCGACAGCAGCTGCTCCCGCGACCAGACCCTCCCGGAGTGGGTGGCGAAGAAGCGCAGCAACTCGTACTCCATGTAGGTGAGGTCGATTGGCTCGTCTCCAAGAACCGCTTGGTAGGTGGCGAGGTTCAGCGTCAGGTCCTTGAAGGACACGGACTCCTCCGCCGTTGTATCGCCCCGTCGCGCCAACCGGGTGACGCGCACCGCCAACTCGTGGCCGTCGATGGGGGCGAGCACGAAGTCGTCGCACACCGCATCGGCGAGATCACTCGTGTGAGCCGGCTCCGCCACCACGAGCACGGGGGCCCTTGCTTCGGCGTGGATGCGGCGCGCCACGGCCAAGCCCACGGCGGGATCGGCGCCGAGCTCGACTATTGCGACCGCCCACCCTTCGTCGGGCTCCAGGTCGGCGACGGCCGCCGCGTCGCCGACCGGCACGGGCCTGATGCCGGCCCGGAGCAGGGCCTCCGTCAAACCCGGCGACGGATTCAGAGGGTGGAGCGCTGCGAACATCTCTCCAGGGTATCGCTTCGACGGCTTCTCACAGTATCGGCAGGTATTCCTCGAGTTCGTAGCGGCTCACGTGGCGCTGGTAGCGATCCCATTCGTTTCTCTTGTTGCGCAGGAACCACTCGAACAGGTGCTCACCGAGGGCTTCGGCCACCAGTTCAGACTCTTCCATGGCGTCGAGCGCCGCGGCCAGATTCCCCGGTATCCGGCTGATCCCGGCGGCGGCTCGCTGCTCGCCGCTGAAATCGGAGGCATCGGAACGGATCTCGTCGGGGAGCTCGTAGTTGCCTTCGATCCCGGCGAGCCCGGCGGCGAGGATCACCGAGAAGGCCAGATAGGGGTTGCAGGCCGGGTCCGGCGAGCGGTATTCGATTCGAGTGCTGCTCGGCTTGCCCTTCTTGGGCGTGGGCACCCGCACGAGGGCAGATTGGTTGTTGCGCGCCCAGGTAATCCAGACTGGAGCGTCGTACCCGCTCACCAGGCGCTTGTATGAGTTGACCCACTGGTTTGTCACCGCGGTGATCTCCTTGCCGTGGCCAAGCAGCCCGGCGACGAAGCCCTGGGCCACCTTGGACAGGCCGTACGAGCCACCCGTCTCGTGGAATGCGTTCTTGTCACCCTCGAACAGCGAGAGGTGCAGGTGCAGTCCGCTGCCGTCGACGCTCTCGATGGGCTTGGGCATGAACGTGGCGTGGATGCCGTGTTCCATGGCGACCTCCTTGACGGCGAGGCGGGTGGTCATGAGCGTGTCGGCCATGGTCAGGGCGTCGGTGTAGCGCAGGTCGAGCTCGTGCTGGCTGGGAGCGACCTCGTGGTGAGACGATTCGACCGGTATCCCGAGGTTCTCCAGGGCCATGATCGTGCGGCGTCTGTACTCCTGAGCCACGTCCAGGGGGGTGAGGTCGAAGTAGCCGCCGCGGTCGAGCACCTGCGGCTCGGGGCCGGCGTCCTGGAAGTAGAAGTACTCGACTTCGGGCCCGACGTAGAACGTGAAGCCGAGGTCCGCGGCGCGTTCCAGATTGCGCTGCAGCACCGAGCGCGGATCCCCCTCGAAAGGCTCGCCGTCGGGTGTCGTGAGATTGCAGAACATTCGGGCGACTCCCGATTCCTCACCGCGCCAGGGCAGGATCTGGAACGTGGTCGGGTCGGGGTGAGCGAGCATGTCCGCTTCCTGGACCCGGGAGAAGCCGTCGATGGCTGATCCGTCGAACTGCATGCCTTCTTCGAAGGCCGTCTCCAACTCGGCGGGGGTTATCGCAAACGACTTGAGGTAGCCGAGCACGTCCGTGAACCACAGCCGGATGAAGCGGATGCCCCGCTCCTCGACGGTGCGCAATACGTATTCGTCCTGCTTCGGCATGACGACCTCCGGTGGGACGACCTCGGCGAGCCATGGTAAGGAGCGGTACCTCCGCTGAGAAGGGTCGGAAGCGATCTGAAACACAGAGTTCACACTGCTGCAACGGGTGAGAAACCGCCCTGCGGTAGAAAGCCGTGTTTCCCGGACCTTGGAGGAGTGATATGGCGTCGCCCAGCGAGGTGGTGAAGAGAGTCGCGGACGGCGGCCATGAGTTCATCGATCTGCGGTTCATCGATCTGCCCGGGCAGGTGCAGCACTTCACCGTCCCGGCCTCGGAGTTGACCGCGGAGTCCTTCGATGAGGGCTTTGGCTTCGACGGGTCGTCGATTCGCGGCTACCAGGAGATCCAGGAGTCGGACATGCTGCTGGTTCCCGACCCGGCCACCGCAGTGGACGATCAGTTCCGCGACCGTCCCACGCTGATCCTCTATTGCTGGGTGCGCGACCCGATAACCGGGCAGCCCTACGAGAAGGATCCTCGCTACATCGCCGAAAAGGCCGAGGCTCACCTCGCCGGCACCGGGCTGGCCGATGCCTCGTTCTGGGGGCCGGAGGCCGAGTTCTACATCTTCGACTCGGCTCGCTTCCACCAGGACCAGAACTCCGCCTTCTACGAGGTCGATTCGATCGAGGGGGCCTGGAACTCCGGAGCCGACGAGCCGGGCGGCAATCTGGCCTACAAGCCGCGTTACAAGGAGGGCTACTTCCCGGTACCGCCCACCGATCACTTCCAGGACCTGCGCTCGGAGATGGCCGCGCGGCTCATCGAGGCCGGGATCGACGTGGAGGTGCAGCATCACGAGGTGGGCACCGCCGGCCAGTCCGAGATCGACATCCGTTATGGGGGGCTGCTGGAGACGGCCGACCGGGTGACCCTCTTCAAGTACATCGTGAAGAACACGGCGTGGATGTACGGCAAGACGGTGACGTTCATGCCCAAGCCGATCTTCGAGGACAACGGCTCGGGGATGCACACCCATCAGAGCCTGTGGCTCGACGGGGTGCCGCTGTTCTACGACGAGAGCGGCTACGCCGGCCTCAGCGACATGGCGCGCCACTACGTGGGCGGCCTCTTGGCACACGCCCCGGCGATCCTCGCCTTCGCCGCCCCGACGACGAACTCCTATCGGCGGCTGGTGCCCGGATACGAGGCGCCGGTGAACCTCGTCTACTCACAGCGCAACCGCTCGGCGGCGGTGCGGGTGCCGGTGTACAGCCGCAAGCCGGAGGCGCGCCGCATCGAGTTCCGCTGTCCGGACCCGGCGGCGAATCCGCACTTGTCCTTTGCGGCGATGCTCATGGCCGGTCTCGACGGTATCGCCAACAAGATGGACCCCGGGGCGCCGGTGGACAAGGACCTCTACGACCTGCCGCCCGAAGAGCTGGCCGAGGTGCCATCGGTGCCGGGGTCGCTGGCGGAGGCGCTCGACGCCCTGGAGGCCGATCACGACTTCCTGCTCGTCGGCGACGTGTTCACCGAGGGCCTCATCGAGGACTGGATCAGCTACAAGCGGTCCGGCGAGGTCGACCCGATTCGGCTGCGTCCCCATCCCTGGGAGTACATGCTCTACTACGACGTGTAAGGCGGGATGGCCTCCGGGTGAGGTAACGCTGGGCGAGGCTGGGGGTTGAGCCCCGTTAGACCGAAGTATCGAGCGCTGGCCTGACACTTCTTGCCCTTGTCTGTGGGTGTCTGGGGTGTTCCGACCTCGTTCGGTGGATCGGGGTGTTCCCCGATGGGCCGGTCGGCCTTGCGGATGCGATGCTGGTGAGCATGCAGGGTCTGGAATCGGTGCGGCGGCTCATCCGAGGGCTAGTGCTGTTGGCTGCCCTGGTAATGACCGTGTCAGTTCTGGTGCCTCTTTGGCTGCTTGTCGTCTTCGACAAGGCCATCTCAGACTCGTGGCCTTTTCTTGGTTGGGCGCTTTCGCTCGGCGGCATTGCAGTCTTCTTGTGGGGTGTCTACCTGGCGCTGCGCTGGTGGTGGACATGAGTGGCAACGTCCGACCGCACCACTCAGCGTCTGGGGGGTATTCGAGGCTGTTCGGCCCTCATGACCTCCGACAACCGTCAATACGGTTGGTCGATCCTCTGGTGACATTTCGTCACGCTGGGGGAGAGAGGAGGGATGTCTCCCAACCCAGGACGCTGCGCAGGGCGCTTTCGTAGGATGGGCGGATGGCAGAATTGGTCTTGTTTCATCACGCCCAGGGCCTTACAGACGGCGTGCTCAGCTTCGCTGAGGACCTTCGCCACGCCGGGCATGGCGTTCACACGCCCGATTTGTACGGAGGAGCGAAGTTCCCTGACATCGAATCAGGTGTGGCTCATGCGGAAGCGGTCGGTTTCGACGTAATCATCGAACGGGGGTTCGCTGCTGGTTCCCAACTCACGCTGGGGGAGGGTGGCCGAATGTCGCCTATTACTCGTACTCGGGTGGCCGATAGGGTGATGCGGCACGGAGGGGGTGCAGTTGAAACGTGGCGGCGCGTTGGCGCGAGCTGGACTGCTGAGCGGCGGATTGCTCGGTCTGCTGGTAACACCATCGTTTGCCCTGAGCTTCTACCCCGCGTACGGCGCGGCCTTTGGGGAGAGGCCCCGCGGCTGGCTGAAGGCGCTCGGTGAGCCGTTGACCGATCTCGGGCTGCTCGGCGGTGATCCGGTAGCCACCTACACGCGGCACGGCAAAGTGTTTGGCATCGCGTTGCTCGCCGTCGTTGTGTCGATGGTCGTGCTCCTGCGTTCGACCCGCTCGGGAATGGGCTCGCAGGAGCGGCGCGGGTGGTATGTGACGCTTGGGGGTCTGGGCCTTGCGACACTTGGGACGTTTGGCGACTACGCCCTGAACCAGGACAGCTGGTTGGCCAACACTGGGTTCGGGTTCGAGCTCCTCGGGTTTCTGGTGGCAATGGTCGGAACCGTGACGTTGGCGATCGCCTTACGCCGCGAAACTGGATTGTCGCGATCCGCGGCGATCGCGGTTGGCGCGTTGGGTCCCGTTGGAGTCATTGGAGGAGCGGCCATTGTTGCTCACCTGCCCAGCGGTCCGGCCTTGTCCTTCCTGGTCACGGCTGTCGCACTCGGCGTTGCCGGGCTCCCCGTGGTCGATCCCGTCGATTAGCTACAGCCATCGCTCTGGTGACCTTTCCGCACCCTGGCCGAGGTCGCGGGTTGTCAATTGTGGGGGCGGCCGGTGGTTGTGATTAGTCGGTCTACGCCGGATCAATGTGCGCTTCAGTGGCCTTCACCGAGAGCCTGGTTCACAGCGAGCTGGGCGGTGGTCAATCCCTCAAGAACGCGGGCGTACAGCGGTATGCGATTGGGGGCACAACAACCGACCTGAAGCCTCCCCACTTGAGCGCCGGCATCCTCCAGCGTCGCCATCCAGGCCCCTAAGGTGCTGGGCTCGGCGGCAGCAGCATCGAGAGTCGTCGCTGCATTTCGCAGTGCTTCCCCGATTTCCTCAATGCATGGGGCTCGGTTTGGGACGCAGCAGGTCTTTTCGAGCTTGACGAGAGCAACTCCACAGTCGCTCAGGGCGGCTTGCACCGATTCGAAGTCTGGAGGAGATTCCACGTCGGGGCAGCCTATCGAGTGGCAGGCTCAGCGGCTCCTCGGGTGACATTCTCACACCCTGAGGCAACAACTCTTGAGTACATCCCCTTGTCAGCTAGGGGCCTATTAGCGGCTTGAGATACCTACTGGGACCATCCGTGAGCCTTGGCGGATTCTGGCTGCTCGACGCATCCCGCCACTACAAGACCCCTTGATCGGGCTCGCTCGATACGATACAGTTTGCAGTACAAAGTAGTTGGCACGCCAAGGAACGGTCCATGGATCACACGAACATCGAGAAGCTCGAGAGCGAGGCGTACCGGGATTCCTATTCCGACGGTTTGGCCGACATCTTCATCGGGTTGGGGATGGCCTTGATCGGCGGGGTGTGGCTGTGGGCTCGATCGATCGCAGGTGTGGCAGGCGCCATCGCGGCCGTTGTCGGGTGGGGGCTGATCCCGATCCGACGACGAGTCGTGGAGCCTCGAGTCGGCTACGTGAGGTGGTCACTCCCGCGTGTCAAATGGGAACGCAACCAGCGCAGGCTCCTGTTCTGGATGCTGACGGCCTCGGTGATCGTCGGCGTCGGCTTCGTCCAAGCCAGCCTTCTCGATGAGGCCTCGGGCGGCGATCGAACAGTTGCCGCGGGTCTGCCGGCGGCGTTCTTGGCACTCGGTGCGTTTGTCGTTGCAGTGAAGTCAGGTATTCGGCGGCTCTGGGGCTACGGGGCGGTGCTGCTGATCGGCTCTGTGGTCACCGTCGTCGCCGAGGCCGGCCCGGGCGGTTCGCTGTTCACGGCAGGAATCGTGATCGGTGCCTCAGGTATCGGCCTTCTGGTCCGTTTCCTCGCCGTCCACCCGCCAACCCGGCAGACGTGACCGATATCGACCGCCTCATACATGAGCCGGCCAGGCTGATCCTCGTCTCCAACCTTTACGTCGTAGATGAAGCAGACTTCGTGTACCTCTCGGCACGCACGGGGTTCACATCAGGCAACATCTCGTCGCACATGTCCAAGCTGGAAGCTGCCGGATATGTCGAAGTGACCAAGAGCTTCGTGGAGAAGCGTCCCCGGACCACCTACAGGCTGACCAAGGCGGGCCGCAGCGCGTTCGAGCAGTACCGGGCAAGCGTCGAAGGGCTCCTCAGTACGGCCGAATAGCTCGTCCACTTCGCGAGTCCTTAACTGCACTTCCGCACGCTGGCCGAGGGGAACGCCAAGCCTTGAGACGCTCACCGCTCGGTATGGTTCTCGAGCTCTGAGATTGGAGGGGTGGGATGGAAGGCCATAGAACCGAGAAAGACCTGCGGCAGATCGCGGTGTTCAAGCGGTTCATCTGGCTGGCGGTGCTTGGAGCCTTCGTCGCCCTGGGGGCCGGGCTGGTTCTCATCATCCTGGATCCGGACCCGGGCTAGTCCACTGAGAGCACGCTCGGCGTGACGGCCGCGATCTCCGGCCTGGCGACGGGTGCGCTGGCCAGCGCGGCGGCGATCTACGCGCAAGTGAAGAACCTTTGGCGCTTCGTCCCCACTTGGGGTCGCGTTGTCGCCTGGATCGTCATCATCGGGTTCCTGATCTATGGCTGGCTTCAGGCCTAGGCCAAGGTCTGGGCATCACGGGCGCTCGGCGTAATACGGGTGGGAGAAGGGCCAGGCGTCCGCGATCCAGTCCGTCAGGACCGTGAAGACGACCTTGTCCATCTTTGCCCTGCTCTCCCTGACCCACGAGCTCACTTCGGCGTCGTGGCCGTCTCGATCGCTCGGGTAGATGTAGACACACCCGATTACAGCCTGATCGTCGAGGATGGTGTAGGTGAACCCCCGACGAATGTCGAAGTCTCGAGCGTGTCTCACCAGGTCTTGGCGGTTGCGTTCCAGCGACATCGGCGTTGGCCAGGATCCGTCGGGGAATCCGGGCGTTGATCGTATGTGCGCGACGCTCGACATCCACGCCTCGTGATCTCGCTCGTTGTGCTCAGGGCCCAGAGGCTCCAGCCGGAACCCGGGGCCGACGAACGAGGTGGGTACTTCGAACTCGTCGGGCACGAAAGGATCTGGCACGTCGCGAGTGTATGGCGGGGGGTGGACCAGCGAGGGCGGCTCAGCGACTAAGGAAATGACTAAGGAAATGGAGGACCGCGGCTGATGTCCTCGTCGGAGAACTGCTCGGGGCATGTGTTGCGCGCGATCAGCCACAAAGCAGCCGCGGCCTCATCCTCTCTGGGCGGTGCGGCGTCCGGCGGCCTGCCGAGGAGCGAATCTTCGGCAAAGAACTCGGCGGCCAATGAGCGGGCCACGTCGTGATCGGACACTCCCGCTAAGCAGGCTCGCTCGAGGCGCTCCCGCCAGATCCCTGGGTCCACCTGCGGAAGTCCGGTGAAGTTCGGCCAGGTGAGGACCTGCGTTGACAGCTCTGCATCGGAGACCTGGAGCTCGTAGGAATCCGCGCGGCACGCGCCGACGGTCAAGACCAAACCGGTGATCACGACACAACCGAAGGCCCTTCTCGGCCCCATAGTGCCGACCAGGGTATCCCGACCCTCCAATCCCGGGTCTCGGCGGGCTCTCTGACATCTCCCACGCTCGCCGGGGAGACGCCGGCTCGGTTGGCTATCGCTGAGATTCGATCAACCCGAACGGAGCGGAATCGAACCCGAAACCCGCGCCTCGCGCTGCTCCTGTGACCCTGTGACGTTCGACCCTGCTCTGGCGAGATGCGCATAGTCAACCTTCGAGTAGGGCGGGACGAAGGGATTCAACATGGCCGACAAGAGCAGCAAGCCGGGGCGGCTTCCTCCGAAATGGTTCAGGCGTGTCGCCTGGAAGATCCATCGCGGCATCTACCGGATCACCGGTGGCCGCCTCGGTCTCTGGCGCCCCAAGGCGGGAGGGTGGGGGACACTGCGCCTCACTGCGATCGGACGGCGCAGTGGTCAGGAACGCAGCGTCATGCTCGGCTACTTCGAAGATGGCGCCGGCTACGTGACGTTGGCAATGAACGGCTGGATCGAAGGCGATCCGGCCTGGTGGCTCAACCTGCAGGCGAATCCCGAGGCCACCGTGGTCGTGAAGGGGAGTGAACCGCAACGTATTCGCGCTCGCGCAGCCGAAGGCGAAGAACGCGACCGCCTCTGGGCCCGGTGGCGGGAGATCGACAAGGACCTCGATGGGTGGGCCGCGCAACGCTCGGCGGAGGCCGCAGTAGTCGTGCTCGAGAAGATCGGGTGAGCCAGCCGGCGTGCGGTCCGTTGCACATCGGCGCTGGCGCGGCGGCGTGGTCCGTCAGCCGATCTGGCGGAGACGGTCGAGAGCTGTGCGCAGCGCTTCTTCGCCGACAGCCCCAAACCAGCGGTCGACGATGACGTCGTCGCTTGAGACGAGAACACTCACCGGCTGGTAGGGAACCAGGTACTCGGCCCAGAGTTGATCGCTGTAGCCCCACAAGATCCGCTCCGGATCGAACCAATCGCCGACCCGTGCTGCAGAGGCACTCGGCGAGGAGCTGCCGGCCACGGCGAGAAAGGTGATGTCCTCCAGGTAGTCCGATGCGACCGCATCGACGACGGGGAGTTCCCGCCGGCAGACCCCTCACCACTCCGCCCAGAAGATCATGTAGACGGGCTTTCTCTCCTCCGAAAGGGTGAACTCACCGCCCTCACCGAGAGCGAGTGTGAAGTCGGGGGCGTCGTCGCCTTCCGGCCGTGGGCGCGTCGCGGTCGTGCTGGCCGTGGTCGGCGCCGGCTCAGAAGTCGAGGGGACCGCTGCCCGTGTGGTGGTGGGTGACGCTGTCTCGGTAGCGGCGGGGCCCGGGGTCGTTGCTGTGATTTCGGTGGTAGCCGTGGAGGCAGGGCTTCCGCCGCAGGCAGAGATGACGACGGCAAGCACTGTGGCCGCGGCGAAAGCTCTCATGTGCGGCTCAACGCACGGAGCCTGCGTCGGGTTCCCGCGCTGCGGTTACTCCTTCGGAGACCACTCGACCGGGCGCGTCTAATCGCCGTCCCGAGTCGCTTCGTTTCGGTGGACGACCGGCAGCCCTGCGCCGACCCAGCCGTAGAAACCGCCTTCGAGCGTGGCCACGTTTTCGTATCCGAGTTCCCTAAGGGTCACCGCAGTGAAAGCGCCGTTTCCTCCACCGTCGCAGAAGGTGACGACGCGCCTATCGAAATCACCGAAGTCGCCGTCCGGTCTGAAGTAAGGGCTCTCTGGATCGGCCCACCATTCCACCACCTGCCGGGGAACGGGCAGTGAACCGTCGATCGTGCCTCGTCGCTCGATCTCGATCGGCAGGCGGACGTCGAGAAGCAGCACCACGCCGGCGGCGAGCTCCTCGGCGAGGTCCGTGGCCGATACCACCTCGATCTGCTCGTTGGCGTCGGCCCACATCTGCAGCACCGTCTTGCGCTCCACGCGTGTTCCTCCCGGGCAGTCGAACAATCATCGCAGTCGGCGACGGGGGCCGCTTGCCCGACTCGCGGTGACCGCTCGATCGTTACGCTCCCAGGTCCCTGCTATGGAGGGCAAGAGGGATGCCTGCTGAAGCCCGGCTCGAACAACTCGGTCTCGAGTTGCCCGCTCCCACGGAACCGATTGCGTCCTATGTCACCTTTGTGCGAACGGGGAACCTGGCCTACACGTCCGGCCACGGACCGATGCGCGCCGACGGCGCGTGGATCACCGGCAAGGTCGGCTATGACCTGGACATTGACGACGCCCGTGAGGCGGCACGCGTCACCGGCCTCGGCTTGCTGGCAACACTTCGCAACAACCTCGGGTCGCTCGACGAGGTGGAGCGGGTCGTCAAGGTGCTCGGGATGGTGAACTGCACTCCCGACTTCACCGACCACCCGGGCGTCATCAACGGATGCTCCGATCTGATGGCGGAGGTCTTCGGCGAGGCGGGTCGACATGCGCGATCGGCGGTTGGGGTCGGGTCACTCCCCATGAACATCCCCGTAGAGATCGAGGCCATCGTCGAGGTCCGGTAGACGGCTTCGACCCTGGCCTACCCCACGATGTAGGTGCCGGTCCCGACGGCAATCAGAGTGTCGTCATCGGCGTGGAGTTCCATCCGGGTCACCGCGATCCGGCCGCCTGCGCGCAGAACCCAGGCCCGGGCCTCGAAGTGCTCGCCAACGCCGGGACGCAGGTAGTCGACTCGGAGGTCGATGGTGCCCAGCCGGCCGAACAGCTCTGCCACGCTGGTGATGGTGGATTTGGAGCCGGCGCCGGTCACTGCGGCCAATCCGCCAACGGCGTCGAGGGTCGCAGATATCACCCCGCCGTGCAGGCTCCCTTTTTCGGCGTTGCCGACGAGTTCGTCCCGCATCGCAAACGAGATCCTGGATTCCTCCGGGCCGATCTCCTCGAGTTTGAGGCCGAGGACCCGGTTGAAGGGGATCCGCGCCTCGGCTTCCCGGGCGATGCGAGCCGCTTCTTTGACGTCGGGTTCGGTCACCGGGAGATTGTAAGTAGCGGGCGGCCGCCTGAGACTCGTGGCTTGATGGCTAGGCGACGGTCCCGTCGCTCATGCTCCCTCCTGGCCTGGTGAAGTTGCTGCCCTGGCTGGAATACGTGGCCGGCAGGTGCATGAACTTGGAGTACGTCCGGATGGTCCACGAGACGGGGCCCCGGAAGAAGTAGGCCTCGGGCTCGGCGATCTTGTCGATGTCCTTCTTGTACTTCTCCGCGGTCCCCTTCGTCAGATGGAACTTCAGTTCGCCGGTGTTCTCGAAGACCTCGTGGATGATGAGAGCGTCCTCTCCGGTTACCCGATAGGCCTCGAAGCGGAGGAGGCCCTTCTCGATGGAGTAGGCGTCTGTGCCCACTCGCTGCCACCAGTAGCGCAACTCATCGAGCGGCCCCTCCTCCTTGCAGGTCCATTTCGCGGTGACGTTGATGGCGGTCTCCGGATCGGGCTTCCGGTAGTCATCCTTCACATACCCGAAGAGGTGCTCGCCGAAAGCCGCGTCGACACCCTTCGACGAGATTCCGGCGCGGGCGGCGTCCGGGATCGTGGTGCCACGAACAATGTGCAGCTCGGGCTTGGCGACCGCGGTGAGTGCGCCCATGTGCTCGGTCGCCGTCGTCGAGAAGTAATGAGCCAGGGCCTCAGCGTCTTCGAAGACGTGATGTACCAGCACCGCGTCTTCGCCTACGGCGTGGTTGATCTCGGTCGACAGCACACCGTCTGAGGAGCGAGCGCCGGCGTGGATGTCCTCCCACTCATGCAACATCTCCTTCGAGTCCTCCGACTTGCGGAACCGGCCGCCCGGCTGCTTTGGAGTCCACTTGCCGGTGATGCTGATCTCGCCGCCGAGCCGGGTCGGCTCAGCCAGGTGTGGCGGCAGAGGTTCGGTGGGCTGGGTCATGGTCTCTCCCTCCTGCGATTGGCGATCAGAGCTATGGCTTCGGTCCGGACGAGTCTGCTGGATAAAGCGGCGCTACTTGGGTGGAACTGGGGTCGCCATGCAGTCATGCGAGTCCAGGTGCTCGTCGCCGGTCGGAATGGCGAACGCAACCGGCAGTGTTGACACGGCGCCGGCTACAGAGGAGGAAGGATGAGCAAGGTCACTGTGATGGGAACCCTGAAATGCAAAGACGGCAAGGCTGACGAGATGGAGGCGGTGCTCGCCACGATGGTCGACGCCGCGGGCGGCGAGCCGGGAGTGGAGATCTACTCCTATCACCGCGGTGAGGAGAACACGTACTGGTTCTTCGCCCTGATGACCGATGAGGATTCGATGCAGAACCACGGCCGCAGTGAAGCCATGCGGGCGGCGATGGCGGCGTTCGAGCCGCTGGCGGCCGGACCGCCGCAAATGACGGTGACCACCCCGGTCGCGGCTCTCGGCCTCGATCTGTGACTCAGGCCGTCTCCGCGCCGATCGGAAACTCGATCCAGGTCATCAAGGCCTCCGGCGGGTATCCGGATGACTGGTCGACATGCGCCGGAGGCAGAAGGCCCATCTCGTCGTGGAGACGCAGCGCCTTCACCGACAGCCGCGTCATCTTCGAGAACCTCCCGATGGGACCAGATTCACTCGCCGTACCTCCGCTTCCTACCCATCCTGCGCCCTACGAGACCGACCGCCAAGAACTGTGGCTGGGCGGCGGCGTCCGGCGTTGCGCTCCTACTCGGGCAGGCCGGCCCTGAGGAGACCCTGGGTGATGTGCTCGCGGTCTTCCTGTCGGGTGAACAGAAGGCGCTCACGGTGCTTGGTGCAGCTGAACGCCGGTCGATGCTCGAGGATCGCCTCGACATGCGGTCGTCCCCCGTCTGATCGGTCGAGCTGCCCGTACGCGGCCGCCAAGATGATGCGGGTCTGAAGCCAATCATCGACGAGCAGCAGCGCCTGTTCGCCCCAAGTCACGGCTGCTTCGTAGTTGCTAATGAGGTAATGGCTGTAGGCGAGGTCGTTGGCTGTGTCGTAGCGCCACGGCTCGTGGCGCCCGAGCCGCCACGCGTCCGTCTGGACCGGGATCGCCTCGTCGGACTTGCCATCGAGATAGAGGCCGATCCCGAGACAGTGGTGCCCGATCGCGGCGTGAGGGTTGATGTCGATCAGGCGCCGCGCCAGACGAGCTCCCTCTACCGGATCGCCGACGAATGACTTCGTTACCGACCTGGCGAGCATCGCGTCGTAGTCGTCAGGGTCGAGCCGGTACGCCAGGTCGGATGCGTCCTGGGCTCTTTCCCACGGGTTTACAGCGTCGTGGCGCCAACCCGACAGGGCGAGCCACATCCAGATCAGGGCTGCGCCCGTGACCGCAGGCACGAAGGTGGGCTCCAGCTCCCGGGCCTGCTCCATGAGGTCGACCCCCTTACGGAAGCCCTCTGTGGTGTGCTTGTTGGCGTGGAACCACCCCTGCAGGGTCAGGTCCCAGGCGTCGAATGACTGGGCCTCAGTGGAGGCTCGCCGCCGCCCTTCGATGCTCATGATCGTCGGTCGAAGCCGGGCAGTGATCACCTCGACAAGCTCGTCCTGGAGCTCAAAGATGTCTGCCAGCGTGCGGTCATAGCGTTCGGCCCAGATGTGGTGACCCGACTCCGCATCGATCAACTGAGCCGTGATACGGAGCTGATCCTCGGAGCGTCGAACGCTCCCCTCAACGACGTGGGTGGCGTCGAGTTCCCGGGCGACGGTTCGAACGTCGGCCGGGTTGTCGCGATAGGCAAAAGTGGAGTTGCGAGCGACCACGGCGAGGCTGCGGTCAAACGACAGCGCTGTGATGAGATCCTCTGTGATCCCGTCGGCGAAGTAGTCCTGTTCGGCGTCCCCGCTCATGTTGTCGAAAGGCATCACTGCAACCGTTGCCAGGGTCCGCTGTGCTGGTCTCGATGAAGATGGGGTATCGGTTGGCCGTTTCGCCTTCCATATGTGTACCGGCGTTGGGATGTTCTTCAACTCGTGCTCACCGGCATCAGCGAATTCGGCTTCGACCTTGCCCCGCACTGCCTCGAAGACGGCGTTGGTCACCGCGATGCCTCCGGGATCAGCCAGGGATTCGATTCGCGCCGCCACGTTGACGCTGTCACCGAGGACGTCTCCCGCATCATCGATGACGACGTCTCCGACGTTGATCCCGACCCGGAATTGCATGCGGCGTGACTCAGGAAGGTCCTGATTCCTATCCCGCATGAGATTCTGGACCTGAAGCGCGGCTGAAACCGCTGCCACCGCCGAAGAGAACTCGACGAGTACTCCATCACCTGTGCTCTTCACGATTCGGCCGGCGTGGTTCAGGATCACCGGATCGACGGCGTTCCGGTGAGCCCGTAGCGCGGACACGGTGCCCTCCTCGTCGACCGTCATCATTCGCGAGTAGCCGACGACGTCCGCTACGACTATTGCGGCCAGACGGCGTTCCGGGGAGCCCACCCGGGAACGGTAACGATCGGCTCTCAGCCCCGCTCGCCGTACGTGAGGCCGTATGCAGGTCGCGGCAGGTTGTCGAGATGTGGAGCGCGTTGATGGCAGTTGGCCCGGAGAGTCGCCACCACGGCCGATATCATGCAGCGCGTCGCAGGAGGAAGGTCGGAATGGCGCGGTCGCGGGAGCCGGACAAGATAGAGACGCTGCGACGTGTGCCGCTGTTCGCTGGTCTGGACGAGAAACACCTGACCTCGATCGCCGGAATGACGACGGAGATGCACTTCAAGGCGGGTACCACGCTCGCTGAGGAGGGGGCCCTGGGACGGGAAGCTCTGGTGTTGCTCGTCGGGGAAGCGGACGTCACCCGGGGAGGCAAGAAGGTCACAGAACTCGGTCCTGGTGAGGTCGTGGGTGAGATGAGCCTCATCAACCAGGCCCCCCGCTCGGCGACGGTCACTGCGACTTCCGAGTGCACGGTCCTGGTGATGGACTCACGGGAGTTCTCGTCGATTCTCGAGGAGAACCCCGACGTGGCGATCAAGGTCCTCAAGACGGTCGTGTCGCGGCTCGTCCAACTCCAACGTTCGGGTTAGATCTAGACGAGAGCGCAGTCGTGGATGGAGCGGCTCGGCAGTCCTTCAAGAAGTCAGTCTGGGACTCCCGCGGCTCGCAGGGCCGAGAGATACGCGTCCCAAGCTTCCTCCCGGGCAATCGGCGTCGCCTCTTGGCGGATCCACTCCATAGTGACGGGACCCAGCTCGAGCACTTTCTCAACCGCGTTCGCCGCCGCCGCGTGGTCGCCGAGCATCTCGAGTGATGCGGCTCGCAGACGCCAGGCGGGCTGAAGCTCCTGTGCTCGGGCAAGTGCCCGGTCGGCCATGACCAATGCACCCTCATAGTCGCCCTCGCCGAAGAGGGCCATGGCACGTGCCGTATCTGCGACGGGCAACATCGGGTCGGCTGGGCTCAGGTCCTCCATCTGCGTGGCCCAGTAGTCGGTGGCGGCTGCATCGGGCTCAAAACAATTCACCAAGGCCATGTAGCCGTGGGCGAGCGCCATGCTGGGGTTGATGGCGATGGCTTGCTTCAATCTCCGCTCGGCTTCAACGCGGTCATTGCCGGAGAGAGCAGCGACTCCGCTCAGGCACCATGCGAAGGCGTCCCTTTCGTTGATGGCAAGCGCCTGCTTGGCGGCGTCCATGGCACGAGGAACGTCGCGATCCAGTTGCGCCTGGTAGTAGGGGTTGCTGAAGCAGAAGGCGAGTCCGCAAAAGGCGAGGGCGTTGGCTTCATCCTCAGCCAGCGCCCGCTCGAACAATTCGCGGGCCGAACGCATGGAGTCTTGAGTTTCGACCGAGCGCCACGCGATGTTCCAGCCGCGCATCGCCAATTCCCAGGACGACAGGGTGATGCGCGACTGATGCGGTTGCGCCTGATGGAAGGAGGACACGAATTCGGGCACCACGGCGCCAACGATCGATCTGACGATCTCGTCCTGCACATCGAAGAGGTCCCCGACCTCACGATCGAATCGGTCGGCCCAGAGGTGAGAGTCGTCGGCGGTATCGACCAAGTTTGAGGACACGCGGATCCGGTCGCCGGCGCGTCGGATGCTGCCCTTGAGGAGATAGCGGACCCTGTGATCGCTGTCTGCGCCCGTCTTCTCCTTCTCTTTCTCCAGGGCGAAGCTCGAGGTGCGCGCCATGACCCGAAACCAGTGAAAACGCGACAGCATCGTGATCAAGTCCTCGACCATCCCGGCTGCCCAATAGTCCTGTTCTGGGTCGTCCGACAGATTCTCGAAGGGGACGACCGCGATGGTGGGCTTGGATTCCACTGCGGGCTGTGGCGCTGCTGTGGAAGTCGGACGATCTGTCCAACGCCAGGCTGAAATCGGCCTCGAGATGTTCTTCAATTCGAGTGCACCCACCGATTCGAAGGCGTCAGTGAAGTGGCCCGCGAGGTGGTCGTGGGCCGTCTCCGAAATCAAGATCCCGCCGGGTTCGGCGGCTGCCTCCAATCGGGCCGCGATATTCACGGCATCGCCGAGTATGTCACCGCCCCTCACAGCCACATCGCCGAGGTGCACTCCGATGCGGACCTGAAGTGGAGGGCCCAGGTCGGGCCAGGTTGTCAGGCCAGATTGAACATCGATGGCGGCCTGAACAGCGTTGACGACCGACGGAAACTCCGCGAGCAGGCCATCACCCGTGGTCTTGACGACACGTCCCGCGCCACTCTGCACGGCAGGCTCGACGAGTTGGGCGTTCATGGCGAACAGCCTGGAGAGCGTGGCGGTCTCGTCTGCTTCCATCATCGCCGAGTAGCCGACTACGTCGGCAACCACGATCGCCGTCAACCGGCGCTCATCGGGCGACATGTGCGGACGCTACCGCGCGACGGTTTCTGAAGGCCACCGAAGGGCTGGGAGGAGAGTCGGGCGTACGGCCTTTTGGCTCTATCAGGGGCGCGGCGCTACTTGGGACATTGCCCGCCAATCGAGCGCGCGGTGGGTGGCTCCGATGGTTCGCCAATTCTTTCTCTTCCTCGCCTTGGCGTTGATCGTCGGCGCCTGCGGCAACGGGGAGTCCGCCAACGTCTCCCCGGCAACCACGTCGTCCCTCCTGATGGTCGATGAAGGCTCCTGGTACATCCACGAGCGCTGGCCCCACGACGGCCAACAGATCGAGAGCGCCAACTTCATCGTCTACAGCGACGGCGCCAGCGCCGAGGCGCGACAGGAGTTGGCTGACGCTGCCGAGAAGCTGTGGATTGAGGTGCTGGACGAGCTAGAGGTGACCTCCGAGATGCTCACCCTCCCGGCCGGCCGGTCGAAGATCGACATCTTCGCGTACTACGACTACTTCCCTCAGCACTTCTCCGGCCGTGCCTACTACGGCGGTTTGCTGATCTGGTCGCCGGATCACCCCCTGCGAAGATTCGACCGCGCCGGATACGAGCCGACGTTGAAGCACGAGCTCATCCATGAGCTGCAGTGGATGCTCACCGACGCCGAGGGGACCTTCGACACCTGGTTCATCGAGGGGCTCCCCCTGGCGCTGGCGTACGACCCGGCCGATGCGCGCCAACCCGTCAGGGATCTCGATCGGCTCGACGATCTCACGAGCGAGTACGGGACCCTCAATCCCATCTCCGTCAAGCGCTATTCCCAGATTCCCGACGCCGAGTCTGGCGACAACTTCTACTACCCGATGTTCCAGCTTGCTTTCGAATACCTGCTGGACGACGCCGGGCTCGGCCGGTCTCCGATCGACGCCCGGGACGTGATGATCGACGTGGCCCAGGGGGAAGCCTTCTCGCCAGCAGTGCCGGCCAGGTCGACGGTCAACGCGGATCCCTCGATCTCCACCCGGCGGACGGTTGTTCCCGGCGGGATGAGGTTGACCAACCCAGTTCCGGCGGCCGGTCCCTCGAGGAGCGCGGCCGCGAGGGCCTCCGGGCGGGCCCCTTCTCCGGAGACGGCCCGCGACACGGGCACGAGATGCTCCCCGTCGCTGAAGAACATCACAACCGGGGTCTTACGCGACCAGGGCAGCCAGCGAACCAAGAAGCTGTCCGAGCCCTCGGCGGCGAGGTTGCGCGCAACAAAACCGGCGACCAATGCTGCGATCACAAGCAGAATCAAGCCGAACCTTTTCCTTGAGCCGGAACTGCCTTCGACATCTTCCAGAGGCGTTTGTTCCGCCTCAAGCCGAGTCGCAGAGCCGATGGTCACGGCTGCGCCTTCCTGTGCACAGCCGGAGCAGGGTGCGTGACGCTCATGGCTACGAGCCGTAGATCTCGATCTCGACGGCACCGGTGTTGCCTCCGGTGGTGGTCTCCATGTCGAAGCGGAACACCCTGCCCGACGCGCTGAAGTCGGTCACCGCCAGTCCCGGGCCGGCATCGAATGGTCCCAGCGTTTCCCCGTCGTCGATCGTGACCGTGTAGGTCTCGGTGATCGAGGTGCCATCGGACATCTCGCGGGTCCGAAAGCCGATTCCGGTCACATCTGTCTCCGAACCGAGATCGATGACGATGTAGGCGTCGTCGCCGTCGCCGCGGCTCGACCATTCGGAGGCCAGGGAGCCGTCGATGGCATTGGTGCCGGCGAAGTTGTCGTTAAATTCGCTACTCGTCTCGACGACGGTGCCATTCAGCGACAGATTGACCCTGACTGCCTGGCCTTCACCTGCGGGGATTGTGAACTGATCGACTTCGCTGACGTAGATCGTCCCGTCGGCGGCCGTCCCCTGGACTCGCCACAGGACGGTGGTGCCCGGCTCCAAACCCGTCATCAACGGCTGGTGGTCGCGGTGACCGCCACCCGCCATGTCGGTGTCGGTGGCGATCCCCCCGAACTGAGTGCTCGTTCCGTACACCACTGAACAGGCGACATCGACAGTCGTGTCGATGCGGAGGACCGCTGACGTGCCCGACGGATCGATCTCGACGGAGACCTCGCCGTCGAGGATCTCGGTCATCGGCCGCACCGGGAACCCTGCTTCACCACTGGTTGCTTCCATCCCGCCCATGCCCGAGCTGGAGCTGTCGTCCCCTGAGTCTCTGTTGGCCATGATCCAGCCGACCACGACGGGAATGAGAAGCAGAGCGAAGGCGCCCAGCAGGAGCGCAGGCCCCTTGAGCCGGCCGCCGCCGGCTGGCTTCGGTGTCTCTGGGCTCGGGGAAACGGTCATGCGACAACGCTCCGTTCCGGCGCAGGTTGTCCCGCACCACTGCGGCTCTGGGGGCGAGCGAGTCTGGTGAACTCGAAGACTGCGATTGCCGCGGCTGCCAGTCCGATCCAGGCGGCGAGGGCGACTGCGCTTCGCTCCAGGGCGACGGGCACCGCCGACGGCAGGACGGGAGCAGTGAGGGCGGCGGATGTGCTCAGTGCCCACCAAAGCAACCCGATGGCGCTGAGAGCCGTCGCTGCCCAAGCTCTGATGCTGCCGGACCGCAGCCAGAGAGCCACCACGGCGGCGACGATCGAAACCGCCGGGATCGCTGCGCCGACCGGTACTCCCCGATCAAAAGCGGGCGTGGCGCCGAACTGGGCTACGGCAACGGCCAGCACGAGCGCCCCCGTGGCGGCGGAGGCCACGGCAACGGGAGTGAGTCGTCCGCGGCGCCAGGCTAGGAGGGGCAGCAATCCGACGATCCCCGTCAGGATGGGCCCGACCGGATTCGTCGCCGGGAACCACAGCAACTCGCCGCGAACCTCGGTCTCCGTCCCGTCGATCACGATCCGGAGCGTCCAGGGGAAGACGATCTCGGCGCGATCGCCGGTGATCGAGGGAGGTAGGTCGGTGCTCATCCAGTGGATGCGGTGGTCGTGCCAGGCGAGTCGTCCGTCCGACCCCACCTGCTCCCATTCAGGATCTGCCGCCTGATCGGCAGAGTCGGGAACTCCGGATAGGCCGTAGCGGTCCCGGTTGATGTACCTGGCGGGTGACCGGGTGTTGAGCCAGACCCGCTGGTCGGCATCGATCTCCAGGTAGGGCTCGCCGAAGTAGCCCGGGACTTCGACCGTGTGGCCTGGAGCGGCGGCGATGCTGAGGAACGAGTCGCCACCGATGACCTCGACGGTCACACCCGTGGGCCGGGGATCCACGGCGTTGACCACGGAGCGGTAATGCGTCGGCTCGGCGGGATCTGCCGCTGCCGGGCCCGCCCCGGCGACGAGCAGCATTGCGGCAAGGGCCGCAACGGCGAGAGCCTGCCCGGTACGCAGTGTGAGTGACTCGAAAGGCCGGGCCTTGCTCACCCCCCGATCACCTCCGGGTTCTTCACGGCGAATGCCAGAACGAGCCGGCCCTGAATGTCGGCTAGAGCCGACCAGCCCGTGGCACCGCCGCCGAGCATTTCGGCCCACTCGGCGAAGATCTCGGCGAGCCGGTCACGCAGCAACGGCTCGCCATCGGAGACTCCCGCTGCCAGGCGGCCAAAGATGCAGCCGTGAGGGCTGTGACTGTCCGCATGGTCGCTGAGCACCGGTTGCAGGCAGGCTTCACGGATGGCGGCGACGCGCCGCTCATGGTTGCTCTCCTCGGCCAGAATGGGTTCGATCACCTCGGTGCGGAACGTCTCCCACGAGCGGTCAAGCGCTGCAAGGGTCAGCTCCTCCTTCGACGCGAAGAAGTGATAGAAGCTCCCCTTGCGCACCCCGGCGACCTCGCACAGGGTCTGCACCCCTACTGCGTGATACGCGTGCGTGTGCAGGAGTTCGATGGCGCTCTCGACCAGCCGGTCGCCGGTGCTGTTGAGCTCGGTCTTGGTTCGTTGTTTGGTGCTCATCGCCTCAGCTCCAGAGCTCGAAGATCCACCCCGTGAAGCGGTGGAATTGATAGGTGATCATCAGGATCCCAAGGGCGATCATCACGGCCGCGCTGAGGCCCCCGATGTAAGGCCGTGCTTTCTCCACCCAGGTGACCAAGGGAACGGCCTTGGAAACCAGGAAGGCGGCGATCAGGAAGATGAAGCCGATCGTCGCCGAGAATGTCAGCATGATCAGCCCCCCGGTAGCGGGGGAGCCGGTGGCTCCGGCGTAGAGCAGCAGCGCCGACAGCACGGTCGCCGAGAAGCAGGAGAGGCAGCCGACGGCGAAGGTCGAGCCCATCATCGCCGAGCCCACCGCACCGCTCTTGTCCGGCCGGTTGAACCCGGGGATCTTGCACACCATCGGCACGTTGGCTTGAGCTGCGACGCGGATGCCAAGGAGCACGACGGCGATACCAGCGACTACCGAGATGGGTCGTGCCCACGCGGTCACGTTGTCGAGTCTGCCCACCGATTTACCCACGTATCCCGCGAACACTCCTCCTGCCGTGTAGATGATGGCGAACCCGGCTATGAAGTACAGCGACGTGGTCATCATCTTTCGAGTGGCCTTGGCGGTCGATCCTCCTTCCTGGGATGCAGTCCCGCCGAGCACCGCCGTGTAGTAGGTGGCGAGGAGCAGGAGGCAGGGGGAGAGGGCCGTCAGCATCCCGCCGAAGATGGCGAAGAGTGCCGGCATCGTCAGCGATCCACTGGTGATCCCGATCTCGGCCTCGCTCGCACCGATCACGCCCGCGCCGAAGGAGTCGCTGAGATCCCAGCCAAAGGCAGCGTCGTGGGCGCCGGAGAGGGACAGCTCAATGCGGTCCCCGTCGTCGACGAGGAGCATCGGCCCGTCTTCGGCGACGAAGAGCACCTGGGTCACCCGGTGGTGATCCGAGGAGTCGATTTCGGCAATGCGGTAGACGTCCAGGCTGCGTTCGTCGGCCCGCGCCGTGAAAACAGGCAGGCTGGCGGGGAGCTCGCCGCTGTGAACCGTCTCAAAGACGAAGAAGCCGATGGTGGCCATGTCGCCGGTGTCCGGCAGGTCACGGCCGCTCCATTCGAAGTACCACGTTGGTGTGTAGAGGACCTCGATCTCGATGTCACCGCCCACCTCGCGCAGCAGGCGCTCCGAGATCTCCTGCTGAGTCAGGATCGTGGCATCGGGCCTGTCGGCGCCCGGAGAAGTGCTGGTCAGGAGGATGCCCAGGGCAACGCCGGCGACTACAAGGAGGATGAGCGCGTAGAAGCCCGTGCGGCGCAGCATGGGGTCCTTCTTTGGCGGCTCTGCCTCCACGGGCACATCCAGAGCGGGCGCCTCCGGCTGCTTCAGCGTGGTCATCGTGCTCCCTCCATCAGGCTGGCCAGACATATACGGAGATGGCGAAATCGATTGGCTCTGACCCCGGCACACGAACCGTCGTATCCAGTTGCCAGGGCCCGAACATGAAGAAGTCGTACGAGGCGCGATAGCTGCCGTCACCGAGGTGGGGGATCTCGGTGTCGAAGGGGCCGTGGTTCATGAAGATCATGTCCCAAATGGTGTCGATGGTTGCGTCGGTCACCGGCCGCCCCTCGCGAGTCAGTTCGATGCCGACGTCGACGTGGAAGTCCGCGGGCGGGAAGGGCGAAACGCTAAACGCCAGCTCGAGGCCGTCACCCAGCGGCACGGATCCCCCATTCTCGATGCGGACCTCTCCTGCCTCCGGCGTGATGTAACGAAGACGAGGAATGCCGCCGACTTCAGTGTCTTGGCGGGTGAGCGCATCTTCGGCCGACGACGGTGCATCGCCCGCGGGTGCTTGGATGACCGTTTGGGGCGTCGTTGCGGCGAGGCTTGCGCCGGATCCGGTCGGCGGCGGGGCTATAGCCGCTGCGTCCGGCGGCCGGGTCGTGCCCGCGTCGGCAATGGCGAATCCGATGACCGTAGGCACCAGCAAGAGGGTGATGAGAAGGGCCCCGTAGAAGGCGGAGCGAACGGGCCCTCTCGCCGCGATTGGCAGGTGCATGCGCCGACGATGCCAACTAGACGACCGGTCAACTAGGGCCGTTCGGCCCGGACCGTTGTGACCGGTGTCAGGCCGAGACGTCCGTTTCGGTCGTGGTCTCGGTGGTGGTTCCTTCCCCGGGCGTCTCACCCTCGGCGGGCGGCTCGTCGGTGCCGGCATCCGGGTTCATCGCCCGGTCGCGGATGGCGGCAATGGCGTCCGCCACCTCCTGTGCCTGCACCGCGAACTCCGCGGCGGCGGCACGGCGGAGAGTCCCGTCGTCGGGTGCTTCGAGGCCGAGGATCAGGTCGTCGACCTTCGGTGCCAGGTCGCTCACCTCGATCACCAGGTCGACGTGACCTTCGGCCAGTTCAGGGGGTACGCCGTCGACTTGAGCGACGTCGTTCTCCCACTGGTCGAGCTGCACCTTGAGGTCCTCGAACGCCTGGCGTGTGCCGGCGAAAGTCTCCTCGCGCGAGTCCCAGCGGGCGTTGATATTGACGACCTGGTCGGCGAAGGAGCTCAACTGGTTGTCGAAGATGTCGAGAGTCACCAAGAACGCGGCGATGTTGGGGGCGATCGTCGTCGTCGACGACGTCGGTGTCGTCGGGAACGGGGGCTCGGGGTCCACCGGTTCGCCTGTGGGGCTCTCCGCCGGCTCGATGCCGTTGACGAAGGTGTAGGTGAGGATCACCATCGCCACGATGATCAGCGGGAGGATCCATCGCCCGTGCTTCGGATCGTGACTCAGCACGGGCAAGACGCTAGTCGGGATGGAGTCAATCTTGGTTTGATCGAGGGCTACGCTCGACGGCCATGGAATTGACGGGCACGACGGCTCTCGTGACGGGTGGTGCACACCGGATCGGCCGCGCCTTAGCGCTCACTTTGGCGGAAGCCGGCTGCGATTTGGTGATCCACTACAACAAATCCTCCGCTGCCGCCGAGGAGACGGCAGAGGAAGCCAGAGCGACTGGACGGACCGTCCACCTTATCGGTGCGGATCTCTCGGATCCCGATCGAGCTGAGGAGATCATCGCCGCGGCCGGTGGGCTCGCACCGGTACAGGTATTGGTCAACAGCGCGGCGATGTTCCCCGAGGACACCCTTCTCGACGTCGGTCGAGAGGCGTTCGATCTGACGCTGGCGGTCAACCTGAGAGCTCCGGTGTTCCTCACTCAGGCGTTTGCTCGCGCCCTGCCCGATGAAGTCCTCGGAGCCGTGATCAACGTGACCGATTGGCGCACGGCGCGGCCTTATCCGGACCATTTCTCCTACACGCTCGCCAAGGGTGCGCTCGACACGTTCACCAAGGCGGCCGCGGAGGCGCTGGCGCCCCGAGTGCGGGTCAACGCGGTGGCTCTCGGTGCAATCCTCCCGCCTCCGGGCAAGGACTCGGCGTATCTCAGGCAACTGGCTCTGCAGATACCCCTGGAACGTGCCGGCGGCACCGACCCGGTGGCCACAGCCGTGCTGTTTCTGCTGCAAAACCCCTTTGTCACCGGGGAGACAGTGAGGATCGATGGGGGAGCGCATCTGAGATAGTGCACCGACCGGCTTTCCTCCCCCGGAGGGGGAGGTGTCACGAAGTGACGGAGGGGGCGCAACCCTTTCGACGCGACACATGAGCGGCCCCGTCCCGGCTTCGCCGCACTCCCCCCTCAGGGGGGAGAGAATGGCGGCGTTTGCCCGGGCAAACGCCGTGAGCCCGATTCCTGGGGCGTGCTCCCAACGATCAGAGCACGAATCCACAGGAAGTAAGCAACCGGTATCGTCGCGACCGTGGACCAGATCGTCATCAAGGACCTGCTTGTGCGCGGCATCGTCGGCGTCAACCCCGACGAGCGCACCAACCGCCAGGACGTGCTCATCAACGTGACCATGTGGGCCGACACCGCCGCCGCCGCGACGAGCGACGACATCGCCGATGCCGTCAACTACCGGACGGTGTCCAAGGCGATCATCGCCCATGTGGAGAGGGGGGAGCCGATGCTTGTGGAGCGCCTTGCCCAGGAAGTGGCCGATATCTGCCTGGCGACCGACGAGCGCATCCTCGAAGTGGAGGTCACCGTCGAGAAGCCTGGGGCGCTCAGGTTCGCCCGCTCGGTCGGGGTGTCGATTCGCCGCTCCCGGGAACCATGACGCGCGCCGTCATCTCGCTGGGGAGCAACATCGAGCCGGAACGCAACGTGCCCCTCGCGGTGCGGCTGCTGGGTAGGTGTGAAGGCTGGCGGCTCAGGGCGATCAGCCCCACCTACCGCAATCCCGCGGTGGGTACAGATGGGCCCGACTTCCACAACGCCGCTGTGCTCGTCGAAACCGACCTGGACCCGTCCGAGCTGCGCCGCAGGCTTCGTGAACTCGAGGAACGGATGGGGCGGGTTCGCACCCAGGACAAGTTTGCCCCTCGGCCCATCGACCTCGACGTCGTTCTCATGGAGGACGCCGAGGACGGCACCCTGCCCGACCCGGACCTTCCCCAGCACCCTCACCTGGCCGTGCCCGCCGCCGACGTGGCGCCGAATTGGGAATACGAGGCAGGGGGTCCGGTCTTGAGAGACCTTGCCGAGTTGTTGAATCGCGAAGGGCTCGAACGGATGACCCAAGAACTTGCTCCGATGGATCACACCCGCCGCTATGCCGCCGAAACAGCCATGGAGGCGGACAACGGCGAGATCTTCGATGCTGAGATGGAGTCGAACGTTCGGAGCATGCTCGTCCATGTCGGTGAGGACCCCGAGCGCCAGGGCCTGGCTCGCACCCCCCTTCGAGTTGCCAAGGCAATGGACTTCCTCACCAGCGGCTACACGACCTCACTCGACGAGGCGGTCAACAATGCCATCTTCGAGACCGACGCGGACGAGATGGTGCTCGTCAAAGACGTCGAGTTCTACTCCCTGTGTGAACACCACATGCTTCCGTTCTTCGGCAAGGCCCATGTGGCCTACCTGCCCAACAAGAGGATCATCGGGCTGAGCAAGATCGCCCGCATCGTCGACGTGTTTGCCCGGCGACTTCAGGTCCAGGAGCGACTCACCAATCAGGTGGCGGACGCCATCAGCGAGGTCCTCGATCCCCACGGCGTCGCCGTCGTCATGGAGGGCAGCCACTTCTGCATGATGATGCGGGGCGTTCAGAAGCAGGGCTCTTCGATGGTCACTTCGGCGATGCGCGGCGGATTCAAGACGAATCACAGCACCCGGGCCGAGTTCATGGAGCTCATCAAGGACTGAGCGCCGTCCGACCGAGTCGAGCGTGATGGGCCTTCGGACGGTGGTATAGATTGACATCACCTCCGAAGGTCACGCAATGACTACCGATGGCGCCCGCCCCGATCTTCGCTCGCAGTCCCTGCCGGCGCGGCGGCGCTTTGCCGCCTTGCTCGGACGGCCCGGTCGGCTCGCCCTGGTGGGAGCCGCTTTCGCGCTCGTGGTGCTGGTGTTGCTGGGGTTCTTCATCCCCGCCGCCGTGGAGAGGAACCTGCTCGACTCCCGAGCAGCCGAGTTCAGCCACGTGGCGCAGGACCTGGCCGCCGATGGCCTGCTCGACGACTACACCGGTGTGCCCACGGATCTCGTCGAGTTCGACGCAGCGGTCCGTCTCCACCTCATCGGTGTGGACGTGCATCACGTTGTTCTCTGGGACTGGTCTGGTGTGGCCCGGTACTCCGATGTCCCGGAGCTGATCGGCACCGAGGCGTTCTCGGACGAGGTCTCCCGGGCTTTGGAGGGGGCAACCGTTTTTGCAGTGCCCGATCCCGGCGAAGGGACCGTGGGGGGCCTGCCCGACCTCGACCGATTGCGCGAGTACTACGTGCCCTTCACCAACTCTGCCGGTGAGGTGCGAGGCGTCTTTGAGGTGTACGAGGATGCCGCCGCGATCAACTCGACTTTGGCATCTACGCGGCTTCTCGTATGGATCAGCGTGGCCATCGGCATCGGTGCTCTGCTGCTCTTCCTGCTCGCCTTGAGCCGGGCCAGCCTTCGCGTGCTCGAGCGTCGCCGCGCCCAAGCGGAGCGGCTTGTTGCCGAGATGGCCCGCATCCAGGAGAGCGAGCGAGAGCGCATCATCGGGACCCTTCACGACGAGATCGGTCAGCCGCTGTACCGGGTCCTCTACGGCCTCGAGGGCAGCAGTTCCCAGGTCGATCCGGATAGCCCGGTGGCAGAGGAGTTGGGGAGAGTGGCTCGTCTCGTTCGCTGGATAGACGGGACGCTCCGTTCAGAGTTGCTCATGCTTCATCAGGGATCGATCGCCGAGACCGATCTGGATACCCTCCTGCAGCGCCTCGTCGAGGACGTTCGCACCGAATCGCCGCTCGAGATTGGCCTCACGATCAACGGCCACGACCCCCTCGGTGAGGGGTCGCGCGCTGCACTGTTCCGGGCGACCAGGGAGGCAGTGACAAATGCTCGGAAGCATGCCGGTGCCTCTCGAGTGCACATAACGGTGACCGAGGGCAGCCACCGAGTGATCGTCGATGTCGAAGACGATGGGACCGGCTTCGACGGCGACGCAGGACTCGGGCTGAGCACGACGCGGGACCGGCTGGAAGCAATCGGGGGTGGGCTCAAAGTTCTCGCTGCGGCCGACGGCGGGACTCTGTTTCGGGCGTGGGCCCCGATCGAAGAAGGAAACCCGCGGTGATTCGGGTGCTATTGGTGGACGATCATCGCATCGTGCGCGACGGCATCAAGTGGATGCTCGTCAACGAACCGTCGATCGATGTCGTCGGCGAGGCATCCGGCGGAGCCGAGCTGCTCGAAATGCTCGACGATGTCGACGCCGACGTGCTGCTGCTCGACGTGCGGATGCCGGGGATGTCGGGCCTCGATGTGATGGAGAGCCTTAGTGGGCGCTCCGACCCTCCTCGGGTCCTGATGCTTTCCATGTACGACGAGCCGGGTCTCGTGCGGCAGGCGGTGGCACTCGGTGCGGCCGGCTACTTGAAGAAGAGCGCCGGACGCGAGGATCTGGTACGGGCGATCGAGATCGTTGCCTCCGGCAGGCCCTTCCTTCAGAGTGAACTGGCTCGACCGCTCGTCTCTCGCTTGACCGATGAGCCGAGCACGCCGCCTCGGCTGTCGGAGGCAGATCGGCAGATCTTGGAGTTGATGGCCGCCGGAAAGCACAACAAGGAGATCGCGGCTGCGCTAGATCTCAAACTGCAGCAGCTGCACGCCGATGTGCAGCGGCTCTTCGTGCGCCTCGGCGTCCACAGCCGGTCCGAGGCGGTGGCAGTGGCCCTTCGCTTCGGAGCCATCGAGTAGGCGCCTAGGGCCAAAAGCCCCTTTTTTCGAGAATCGCCATCGACGCTGTCGCGGGCGGACGACTGATGCATGCTCCGATGTGGCGACATACCTTCTTGTCGGGAGTCGTCGTCGGCTGCTCTCGCCCGCTTTACGTGCTTCAGGGCCGTTCGATTCCCGTTGAACCGAGATGGAGGATCACCGTGAAGTTGATTCGGAACCTCAGTGTCGCCGTTGTGCTCCTGTTGGTGGTAAGCGCCTGCTCCGACGACGACGCAGGCACAACGACAGATGCACCGGCGGCAACGACGGAAGCGCCCGGCACCACTGCGGCGCCGGCGACAACTGGAGCGCCCACGACGACGACAACAGACGAGCACGAAGAGGGCGACGAGCACGATGAGGCCGATCACGAGGAAGGCGAAGGCGAAGAAGGCGAGGAGCACGGCCACGACGCCACCTTCAATATCGAAGCCCCCGAGGCGGAGATAGTCGTGGATCTGGACATCGCCGACTGGGCCGGGATCCCGGGTGTGGACCTGACCCTCGATGGCATCGAGGGCGAGTCGGTGGAATCCAAGGACGTCACCGTCAAGGTCGCCTACGACCACGATTTCATCTACATGCTGGTCGCCGTCGAGGACGACTACGACTGGAATCCCGAGGACCTGCACCTCTCAGCGTCGCTCGGTGTCCTGTGGGAGATCGACGAGGGCGCCGGGCCCCACATGGGCTCCGACGCCGAGGGCGAGCAGGAGGACTACGTCAGCTTGGGCATGGTCGATATCTGGCATTGGGAACTCGAGTGCGACTTTGGTGTCGAGTCCGGGGGAGCGGTGTCGGGGCCCGGCGAGGGCAATAGGCCTGGCAACGATGCCGCCTGCAACTTCGACGACGAGTACGCCACCGATCCCGAGACTCGCGAGGACGACGACACGGAGTCCGGCGAGAACAGCCTGCTCGGGGTGTGGATGCACACCAACCCGATTGCGGGCGCGGATGGAACGTGGTACTTCGAGATGAGTCGGCCCCTGCAGACCGACGATCCTCAGGACGCTCAGTTCACCGTCGGCGACACGGCTTTGATGGCGCTCGCCTACTGGGACGCCGACAACAGTCCGGAAGGCTGGGACGATGCAGAGCACGTGCAGTCATCGACCCAGGGCTGGATCGGCGTGACGCTCGAGGACCACTGAGCCAGTAGCGAGTCTCAGTCAGGAGAGGAGGGGCGACGGTGAGTTGGCTCAACGCCATCGGGCGAGGTCTGCTCATCGTCGCCTATTTCGTCATCGCCACGGTGTGGCTTCCCGACCAGGTCGCTTCGATCGACGCGATCGAGTCTGCGTCGCGTCCCGTACGCGACGTGGTCATCGCCGGGGTCTGGACCGTCACCCTGGCGCTGGGGATTTGGCTCTTGAGGGCAGCGCAGCGAAAGGGCCTGATCTGATGACCGCGCTCCCCGAACTGGCCTATTACGACCTCAACATCCCTTGCCTGGCCGCCTGTCCGGTCAACACGAACGCGGGATCGTACGTCGCGGCTATCGCCGAGGGCGAGGATCTGGCGGCATATCTGACGGCTCGTTTGCCCAACCCTTTTGCCTCGGTATGCGGGCGGATCTGCGCAGCACCTTGCGAGGACGCTTGCCGGCGGGGCTCCATCGATGCTCCGATCGCGATCAGAGCCCTGAAGAGGTTCGTCACGGAGCAGTATGGGCCGGAATCGGCTTCATTCCACGATGCAAGATCGCTGCTTCCTCGATCCCCGGATCGGAGCGAGTCCGTGGGCGTCGTTGGTGGCGGGCCGGCCGGGCTCGCCGCGGCGCACGACCTACGCCGCAACGGATACGCCGTGACGATCTACGAGGCTACCGAGACCCTCGGGGGGATGATGGTTCTCGGGATTCCCGAGTACCGCCTCGACAGGGCGCTCGTCGATGCCGAGATAGGAGCCATTCTCGACCTCGGAGTGGAAGTGAGGCTCGAGACGAGGTTGGGTCGCGATATCAGTCTTGCCGATCTGCGGCGTGATCACGACGCAGTCGTCCTTGCCATAGGAGCCACCCTGGGGCGCGGGCTCGACCTTCCCGGTGCTGAAGCCGACGGGGTGCTCCGTGCCATCGAGTTCCTCATCAACATGAATCGCGGCTTCCAGGTGGATGTCGGCGAGAAGGTGGTAGTGGTCGGAGGCGGGAATGTCGCCATGGATGCTGCTCGTACCGCGCTGCGCGCCGCTGCCTATGGCTACGGGGCTGAAGACGACCTCGACGTTCTCGAGGCCGATGGGGGACGGGACCTCACGGAGGCGGTCGACGTCGCCCGCAGCGCGGTGCGCGCCGGCGCCACCGACGTGACGATCGTCGCTCTGGAGTCATACGACGAGATGCCGGCGGCGGCCTTCGAGATCGAGGAGGCCAAGATCGAAGGGATTCGCTTTATCCATCGCCGCGGTCCGCATCGCATCGACGTGGAGAACAACGAGGTGATCGGCCTCACCACGGTTGGGGTGTTGTCCGTGTTCGATGAGGAAGGCAGGTTCTCTCCCGAGTTCGCCTTCAAGGACCTGGAGTTCCTGCCCGCCGACACGGTGATTCTCGCCATCGGTCAGGCAGTCGACGTGGCCGCCCTGGGGGAGCGTGGTCCCGATCTGACGCCGTACCGCACCGTGGCGATCGACGAGGAAACGATGGCGACCTCCTTGACGGGAGTCTGGGCGGCGGGAGACGCGACTCGGGGTCCACGCAACCTCATCGACGCCGTGGCCGACGGGCGCCGGGTCGCCTCCGATATCCATCGCACCTTTTCGGGTGAGGTGACGCGGCCCGACGCGGGGGCCATGGTGCCGGCGGATGGGTTCTTCCGGGTGAGCGACGTGTACGACCGTATTCCGCGTGCCGAACCGGCCACACTGCCGAGTGATCGGCGGATCGGGTTGCGCGAGGTGGAACTCGGGTTCACCGCGGAGGAGGCGCGACGCGAAGCGAGCAGGTGCCTGCGCTGCTTTGCCAACATCCAGCTCAACCCCGGTCTGTGCGTCCTTTGCGCTCTGTGCGTCGATGTCTGTCCGTTCGATCTCATCTCCATCGTGCCGGCAGCGTCCGTCGCCGAGGCCCAGGGCTCGGCCCTGATCCTCGACGAGACATACTGCATCCGTTGCGGCCTGTGCATTGAGCGCTGTCCCACGAACGCGCTGTCGATGACTACCTGGATCGGCACCGGCGTCCTCGAGCGAGAGCCGGTGCCCGTTGGTGCGGGGGGTGCAAGGTGACGCGGTTCCGGCAATCGACCATCGGTCGTTCCTTTTATCGCACTCCCGATCGAGAAACGCGACGCGATCAGGCAGCCGGCCACTGGTCGAACTTCCTACTGCACCTCTACCCGGTCAAGGTGCGGCGACTGGAGATTCGCTTCCGCTACAGCTGGTTCTTGGGGGTCGCTTCGGTGGTGCTGTTTGTGTCTCTGATCGTGTCCGGCATCTACCTCATGTTCTTTTACGTACCGACACCCTCGGCCGCCTACGGCGACATCCAGGCTCTGCAAACGGATGTGGCCTTCGGCCAGTTCATCCGCAACGTGCACCGCTGGTCGGCCCACCTGATGGTGTTGACCGTCGCGGGCCACATGGCACGCATGTTCTACAGGGGCGCCTACAAGCCGCCGCGCGAGTTCAACTGGGTGGTGGGCGTGATCCTGCTGATCCTCACCCTGCTGCTCTCCTTCACCGGCTACCTGCTGCCTTGGGATCAGTTGGCCTACTGGGCGGTGACGGTGGGGACGGCGATGGCCGGTTTCGTCCCCCTGATTGGCGACACGGTGCAAGAGACGCTTATCGGAGGCAGCCAGGTGGGTTCCGCCACCTTGTTGCGCTTCTACGTCCTGCACGTTGCGTTGTTGCCGTCATTGGTCGTGGGGCTTCTGATGCTTCACATGTGGCGCTGGCGGAAGGACTCCATGTTCGACGCACAGCAGGCCGGAGAGGAAGCGGAGCCGGACCGTGTCGGGAAGAGGGTGCTCGGCATCGTTCCCGGGGTGCCTGCAACGGGCGAGGAGAAGATCCCCGCCGAACAGGACCTGGTGATGACCTCCCCCCACCTGCTCGTACGTCACGCCGCGGTCGCGTTGGGCGTCCTTCTCTTGGTACTTGTGGTCTCGGTGCTGTTTGACGCTCCCCTTCGAGATCTGGCGAATCCTTTCGAAACGCCGAATCCTGAGAAGGCCCCCTGGTACTTCGCGGGGTTGCAGGAGCTGCTCTCCTACTTCCACCCGATGGTGGCTGGCGTGCTCGTTCCCGCGGTCGTGGTGCTGGGTCTCCTCGCACTTCCCTACGTAGATCGGAACCCGGCCACCAGGCTGTCGAAGCGGAAGGTGGCCACGGTGGTGTTCACCGTTCTGTTGGTGGGCTGGGTGCTGCTCACCCTCATCGGTTTCGCCTTCCGCGGCGCCAACTGGGAGTGGGTCTGGCCGTGGGTGGAATGGCACGGTGAGCTATGAGTGATCGAATCGGCCGGAGGGCGTTTCTCAGGAGGTCGTGGAAGGTCGGCGTAGGGATGGTGGCGGCGGCCGGTGCCTGGACCACGTGGGACATTCTGCGGGCCTTTCCCGAGTCGAGCCTCGGCGGCGTCTTCAAGACGATCCCGGAGCAAGAGGTCACCGCGGAGGGAGTCACCTACGTCCGTGCGGCGCAGACGTACCTCACCAAGATCGATGGGGAGATCGTGGCTCTTTGGCAACGGTGCCCCCACCTCGGCTGCAGGGTCAATTGGTGTGAGTCCTCGGGGCAGTTTGAGTGTCCCTGCCACGGTTCGGATTTCAATCGTGCCGGCGAGTACCGATCGGGGCCTTCGCCCAGGGGAATGGATCGTTTCGCCGTCCAGATAACCGGCGACGGTGTGGTCGAAATTGACACCGGCGACCTCACCGAGGGCGATCCTCCGGGCGCCGAGACGTTGGACGAGCCGCCGCGCGGTCCAAGTTGTGCGGGAGGCTGACGATGGGTGACCGGACTTTCGAGACAGATGAAGAGCTCGAGGCGTCGACTGATCGGTGGATGAGGTCGGTCATCGTGCTGTTGTTCCTATTCGCCCTGGCCTTCCCGGTGTACCGCGTATACGAACCGGGTAGCCGTGCCGAGGCCCGGGAGAGCCACGCCGCGTTCCTCGCCGAGCAGGGAGCGGGTCTCTTCGAGACGAACTGCTCTTCGTGCCACGGAGTGAACGGTGGCGGCGGCATCGCCCCGGCGCTGGGCGCATCGGAGTTCCTACAGATGGCCGACGACGACCAGATCTTCCAGTTGATCGCCGTCGGAGTGCCCGGAACCGAGATGGTCGCCTATTCCTCCGACAAGGGGGGGCCGATGACCCGTGCCCAGATCGACGCGGTGACCGCCTTCCTTCGATCTCTCGAAGAGGAAGCCGAGTCGAATCCGAACTGGCGCACACCGCTCGCCGACGAGGCGCTGACCGGGCGCGATCTCTACACCATGGCGTGCGCCAGGTGCCACGGACTCGACCTAGGAGGGATCGAGGACACTGCGCCCTCACTGGGCCCGACCTCGGAGGCCGCCGAAGACTCCGACTCCCGTTTGGCGAAGCGGATAAGAGAGGGCGAAGACGACATGCCGCGCTTCGGCAACGTGCTCAACGACCAGCAGATCGAACTGATCGTCGCCTACTTGCGCGAGATCCAGGCGGGCGATTGACGCACGACTCGACGGCGCCCGGACCGCGGACGACCATCTAGTAACCCGCTCCCGCACCTCTTACGTTGTGAGGGTGCCCTTACGCGGACTGATCCGGATGCGGCGGGTTGCCTTCCCCGCCATCCGTTGTTTGCTGGCGGTGATGCTCATCACCGTCACGGTGGCCCATCCGGCACGCGCCACGCTGCTTCCTCCTCCGATGCGGCTGGCCCTTCTGTTCGAGAGGACGCCGTGGACGGAGGTCGAACCGGCAGCGGCGGTACCGCCGGGGCACATCGTCGTGCTTTGGGAGCGTTGATGGCTGATAACGAGACCGTGGAAGCGGTGCCCTGGGAGGGGTTGCTGGAAGAGGCGGAGCCCGGCGACGGCCTTCGCCGCACCATCTATCTGGTTGCTGGTCTCCTGGGGGCCGTCGTATTGGGTGCGATCGTGGCGCGGTCGTGGTGGGCGCCGTCACCACCGGTCATCATGGCCCCTGCCGCGGGTGACGTTGCCGCCGCCGCTCCGGTCGATCCCCTGGAGCCTCCGGTGGATGCGCCCAGGCCAACGTCACCCTTGTATAGCGAAGCCGATTTGATGGCCGATCCTCCGGATCCGGAAGAGCGGACCGCGGTGGCTCGCGCCGAGTGGTTCGTCACGGATTTCTTCACGGCCGACTACGAGCCGACCGGATCTGCCGATGTTCGGGCGGCTCTGCCGACGGCACCGGATCTACCGAGTCTCCCGCAGGACGGCCGCGAAGGCATTTCCTACGTGGAGTGGGCCCGTGCCTTTCGCGTGGAGGAGGCCGGGAATGGTGCCTACCTGGTGGGAGTGGTGTTTCGCACCCTCGCCGCCCCGCCGGAGGGGGCATTCATTCGCCTCCCGGTTCGAGCCGTCGAGGTCCTCATCGATGTGGCGGGTGATGCCGCCACGGTGCTGGATCTCCCGCGTCCGATCGCAGTGCCGGTCGGTCCGGAGCCGGAGCCCTGGCCCGAGCCGGAAGCGGATCCGCCGTCGGCCGTGATCGACGTCGCGGCAGCGCGGGCGTCGGTTTGGGGGACGGAGCCACGCATCGTGTCTGCATCTTTGGCCGCGACGGGTTGGCGGGTCGTCGTGACGGTCGCCGACGATGTGGGGAACCGGTGGCCGTTGGCGATGATCGTGGACGTGTGACCCGGCGTCTCAGGTCTTGGCCTCGGCGCGCCGATGAGACGCTATGCGAATCCGCACTGTGCTCACGGGGCTGGCGCTGGCTGTCGTCGTCGTTGCCTGCGGCGGCTCGACCGACGTGAATCCGGTGGACGCGGTCGAGGTGGAGGACTTCACTCCTCTTTCGATCCTCGACCGGGCCAACAAGGTCGCCGAGCAATTGGAGAACCGGCAGGCAGACCTCGAAGCCCAACTCAACGACCCGTTCGCTCAGCCCTGATCGGGTCCGTCTACCACGGGCTACGCTCGACTCATGCCAGTCGGATCAGGTGTCTCCGCATGTTTGGCTACGCCTGGGCGGGGAACTGCTCTTCGAGGATTCGAGTGGCCTCCGGTGCTATCGCGTCCCACAACGCGTCCGGTGACTTGGAGACGGTCACGAAGTCGGCGGACATGAAGACGCTCGTGACGCCGGGGACAGCCAGTAGCGCACTCGCGACGGGATCATCTGTTTCGCCACCCGCAGCGAAGCTGCGCGGGGTGTCGAAAGCCGCTTCCACGGTGAACTTGAGTGCGTTCGGATTGGGTGTCGGCGTGACCGAGACCGACATGAGGCTCCTTCGTCTCGCGGCGGCATCGTAGCGAGGGCGGTGATGGAGACAGGCGTCGACGTCGGAGGCACCTTCACCGATCTCGCGCTGTGGGACGGCATGCGGCTACGCACTGCCAAGACGCCGACAGTGCCTGCCGACCAGAGTTCCGGCGTGGTCACCGCCCTGCGTAGTGCGCGAGCGGTGGAGACCTCGCTGTTGCACGGCACGACGGTTGCCACCAACGCCCTGCTGGAACGTTCCGGTGCCCGGACCGCGCTCGTGACCGATGCCGGTTTCGAGGATCTGATCGAGATTGCCCGCCAGGACCGTCCTTCCCTGTACGACGTCGAGGCCACTCGCGCCGTGCCGTTGGTGCCCCCCGAACTTCGCTTCGGGCTGGGGCAGTCGGCGCGAAGCGAAGAGATAGCGCGACTGGCGGACGAGGTCGCGGCGGCCGATCCGGAAGCGGTGGCGATCACCCTGCTCTACTCATTTCTCGATCCGGAACGAGAGCGTTCGGCGGCGGCGGCCATTGCCGCCGCGATGCAGGGGACCCCGGTGACCCTCTCCTCGGCTGTCGCTCCCGAGTTCCGCGAATACGAACGGCTTTCCACAACGGTCATCAACGGCTATCTGATCCCCATCGTTGCCGACTATTTGGCCGAACTGGGCCGGGTGGCCGCTGATGCCGGCGTCGTGGGCTCCCCCGGCGTGATGCGAAGCTCCGGAGGCCTGATGCGCCTCGAGTCGGCCGCTGCGCTGCCGACGGCGATCGTGCTTTCCGGGCCGGCCGGGGGTGTGATTGCGGCCGGTGCACTCGGATCGGCACTTGGGCACGGTTCGCTCGTCTCTTTCGACATGGGCGGCACGAGCTCCGATGTCTGTCGCATCGTCGACGGCAGGCCGGAGGTCATGTTCGAGAGGGCGATCGGCGGCCTACCGAACAGAATGCCGTCGATCGCGGTCCACACCGTCGGCGCCGGAGGCGGCAGCATTGCCTGGATCGATCCGGGTGGAGCGCTTCGCGTCGGCCCGCACAGCGCCGGGGCGGAACCGGGACCCGTCGCCTACGGCCGCGGCGGCGGCGACCCCACCGTGACGGATGCCAACTTGGTGGCAGGCCGTCTGGGCTCGGATGCAGCGCTGGCGGGCACGGTCGCGCTCGACGCCGCAGCGGCCCACTCGTCTCTGGAAGCGCTCGGCTCGCGGCTGGATCTGGCCACCCCGGCGACGGCTTTGGGAGTAATCGAAGTCGTGGAGGCGCACATGGAGCGTGCGGTCCGCGTCGTTTCGGTCGAAGAGGGAGCTGATCCTCGGGATGCGATGCTCGTGGCCTTTGGCGGCGCGGGAGCGATGCATGCCACTGCGCTGGCCCGTCGTCTCGACATGGCTGGCGTGATCGTGCCACCGCATGCCGGTGTGTTCTCCGCTCTGGGCCTGCTCTTGGCCCCACTGCGGGCCGATGCCGTGCGAGGTGTACCGCTCCATCCGGGTATCGACCTCGACGGCGAGGTGGCCGATGCGATCTCTGCGGTCCGCGCCGATCTCACGGCGAGCGGTGGCTCCCCGGTCCGTGTCGAGTCTGCCGCCGACGTTCGCTACCTCGGGCAATCCCACGAGCTGGCGATCTCCTATTCCCCGGGAGACGGATGGGAGACGCTCGCGAACCGGTTTCACGCCGCTCACCTCGAGCGCAACGGGTTCGCTCGTCGCGATGACCCGATCGAGGTTGTCGCCGTCCGTGCCGCAGCGACGGGGAAGGCGGCGCTGACGATTGAGCAACTGCCGGCGCCGGAGCCGTACGGCGAGGCGCGACAAGGTGATCGAGAAGTGCTTGGTTCCGGCGGAAGCGTCTCGGCGGCAGTGTGGTGGCGTCCAGCGCTCGAGGCCGGCTCCGAGGTGATCGGTCCGGCGGTCGTCGAAGAGCCTGAAGCGACGACGTTCCTGAACTCCGGGGAGAGAGCCGTTGTTCATCCCTCTGGTGCGCTGGAGGTGAGTTGGGAGTGACCGTCGACCCGGTGACCCTCGAGGTGGCGCGGAATCGGTTCTCTTCGGTCGCCGATGAGATGGGAGCAGTGCTGCGCCGCACCGCCTTTTCGCCAAACATCAAGGAACGGGCCGACTGCTCGGCGGCGATCTTTGTAGCCGACGGCGAAATGTTGGCTCAGGCCGAGCACATCCCGGTCCATTTGGGATCCATGCCCGCCTCGGTGGCGGTGGTGATAGATCGGTTCGGGCCGGATGTGGAGCCGGGTTTCCAGTATGCGGTCAACGACCCCTTCGCGGGAGGCACCCATCTCAACGACCTGACACTGGTGAGGCCGGTGCACGTCGGGGGGCGCCTGATTGGTTGGGTGGCGAACCGGGCGCACCACGCCGACGTAGGGGGCGAAGCGCCCGGCTCGATGCCGGCAAACGCCACCCGCCTCGAACAGGAAGGACACGTCGTGGCTCCTTCAGTCGCGGTCGTCGGCGGCGAGTGGGACCGCGGCTTCTTCGAGGCGTTCGTCGAGGCGACGAGGACCCCTGACGAGCGGCGCGGCGACCTCTCGGCACAACTTGGAGCGAACGAAGCCGGAGCAGCCCGGTTTGTGGAACTCGTCGACATCCACGGCTCTGCACGGTTCGAGTCCGTAGCTGCGGCGCTGCTCGACTATGGAGAGGCGCGCATGCGGGTCGCTCTGGGGGAGCTGCCCGACGGCGAATACGCCTTTGCGGATGCCATGGAATTGGGGGAGGCCGACGTTCCGATTGAGGTCCGAATCGGAATCGACGGCGACTCGTTATCGGCGGACTTCACCGGCAGCGCCCCGCAAGTACCGGCCAATTTCAACGCCGTGGAGGCCGTGACACGCTCGTGTCTCTACTTCGCAGTGCGAGTGGCGACCGATCCGAGCATTCCCGCAAACGGGGGGTGTTACCGACCACTCCACCTCGCGACCGATCCGGGCTCGGTGGTGTCGGCCACCGGAGGCGTCGCAGTGGCGGCAGGGAACGTGGAGACCAGTCAACGCATTGCCGACGTCCTGCTCGGGGCCCTGGCCCAGGCAGCTCCTGATCGGGTTCCGGCGGCGTCGCAAGGGACGATGAACAACATCCTGATCGGATCGGGGTCGACGGTGTACTACGAGACGGTGGCCGGCGGCGAAGGCGGCACTCCTCACCGCCCCGGCCAGTCGGGAATCCACACGGGAATGACGAACACGAAGAACACGCCGATCGAGTCCCTGGAGACGCACTACCCGTTCCGGGTTCTCAGGACGGGCCTCAGGACTGGCAGCGGTGGGTCGGGAATCTATCGCGGTGGAGAGGGAATCGTTCGCGAGATCGAGTTCCTCGAGGAGGCGACTGTGTCGTTGATGGGGGAGCGACGCCGGCTCCGACCGTGGGGTCTTGCCGGCGGCGGTCCCGGTGCGAATGGTGAGGATTGGCTGGTCCGAGCCGGGATCGAGGAGCGCCTTGCCGGGAAGTCGACTTTCGAAGTCGAGGCCGGCGACAGGCTGCGAGTCCTCACCCCGGGCGGTGGAGGCTGGGGCGGCAGACGCGAGTGATCCCCGGCGAGCCGGGGATCACTCTATGGGGTGACCGGTAAGCCCCAGGGCGTACGTCAACCGGTCTCTGTTGTGTTTCACGACGGCTGAGGCGAACCTCTTCCGTCGGAGCTAGCCGCTTCCCCGGGCGAACCCGGAGGGCGGAAACCTGTTAGTGAGCCGGGCGCCAGATGGCGAGCGCTGGCTCGGCCCAAAGGGCCAAGAACGTGGCGATGGTGAGTGCCAGGACCGTGAGCCGCTTCCGCATTTCTCTCTCCCTCACGTCGTTTTCTGCGTGAGAGATTGAGATCGGCCTATCTCGCCAATATCTAAAGGGCTTGTGAAAACTGAGCGCTCACGCGCTCTGGGTGGCCTACCGGCTACCTCGCGTGTTCGCGGCGTGTCCAGCGGCTCTCAAAGCTCCTAGGTCGCGTCGGATAGTTGCGCTGCTCGCCTCGAGAGCCTCGGCGATATGGGTGATCGTTGGGCTTCCACCAGCGTCGCTGGCCTCTTCGAGTAGCCGAAGGATCTGGCGACGCCTTCGCTCTACGCGATCTTGGATCGCCTCGTCCGTAGGGTCGTGCACCGTCCACTCCATGCTGACGTGCTCGTCGGGCCGTAATCCGCGCCCGAGTGGCGCGTCAACTGAAGGGAGATCAACCAGGACGCGGCGCGGTTGAAGCGCCAGCCAGCGCTCGTAGATGTCCCGGTGGTTCGGGATGTGAGTCCACGAGCGCCGTATCGTCGGCTCGTCGAGATCGCTGAGAAGAGACGTCAACTGCTTATGAGCGAGCGTTATGTGGTGCGCTGCTTCTTCTTCATTCCCAAGAGCACCGTGAACCTCGCTGAGCGCGAGGGGTACGAGGTGGGCAAGCTCCACACCTGGTCGAATCTCGCGCATTGCGCCGCTGGACCACTCGAGGGCTTCCTCGACATGGCCTGCGCGGAGAGTCAGGCGGCCCGCTAGCGCACGGACGCCGACCAGTAGGTCGTTCATCCCGAACTCACGACACAACTCCGCGGCCTCGAGAACGTGATCAACGCCACTGGCAATCGCGTCGTTCTCAAGCTCGATCGAGGCGTACTCTCGAAGCACCTGCGCTGTCAGCCATGCGTCCTCGGCCTCTCTCGTAAGGGTCAGGGCGTCCTCGAAGTAGCGCATTCCTTCGTCCAGATCCCGAGCACGTCCCGCCAAGCTGCCCAGGAGGCCAAGACACTGGGCCCTGCCGCGTGCATCACCGATAGCGTCGTAGATCGCCAACGCTTCCTCGATCTGCTTCTTGGCTCTCTCGTCATCGCCTATCAAGCCATGCCAGAGCCATGCAGCGTTCGAGAGGACCAGTGCGCGACCGCGGTTGTTTCCCATTGATGCGTACGAGCTCTCGGCTTTGTCAAACGCGTTAAGAGCGAGCCCGAGACGGTTGGTGATCACATAGAGGATCGCCAGGTTCGTGCGGTAGACAGCCTCCCCGTGGCGGTAGCCGATCCTCTGAGAAATCTCTATAGCTCGAGCGAAGTCATTCTCGGCAGACTCGGGTTCACCGCGCTCCATTCGCATTGTGCCGAGCATTCCAAGTACCTCGGCCTCGCCCCGAGCATCGCCGAGCTCCCCATACAGCCGGAGCGCGGCGAGCATCTGTGACTCGGCTTCTCCGAAGCGCTGCAGGTCAATCAGGTTCTGACCCAACGCATTGCGTGCGTTCGCCTCTTGGCGTGCATCCGCATCCCTCCACTCAGCTGCCTCTTCGAGGTGCGTGACTCCTTCAGATGCGCGGCCACCGAAGCAGGCGATCATGCCTAGCGCCGTGAGCGCTGCGACAACTTGGTCGCTGTCGGCCGACTCGCGCGCCGCTTCGAGCGCGTGTATCGCTTCTGCTTCCGCTTCTGAGAATCTGTCCTGGTGCGCAAGCCACCACGCTCGCCGACGCAACACGTCAGCACGATCGGATTCACTCGCGAAACGCTGGAGTCGATCGAGCGCGTGCTCCTGCTCATCTCGTCGTGCGAGGACGTCGAGGACCTCCTCCTGGAGAGACGCGACTGAAAAACGACGCTCGTTAGACGCACCGATCTCGTCCAGAGTTGCTGAGGCCTTTGCCAAGTGTTGTGCTGCGGTGTCGTACGCGTGGAGGGCAAGGGAACGCTCGGCCGCTTGTTCGAGGTACTGGGCCGCTCGATCTGGCATCCGAGCTGTCGCGAAATGGTGTGCAAGTAGCTCCACCTCATCCGGGCGATGATGCTCGACCGCAAGTGCTATCCGGCGATGGAGGTCGATCCGCCTGGTGACGGCAAGATCGTCGTACACGACGCGCCTCAACAACTCGTGGCCCACGCCGAATCCTCTGTCGCCGGCATCCACAAAACGGCGGCGCTGAAGATCGTCGACGGCGGTAAGCGCTGCCTCGCTCGTCAGCTCCGAGGCCTCCACAACCTCGCCGACCAGGATCTCATCGTCGTGGATCGCCACGAGTTCAAGCATCCTTCGGGAGCTCGGGTCGAGACCCTCAAGGCGGTGCCGAATCAAGGCGTGAACGGTAGGAGTGACCGGCAGCCGGTCGCGGGCGTGGGGAGCGTCTTCGGCCGGCCTGTCAGCCTCGTCGAGGGAGTCCTGTTCATACAGCGCCCGCAGCGTTTCAACGATGAATAGGGGCACACCACCCGTTTCCCGATGGAGGC
>JABAOH010117058.1_pt2 | contig 42644 bp, 43 predicted proteins | sample 7062181 | NCBI WGS metagenome assembly JABAOH01 (sample SAMN14538630, study PRJNA623070) | marine sediment metagenome | biome: marine biome [ENVO:00000428]; feature: marine pelagic biome [ENVO:01000023]; material: deep marine sediment [ENVO:00002113]; isolation source: pool of 5 deep marine... | reverse complement strand
CGGTATCGAATGGTTCGAAGAACTTCGAAGCAAGCTCTCGCCCGAGCTGGCGGCGGAGGTGAGCTTCCTCAGCAGCAGCGCCGGCACGCTGTGGATGAGCCTGCTCGGTTTGGTGCACGAGGCGCCGAGCAGGGAGGTCGACGAGGTGCTGTCGTGGCTGGCGGCGCTCGACCCGGTCGCGGTGCGGCATCACCTGCTCACCCACAAGGACTTCGGCTGTGACGACGAGACCTGCGGCCGGGCCGCCGCCGGGGACGAGGAGGCGGTGGCGGAAGCGGTGAGCCGGCCCGCGGGTTCCGAGAAGCGAGGCTGGCAGGACAACCTGGGCCGTCTGCTGGAGCTTCCTCCCGAGGAGCTCCCCGCCCGGCTGGCGGCGGCGTTGCGGCGGTTCCACGACGAGGCCTTCGCCGAGCATGCAAAGGCGTTTGCCGTTCCGCTGGCCCGCGATGCCGAGGCCAAGCGTGTCCTGGCCGCCACCACCGACCCGGAACGGCTCATCGAGATGGCCACCAACGGTGTCGAGTACCGGCTCGACGCCGGCAGCTCCACGCTGGTGCTGGTCCCTTCCGTGGTGCTGCGGCCCTGGTCGCTGCTCACCCAACGGGACGGCACGTTGATCCTGTGCTATCCGGTGGCGGACGAGCACCTGGAAGCCGATCCGGACGCCCCGCCGGCGTGGCTGGTGAAGACCTACAAGGCCCTCGGAGACGAGCGGCGGCTGCGGATCCTGCACCGCTTGGGAGCCGGCTCCGCCACCCTCGATGAGCTGGCGGAGTTGGTAGGGCTGGCCAAGTCGACCGTCCATCACCACCTCGGCATCCTGCGCGCCGCCGGGCTGGTGCGGGTGGCGGTGCCCACTGAGAAGGAACCGTCGCAATACCGCCTGCGCCGCGACGTGGTGCCCGAGGCGGCTCGTCTCCTCGATGGCTACCTGTCCCGGCCCGGTGACGAAGAGACACAGACCGACACGGTTTTGCAGCAAGGAGCAGGAACGTGATGCAGCATCTCACGCCCGAGTTAGCAGCAGCCAAGATGGCCGATTTGGAGCGGGAGGCAGCCCGCCGACGCTTGATCCACGAGGCGCGCCGGCCCTCGCGCCACGACCCGACGCCGGGTGCGCTGCGCCGGCGGCTCGGGGAGAGCATGGTGTCCCTCGGCTCCCGTCTTCGCGGCGAGCCGCCCTGTCCGCTGCCGCGAGAGGGACGCGCGGCGGCGTGACCGGGCCCTCAGCGGGCCCGCTCCGCCAGCACCCCGATCATCGCCCGCGGCGGCAGCGAGCGCTCCGCCAGCAGCACCAGCAAGTGGTAGAGCAGGTCGGCCGCCTCCGCTGCCAGTTCCTCGCCGTCGGCGGCGCCCGCCGCGTGGTCCTTGGCTGCCAGCAGCACCTCGCCGGCCTCCTCCAGGAGCTTGCGGCCCACCAGGTCGACACCTCCTTCGAGCAGTTCGGCGGTGTAGGAGCCGGCGGGCCGGTCGACGGCCCGGGCGGCAATGGTGGCCCACAGCTCCTCCAGGAAGGCGAACCCCTGCGCGACGTCGGAAGCTCCTTGCTCGAAGCAGGAGACGGCACCGGTGTGGCAGGTGGGACCTGCCGGGCGGGCCCGGATCAGCAGCGCGTCGCGGTCGCAGTCGGGGTCCACCCCGACCACCTCCAGGACGTTGCCGCTGCTCTCGCCCTTTTGCCACAGTGCCCGGCGGGAACGACTCCAGAAGTGAACCCGGCCGGTGGCCATGGTGGCCTGGACGGCTTCCTCGTTGAGGTATCCCAGCATGAGCACCCGGCCGGTGCCGGCGTCCTGCACGATGCCGGGGATGAGTCCCTGCTCGTCGAAAGCCAGCTCGGCGATGCTCACGCCGCCTCCCGAACAGGGACGCCGGCAGCGCGCAGCGCCGTCTTGACGGCCGCGATCTCGATGAGGCGGCGGTGGAAGATGGAAGCCGCCAGCACCGCCTCGGCATCACCCTGCACCACCGCCTCCACGCAGTGGGCCTCGGTGCCGGCGCCTCCCGAGGCAATGACCGGCACGGGTACCCGCCTCGTGACCGCCCGCAGCAGAGGGATGTCGTAGCCGTCCGAGGTGCCGTCGCGGTCGATGGAGGTGAGCAGGATCTCGCCGGCTCCCAGCTCGGCGCCCCGCTCCGCCCAGGCCACCGCGTCGATGCCGGTCGGGGTGCGTCCCCCGTTCACATACACCTCCCATCGCTCCGCCCCAACTTGGAGGGCGTCGATGGCGAGCACGACACACTGGCGACCGAAGGAGCGGGCGCAATCGGCCAGCAGCTGCGGCTCGCGCACCGCCGCAGTGTTGACCGCCACCTTGTCGGCCCCCGCCCGCAACACCGCCCGCATGTCCTCAGGGGTGCGCACCCCGCCGCCCACGGTGAGGGGAATGAACACCTGTGAGGCGGTTCGGTGCACCAGGTCGAGCAGCGTGCGCCGCCCCTCCGGGGAGGCGCCGATGTCGAGGTAGACGATCTCGTCGGCCCCTTCCTGGCTGTAGCGGGCCGCCAGCTCGACCGGGTCTCCCTCTTCGACCAGATTGACGAAGTTGACACCCTTCACCACCCGGCCCCCGGCCACGTCCAGACAGGGGATCACCCGCTTACGCAGCATCGGCAGCCTCGGCGCATTCGGCGACGAAGTTGGCCAGCACCCGCAGGCCGTCGGGTCCGCTGCGTTCCGGGTGGAACTGCACCCCGACCCGGGTTCCGGAGCGGACCGCGGCGACAAAGGGCTCGCCGTACTCGCTCTCGGCAANNCATCGGCGATGCCGCCGAACAGGGGATCGGAGCGGGTGAATCGCAGCTCGTTCCAGCCGATGTGGGGAAGGCGGGGGGCCGCCGCGAGCCGACGGACTGCGCCGGGGAACAAGCCCAGGCATCGTCCGCCGTCCTCTTCGCTCCATTCGAAGAAGAGCTGGACACCCACACAGATCCCCAAGAGCGGAGCCTGCACGCGTCGCAGCGCATCGACCATGCCGGCGGCGGCGAGGCGCTGCATCGCGGCGCCGGTTGCTCCCACCCCCGGCAGCACCACGCCGGCAGTTCCCGCCAGGTCCCCGGGGCTCTCCGCCACCACCACCTCGGCTCCGGCACGTGCCAGCCCCTGGCCGATGGAGACCAGGTTGCCGGCTCCGTGATCGACCAGTGCGAGGCGGATCACGCGGGCTCCTTGGTGGAGGCAACTCCATCCCGACGGGCATCGGCAGCTACCGCGGCGCGCAGCGCCCGCGCCAGCGCCTTGAAAGCGGCCTCGGCGAGGTGATGGTCGTTGGCGCCGGCCGCGGAGAGGTGCAGGGTCAGCCCGGCGGCACCGGCGAGCGCCTCCAGGGCATGGGGAATGTTCTGGGTGCTGAGAGCCCCGATGCGCTCGGCGCGAAACGGCAGGTCGATCACGGCGTAGGGCCGGCCCCCGACGTCGACCGCGGCTCGAGCCAGCGCTTCGTCCATGGGGACGGCGGCATCCCCGAAGCGGGCGATGCCGGCGCGGTCGCCAAGGGCCCCGGCCAGTGCCTCGCCGAGGGCCAGCGCGCTGTCCTCCACCGTGTGGTGGTCGTCCACCTCTAGGTCACCCCGCGTCTCCAGCTCCAGATCGAACAGGGCATGGTGCGCCAGAGAGGAGAGCAAGTGGTCGTAGAAGCCGACCCCGGTGGACACCGCGCTGCGCCCGCTGCCATCCAGCTCCAGCTCGACACGGACCTCGGTTTCGGCCGTCTTCCGTGTCACGGTGGCGCGGCGCATCACAGCCTCCTCCGCAGGGTCGATACCAGGCGGTCGTCCTCTTCCGGCGACCGCACCGTGAAACGCAGGAAGTGATGGAGGGGGCTGCCCTCCGCATAGGAGCGAGCCACCATGCCCTCCTCCCACATGAGCCCCTCGGCGAGGGTGCGGGCGCTGGGGCCGACCTCGGCGAGCAGGAAGTTGGCCACCGAGGGCGCCACCGTCCAGCCCAACGAGGAGAGCGCGGCGGCGAGACGGTCCCGTTCGGCATGCAGGGCCGCCACGGTGGCGCGAGCCCGTTCCGGGTGGCGCAGCGCCTCCTCCGCGATGGCGGCAGAGAGCGTGGAGATGCTCCCGGGAGGACGGCGGCGGTCGAGCGCGGCCGCCAGCTCCGGGGTAGACAAGGAGTAGCCGACGCGGATCCCGGCGAGAGAGAACGCCTTGGAGAGGGTGCCCAGCACGACCAGGTTGGGGTGACGGTCCACCCACGGGGCCCAGCGGTCGCCGGCGAACTCCGCGTACGCGGCATCGAGGACCACCACGCCACCTGCGACGGCGAGCAGGGCCTCGAGCTCCTCGTCGCGGTCCCGGTTGCCGGTGGGATTGTTGGGGACGCACAGCCATATCAGGTCGGCGCCTTGGGCTGCATCGAGCAGCTCGGGGAGCGGCAAGCCGAAATCGGGGGCCGGCCGGAACACCTCCACCAACTTGGCATCCCGCTGCACGGTCGCCACCGCGTACAGGGCGTAGGTGGGCGACGCGCTCACCGCTACCCCGCCGGGCGGCAGGAACGCCTGAGCGCTGAGCCCGATCAGCTCGTCGGCTCCGGCGCCGGCCACCACCCGGTCGGGATCCACGCCCGCATAGCCGGCGATCGCTTCACGCAGCGGGCGGTAGTCGGCGCCCGGGTACTCGTTGAGGGTGGATGCCAGCGGGGCGGCGATCTCCGCAACCCACTCGGGTCGGGTGGGGGAGGTGTTGTGGTCGAAGCGGATGACCTGCTCCGGTGCGATGCCGGCGCGGCCGGCAATCTGGGCTGTGGTCGGCTGCCACTGGTAGACCGGCGCGGTCACGGCTGCTCCTCGAAACGCAGCTCGGCGGCCAGCCGGTGGGCCGTGAGCCCCTCGGCGGCGGCGAGGTCACCGATCGTGCTGCGGATGCTCTGCAGCCCGTCCCGGCTCAGCGTTTGCACTTGCCGCCACGAGCCGAAGTCCTCCACACCGAGTGGGCCGCAGGCCCGGGCCAGGCCCCCGGTGGGCAGCACGTGGTTGGCGCCGGTGGCGTAGTCGCCTGCCGACTCGGGTGACCAGCGTCCCACATAGACGGACCCGGCGCCGCGCAACGCCTTGGCATCGGCCTCCGCGTCGGCAGTGAGGACGGTCACGTGCTCGGCGGCGTAGTCGTCGGCGAAGGACCGCGCCGCTTGGTGGTCGGGCGCGATCACCACCAGACCATGCTCCCGGAGCGCCTCTGCCAGCACCTGGCGACGCTCCAGGGCGGGGAGCAGCCGCGCCAGCTCCGCCTGCACCCGGGCCGGCAGGTCGGGATCGGCGGTCACCAGCACCGCCGGGGAGTCGGGGCCGTGCTCCGCCTGGCAAAGGAGGTCGACGGCAACCAGGCGTGCGTCGGCGGTCTCGTCCGCCAGCACCAGCACCTCGCTGGGGCCCGCCGGCATGTCGATGGCGCACTCGCCCAGGACGGCCAGCTTGGCGGCGGTGACCCAGGCGTTGCCCGGGCCGACGATCTTGTCGACCGGGCGCACCGTCTCGGTGCCGTAGGCGAGGGCAGCGACGGCCTGAGCGCCCCCCATCACGAAGAGCTCCTCCACGCCGAGCAGCGCCGCGGCGGCCAGCAGTGCCGGAGCCATCTCGCCGTCGGGGCCCGCCGGGCTGGCTACCGCGATCTCCTCTACCCCGGCCACTTGCGCTGGCACCACGGTCATGATCAGGGTCGACGGATAGGGGGCAGAACCGCCCGGGACGTAGGCGCCGATCCGGCGCAGCGGGGCCCATCGCCGGGCGACGCGCACGCCGGGGACGGTTTCCATCGACAGGTCGACGGGCAGCTGGGCGCGGTGCCAGGTGCGGACGTTCTCGATGGCGTGCTGCAGAGCCTCTACCAGCTCGCGGGGGAGTCCCGCCAGGGCCGCCTCCATCTCCACCGGGTCCACCTGGAGCCCGGTGTCCCGGGCGCCGCCGTAGCGGGCGGCCGCGGCCTCGAGGGCGGCGTCTCCTCCATGGCGCACCTCGTCACAGATGGCGAGAGCGGCGTCTCGCACCGCGGGGTCGGGAACCGCCGAGCGCCGCACCAGCTGCTCCCGCTCGGCCGTTGAGAGCGAGGCCAGCTCCACCCGGCGCAGTCGGGGCGCCTTCATGGGATGAGCTGCTCGATGCGCAGGACGAGGATGCCCCGCCCGCCGGCCGCGGTGAGCTGGGGGAGCAGATTCCACACCTCGTCTCCCTCCACCACGGAGTGAATCGCCACCATGCCCTCCTCGGCGAGAGGCACCACGGTGGGGGAGTCGAGCCCGGGGATGATCTCCTGAAGGCGCTCCACGGCCGTAGCGGGGGCATTGAGCAGCAGGTAGCGCTTGCGCCGGGCCGCCACCACCGCGTTGATGGCGGTGGCGACCTGGGCCAGGGGGGCGCGGTGCTCGGGCGCGGTAGTCGTGCCACCGACGAGCACCGCTTCCGACTCGAGCAGGGTGGCCACCGGCTGCAGCCCGTTGACCAGGAGCGTGCTCCCCGTGGAGACCAGGTCGACGACTGCGTCGGCTACGTCCAGTTTCGGGGCCACCTCCACAGATCCGCGCAGCGGAACCACCGTCACCTCGATTCCCCGCTCTGTGAAGTAGGCGGTGGTGGTGCGAGCGTGAGCGGTGGCGACCCTCAATCCGGCGAGGTCCTCGACCTTCTCGATGTCGCGCTGACGGGGCACCGCGGCCACCAGCCGGCAGCGGCCGTAGCCCAGCTCGGCCAGGACCGGCAGGTCGGCGCCGTACTCGGCGAGGAGGTCGCGGCCGGTGATCCCCGCCTCGGCGACGCCGTCGTCGACCAGCTCCGGCACGTCCTCGGTGCGGACGAACAGCAGATCGATCTCGACGTTGCGGACCCGCACCGACAGGGCGCGGTCCGTCTGCTCGAACACCAGGCCGGCGTCTCGCAGCAGCGAGAGGGTGGGTTCCTGCAGGCGGCCCTTGTTGGGGACGGCGAGACGCAGTACCCGGCTCATGCGTTTCCCTGACCCTGCATGCGGTCGAGGACCAGCCGGTACCCGCCCATGCCGTGCTGTAGCCATTGGTTGATGCGGGTGATGGTGGCGGTGGACCCGCCCACCTCTGCGGCGATCTCCCGGTAGGGGAGGCCCCCGTCGAGCAGCCGGGCGATGGCCCAGCGGTGTCCCAGGTCGGTGAGTTCCTTGTGAGTGCACAGATCGCGGAAGAAGCGGGCCGCTTCCTCCACGGTGCGCAGCGTCAGGATCGCCTCGAAGAGGGAGTCGGTCTGGGCGGTACGCCAGTCGTCGCGGGTAGTCATGCCGTGCTTCCGTGATAGAGTAATACTGTGATGCTACGATAACACGCTATCACAACAAAGCAAGATGATCGAGTTGGGTGAGAGGCGAAGCGGATGCTGGTGATTCCCGCGGTGGACGTACTCGGCGGAAGTGTGGTGCGCCTGGCCCGTGGCTCGTACCAGTCGCCGCGCATCTACGCCCAAGACCCGGTGGGAACGGCAGCGTGGTGGGTGGAACAGGGCGCCGACCTGGTCCACGTGGTGGATCTGGAGGGGGCTCGGTCCGGCAATCCGGACCGGGGGCTGTGGACCGCGCTCAGCGGAGCCGGGGTGCCTTTCCAGGTGGGAGGGGGGATCCGCACGCCTGAGGCGGCGCAGGACGCCTTGGCGGCGGGAGCGGTGCGAGTGGTGTTGGGAACCACGGCGGTGTGGAGCCCGGAGACGCTGGCGGCGCTGGCCGAGGGCGTGGGCGCGCACCGGGTGGTGGCTGCCTTGGACGTGCGTGACGGCCGCGCCGTCGGCGAAGGCTGGGTCGACGACGGCAGAGAGGTCGCCGCAGTGCTGGCCGAGCTGCGGCAAACCGGGGTGCCGCGGTTGCTGGTGACCGCGGTGGCGCGCGACGGGATGCTGCAGGGCCCGGATGTGCCCTTGCTGGAAGAGGTGCACCGGCTGGCGGCGGAGATGGCGATCATCGCCGCCGGCGGAGTGGCGGGGCTGAACGACTTGCGGGTGCTGGCGGGGACGCCGGCCGAGGGGGTGGTGGTGGGACGCGCTCTGTACGAGGGTCGCTTTACCCTGGAAGAAGCCATAGAGGCGGCGCAAGGCTGAGCTTCCCGTTCCCCCCTTGACCTTCCAGTCGCCTGGAAGGTATATCGTCGACGCCGAGACCACCACCGACGGGTTCGGCTCACCATGATGGACCGCCGCAGGTTCCTGATAGCTGCGATCGTGGCCATCGGAGCGGGAATCGCCGCCGCGCTCGGAGTTCCGGCCGTCGCCTACGTCCTGGGGCCCGCCACCACACCTGCGCCGCCTCGGTGGCTTCGTTTGGGCTCCACTCGGAGCGTGGAGGTGGGCCGACCGACGCTGTTCAAGACCTCCGTCGACCGCACGGTCGGTTGGGTGACCGAGCAGGTCGACCTGTCCTTCTACGTGAAGACCGATGACGGGCGCGACTACGAGGCGCTATCCAACATCTGCACGCACCTGGCGTGCCGGGTGCGGTGGGTCGAGGACCGGCGGGCGTTCTACTGTCCGTGCCACGCCGGCGTGTTCGACGAAGACGGGAATGTGGTGTCGGGACCACCCCCTCGACCGCTGGACCGTTATGAGGTGAAGGCCGAAAACGGTGAACTCCTGCTGCTCCTCCCCGGCGACTGAGGTGGCTGCGGTGGACACCAACCGGGGCCGATGGCCGGTGGCATGGGGGACTCGGCCCGCGCTCGAGAGTTCAAGGAGCGAGGCCGCAGGGTGACACGGATATTGGGACGCCGGGAATTCCTGTCGCGCGCCTGGAAGTGGGGGGCCGCGTTGGCGGGCGTAGCCGCCGCCTGGACCTCCTGGGACCTCCTGAGGCCGGCTGGGGGCGCCGGTCCCGCGGGGCCGGTGGCGACGGTGCCCCCGGAGGCCGTGCCCGTCGACGGGGTACTGGAAGTGAACGCGGTGAACGGTTTTCTGACGCGGGTGGAAGACGAGGTGGTGGCCCTGTGGTGGAGGTGTCCCCACCTGGGCTGCAAAGTGCCGTGGTGTGAGACGTCGGGGCAATTCGAGTGCCCTTGCCACGGATCCGTGTTCAACCGGGTCGGTGAATACCGGCGCGGCCCCTCTCCGCGCGGTATGGACCGGTACGCCACCAACGTGGTCGAAGGCGTGATCGAGGTCGACACCAGCGTGGTGATCGAGGGACGCCCGCCCGGCGCGGAGTCGATCGTCGAGCCACCCCGAGGGCCGGAATGCCTCGACCCCGCCGGTGGGGAAACCTGACACCGCGGGGCTTGATCCAAACTTAACCGCGCCGCACATCTCAGCTTGATGCCGCCGGTGTTTCATCCCCAGTGTCTGATGAACCCACGAGGAAGGACGCAGACATGATCTGGGGATACGGTATGTGGGGGATGGGTCTGGTGTGGCCGATCCTCCTCGGTCTCCTGGTCTGGCTGGTGGTGTGGTCAGTGCGCCCGGCCGCCGACCGCAGGCGGACCGCAGTCGAGATCCTGGAGGAACGATTCGCCCGGGGCGAGCTCGATGCCGGGGCGTACCGCCTCACCCGGTCCGAGCTGGAAAGGATATGAGTAGATGCGCAGAGCATTTTTGGCCATCGCCTCGCTGGTGGCAGCGGTAGCGATCATCCCCACCGCGATAGCGCTGGCGCAGCCGGGGCCTGAGGACGACGGTTCCGGCTCCGATTGGGAGGCCTCGAACGAATGGTGGGGCCATCACCAAGGGATGATGGGGGTGGACGACTGGTCCGGCTATCACGACGGGATGCACGAGTGGATGGCCGAGCACTGGGACGAGATGCCGATGCTGTACGAGGAATTCGATGGTCCCATGCCGATGCTCGAGGACGCATGGCAGCGGCCCATGCACGACTCGCTTGAGGGCTCTTGGAGCGATCACTGCCCCGGGCTGGACACCGACCGCGCCGCCGCCTACTCGTTGCGGCGTGGTCCGCAGTCGTGACGTGTTCGACAACCGCCCAGCTGCGCGAAGGGGGCCCTCGCCAGGGCCCCCTACCATATTCACGGTGGAAAGGCGACGGGTGCTGATCGTCGACGACGAGCGAGATCTCAGGACCATGCTCGCGTCGTACCTGGCGGCCGAGGGCTTCGAGGTTTCAGAGGCCCCGGACGGCCAGGCAGCCCTCGAGCTGTACGCGAAGGCCAAACCCGACCTCATCGTCCTCGACGTCGGTCTGCCCGGCATCGACGGATTCGAAGTCCTGCGGCTGCTGCGCAAACAGTCCGAAGTGCCGGTGATCATGCTCACGGCCCGTGCCGAGGAAGTCGACCGTGTGGTCGGCCTCACCATCGGCGCCGACGACTACGTCACGAAGCCCTTCAGCCCCCGGGAGCTCTCGGCGCGTATCGTCGCCGTGCTCAGGAGGGCCGCCATGGTGCCCGAGCGCGACGGGGAGGTGCTGCGCTTCGAGGGCCTCACGATCGATCCGGCGCGGCGTGAGGTCATTCGCGACGGGCAACTCGTCGAGCTCAGCACGCTGGAGTTCGATCTCTTGACCGCGATGGCGGCGTCGCCGGGGCGGGTCTACACCCGAGGACAGCTCATGGAGAAGGTATGGGGCTGGGACTACTTCGGTGTTGACAGAGTCGTGGACGTCCACGTTGCCAACATCCGCAAGGCGCTCGGTGACGACGCGGCCAATCCCCGGTTCATCGGCACCGTCCGGGGCGTCGGCTACAAGTTCCTGGGTACCAGGGAATGAGGGATCTGCTCCGCAGTCTCCAAATACGGCTGCTGATGATGCAGCTGACGGTGATCGTCATTGGGGTCGTTGCGCTCATCGCGGGCGTCGAGGTCCTTGCCGGCACCTTCTTCGAGGGGCACTTGCGAACCATGCGCCACGTGATGGGCGGGATGATGACCTCGGTGATGGAGCGCGATTTGGAGGTCGCCTTCGACAGCTCGATCCGGCGGGCGCTGGTGGTGTCGGTCGGAGTGAGCATCGTGGCCGCGCTGGCACTGAGCACCTTCGCCACTCGCCGCATCCTGGCGCCGCTCGATAGCGTCCGGGCCGCGGCCCGCCGCATGGCGGCAGGCTCGTACGGTGAGCGCGTCGAGCCGCCGGCGGAAAGGGAGTTGGCGGCGCTGGCAGAGGACGTCAACGCTCTCGCGTCGGCACTCGACACCACCGAGCAGCGACGGGTTCGCCTCATCTCCGAAGTCGCGCACGAGCTCCGGACTCCGCTCACCACGATCGACGGGTATCTAGAAGGAATGTTCGACGGGGTGTTCGAGCCGAGTGAGGAGATCCTGGCGGCCGCCGGGCGCGAGGTGCGACGGCTGAAGCGGCTCGCCGACGACCTATCGTCGCTCTCCGCAGTCGAGGAGGCGCCCCGGGCGCTGGAGCTGCTGGCTGTGGACCTGGCCGGCTTGGCCGCGGACACTGCCGAGAGGCTGCGCCCGCAGTTCCAGGCGCAGGATGTATCGCTCAACGTGGAAACCCCGCAGCCGGTGATGGTCACCGGAGACCGGGACCGTCTCTCCCAGGTGTTGACGAACATCATCGGCAATTCCCTCGCCTACACACCGGCCGGAGGCAGAGTGAGAGTCCGCACGGAACGGCGCGGGCACCACGGCGTCGTCAGTGTCACCGACACCGGGAAGGGGCTGACCCCGGAACAATGCGCAGCCGTGTTCGATCGCTTCTACCGGGCCGATCCCAGCGCACCGGGCGGCACCGGGATCGGACTCACCATCGCCCGCAGCATCGTTCACCAGCACGGCGGCGAGGTGACGGCCGAATCGCCCGGCCCCGGGAGGGGTTCCACCTTTACCGTTCAGATCCCCTTGGATTAGGCCGGCAGCCACCGACTCGACGCGGTTTCGTCAGCGGATGCGCTACAGGCACTCCGGCCCGTGCCGGGCCCTTCAGGCACTGAGTAGACCTCTACCTCGACCGCTCACGGTGTAGGAGGTGGTGAGCGCGGTACCGTCGGACATCTCTCGTGTTGGAAACCCGACTCCGGCAGCATCGATGGTTCGGGGGCTTGCGGCGGTTTCAGTTCAGGCGCCGGGCAGCTCGGCGAGCAATTCGGCAGACGGCACGAACATGGTGGCATAGTGCCGGATCCACCTCACCCGGCCGTCCCGTCCTACCAGGGCGAAGCTGTGGCTGGGCCGGTCGGTGTGACCGTACACACCGAGCATCTCGTACGACCGGGACACGGCGCGGCTCTGGTCGATCAGGATCGGCTGCGAGATCCCGAACCGTGACGCCTCAGCCGCGACGAGGTCCGGCGGATCCACCATCACCGAGACCAGGGTGATGCCTCGCTCGGCCAGGGCCCGGTCGATCTCGGGGATCTGGGCAAAGCAGCCGTCACAGCCGACCCCCATCGAGAAGTAGAGCATGGCCTCGTTGCCGCTTGCCAGGACGTCGTTGAGGGCCACATCGGTTCCGACGGTCGTGGGCAGCGAGAACCGAGGTGCTTCCTGGCCGAGTAGCCCGTGCTCGGGCTCGAAGGTGGTGACACCGATCGCGACGATCGCAGCGATAACGATCACAGGGGCGGCGAAGGCCAGCCATGTCCACGCCGACGGCTTCCGCCGTCTGCCGCTCTTGCGCCGTTGGACTCCACTCGATCTACTGCGTTGGGGCGCGCTTCGCACTTTCGTGCGCTGGCTCATGACAACTCCTGTCTTCGATGGTCTCATCGTCCCTGGGGTTTGACCGGCGGCGCCGCCCCGAGATCGCTACCGCCGCTGCCGCCGTTCCGACCAGCACCAATCCGACGATTACGTCGGGTACGCCGTCGAGGGCACGTACGACCGGCACCAGCAGGTCCTCGATACGGTTGCCGATGGCCGTCTGGAAGGTGGGTGCGACCGTCGCTCCGCTGAGCGCCACGACGATGAGCACGATGCCCATGACGGCGAACAGCGTTGCAGCGGCGAGGTTGACGGTGTTGGTGCTGAAGGACCGACTCCCTACCGACCACCGCACGGTGCGGCCTCGCAGGGGAGGTTTGTCACCCAGGCCGAGCCGGTCCCACACCACCGTCATGACGAGCAGGGGGAAGACCATTCCGAACACGTAGGCGAGGCCGATCGCCGTGCCTTGGATGAGGTTCGGCGCCACGGCGGACATGGTCAGCACTCCCACCAACACGGGTGCGCAGCAGGCGCTGGCGGCACCGGAGAAGACGCCAAGGGCGAAGATCCCGGCCGAGTCTGTCCGCTGGATGTCGGGGGCGCCGCGCAGCATGGGCAACGACCAGTTGAAGCCCATCGCAGAGATCGCGGCCAGTGTGAGGAGGAGGAGGCCGCCGAGGAAGTAGACGGGCCCGTGAAACTGGAGCAGGGAACGGGTGAGGATTCCGATGCCCAGAGTCACGGGCACCAGCACGACCGCGATGCCGGCGGCGAAGATCAGCGTCAGCGGCGCGAGCCGCCAGCGGCTGTTGCGCAGCGCCGCCGCCAGATAGGCGGGAAACATGAACACGATGCAGCAGGGAGCGAAAAGGGCCACTGATCCGGCGACGAAGGCCGCCAGCAGCGATCCGCCGAGGAAGATCCCTTCCACGATCAGTCCCCTCGTGTGAGTCGCCGTTCGAGGTCGCGAGTGAGCTTGCGCGCCGAGATGCGACCATGGCCGTGGTACTCATCGTCGATGAGCACCACCGGCGGGAAGGGAACCCGCCACTGTCTCACGATGTCGGCCCCGCGGGCCGTATGCAGCGCGATCTCCTCGATCTCCAGCGGGTAACGCCGCTCGAGTTCTTCGAGGAGAGCGGCAGCTTGGGAGCAGAACCGGCAGCCTTCGCTCGTGACGAAAGTCACGTGTATCGAAGGGTCGTGGCCAACGGTTGGCTCAACCGGCGACGCGGCTGCTTCAGTGCCATTGGTGGGGATCGTCACGACCCGCTCAGCGTTCTGCGCCGCTCTTCGAACTCGGCGACGTCGATCTCACCGCGGGCGAAACGCTGCTCGAGGATGTCGAGTGCCCGATCGGGTGCCGGCTCGCTGCCGGAGGAGGCGCGCACCGTCCATACAACCAGCAACACGATGCCGGCCCAAAAGAGCAGCATCCAGATTCCAGCCAGCCATCCTCCCCCCCATGTCCACATCATGCATTTCTCCTGTCTGTCGAACCTCGTACCAGTGAACGGGGTGAACGTCAAGCACGGATCCGCACCTATGTAAAGGTTGTATAAAGGCATGACGAGGCGCCGACTGGCTCATGAGTTCTCGGTGACCGGCAGGGTGGCGCGTGGGGCCTTCGACTCTGGCTGAAGAGCCGGGAAGGTGGCACCGTGCTAGTGCCCGGCGCGGGAGGCGACATGGGAGATACGGGGAACGATGCCGGCATCTTCGAGGTGATGTACAGCTGCCGTTCGATGCGGCGGCTGCGTCCCGACCCGATACCCGAGGAGGTCTTGATCAAGCTGGTCGAGGCCGGGATCCAGGCCCCCAGCTCGGCCAACGCGCAGAACTGGCGCTTCGTGATCGTGCGTGACCGGGAGGTCGTACGGCAGATGGCCGGTCCGTGGCGCCGGGGCATCGCGCTGCTGGTCGACAATGCGAAGCGGGCGCCGGCCCGTCGCGGCGAGGATCTCGACCAGCGGCGGAGAACCCTTCGCGCGGTGAGCTACCTGGCGGAGCACTTCGAGGAGACGCCGGCGCTGGTCTGCGTGTGCGTCGAGCGCGACGACATCGCCGAGAAGCTGGCGAGGAGCGCGGGGTCGCTGCGGGCGGCCATCCGCCATCTCGGAGTGTGGGGAACGCTGCGGCTGTCGCGGCGGCTGCGGCACAACATGGAACAGGAGCTGTGGGCGACGGCCTACCCGGCGGCGCAGAACGTGCTGCTGGCGGCCCGGGCACTCGGACTGGGAGCGGTGATGACCGTCCCCTTGGTGCTGGCGCCCCCGGGCACCTACGAAGGCATCCTCGGCCTGCCGGAGGAGGTGTTACTCGCCGCGGTGATCCCCGTCGGCTACCCGCATGGGCGGTTCGGTCCGGTCACCCGGCCCCCCGCCCGGTCCCTCGTGGCCTGGGATCGCTACCCGGGCTGAGCCGCAGGCTCAGCCGCCGGCCCGGGAGGCGAACAGCCGGATCGCCTCCTCCAGCTGCGGCCAATCCACCGCCAGCGCGGTGGCGTCGACGCGCAGGGCGTTGAGGGCGGCCTCGCGCAGCAGGCCGGTCAGATCGGCGAAGGAGAGTCCCTCGGTACGGCGAGCCAGCTCGTCGAGGTCGACGTCCGACGCGAACGGTACGTCGGTGATGTCGAGCAGTGCCCGGCGCGCCTCTACGCCCGGAAGTTCCAGCTCGATGTGCACCTCGAACCGGCCGGTGCGCAGCAGCGCCGGGTCGATGAGGTCTGGACGGTTGGTGGCTCCGATGACCACCACGTCGCCGCGGCCGGCTACGCCGTCGAGCTCGGTGAGCAGCGCCGCCACCACCGAGTCGGTGACCGACGTGGTGGACCGGCCCCGTACCGGCGCCAGGGCGTCGATCTCGTCGAAGAAGAGGATGGCCGGCGCCACGGTGCGGGCTCGGGCGAACACCTCCCGTACGCCCCGCTCCGATTCGCCCACGAACTTGTCGAGCAGCTCGGCACCTTTGATGGGGAAGAAGGCGGCCCCGGACTCGTGAGCCAGCGCCCGTACGACGAAGGTCTTGCCGGTGCCGGGAGGGCCATGGAGCAGGATGCCACGGGGTGGTTCGATACCCATGCGGGCGAATCGCTCGGGGTCGGTCATCGGCCAGATGACCGCCTCGGTGAGGCGCTGCTTGACGTCCTTGAGATCGGCCACCTTGTCGAAGCCGTAGGAGGGGATCTCTCCGATGGGGGCTGCTCCCAGGGTGGGCGTAGTCTCTTCCACTGCAGCGGCCATGACCTCGGCGGTCACCGGATCCCCGGACCGGGCCACCATGGCGGAGGCGTGCACCACCGCGGCCAGCACGTCCGACCCGGAGAACCCGGCGGAGCGGGCCGCCAGCCGCTCGTAGTCGATGCCGTCGGTGGGGACCCGCGCCAGCGCCGCCTGGAACAGCAGCCGGCGGCGCTCCAGGTCGGGGGGAGGGATGGAAAGGGTGCGCGGCAGCAATGAGGACTTCACGATGGTGGCGTCGAGGTGGGCGGCGGCGGCGACTCCGAGCACGCACGCCAGCCGGGGCCGCTCACTCACCGCGTCCAGGAACCAGCGCAGAATGGCGCCCACTTGGGTGCGAAACGGCGCCAAACCCTCGTCACCGGCGACTGCCTCGAGCCGGTCGACGAAGACCACGCCCGGCGTGGCCGTGAGCTTCACCGACTTCTCCAGCACGTCCAGCAGCCGCTCCGGCTTGAAGATGAGATTGAGGTCGACCTCGTGCACTGCGGCTCCGGCTCGAGCTGCCGCCGCCGCCACCAACTCCGACTTGCCGCACCCCGGGGGTCCTTCCAGGATCACCCCGGCTACCTGGGGCAATCCCCACGCCGCGGGGAGGTCGCGGGCCGAGGTGAGCAGCTCCAGCCAACCGGAGAGGACCTCCAACTCCATGTCGAGGCCGGCGAGCAGCGCTTCGGCCGTGGAGGGTACGACCGTCTGCGGGCCGGCCGCGGCGGCCACCGGCGCGGGGTCGGCGGCGTCGCCTTCGGAAACGAAGCGGGTGGCATCCCCCACCAGGCCGGCAGCTACCGGCTCCATCCGGATCACGCTGATCTTCACGGCCTTTCCGGCTTCCGTTCCATGGGCTACGTCGACCGTCACCACGTCTCCGGTGGTGAGCGGTCGCCCTCGCAACGCGTCGACGAGCACCCGCGGCTCTGCCGGCAGCTCCTTGCCGGCCAGAACCACCCGGTGGGCCGGAGCGAGCATGGCACGCTTGACCTCCACGACCTCGCCGGGGCGCACCGCGGCGATTCCCATTGCCTCCGGGCCGAGAAGGAGCGCCGAGGCCGCCGCAGTGCTGGTGGGGCGCACCGGCAGATGGGAACGTCCCACCGCGACGACCCCTCCGCCGGGCAGTCCCATGGCCGCCAGCATGGTGCCGTCGGCACCGGCCACCGGGTCGGTGCCCTCACGGATGGTGAACCGCATGGGGGCATGGTAGAAGGGCCCACGCAATCGATCCCCGAGCGGTGGGGCAGCCGCCCGCGGAATCAACCGGGACGGGGGAGCTGAGGAATGGCCCCCGCCGGCATGGCCAGCGGGCCGGTGGCTTCAGTGAGCACGGTCCCCCGGCGGGTGAGCCACTGCCACACCAGGTGCGCCTCCTCTGCTACCTCCACCGAGGGAGGAACTTGGGGCGCCGGCTCTTCGAGAGCGACAGGCGCCGCCGCCAGCGGCGGTTCGCCGTCGCGCCAGGAGGCCACCAGGCGCGCCCGCTCCACGAGCGCGCCCTCCCCGGCCGTGCTCTCGGCCCACACCAGGCCGGCGCGAGCCAGAGTCTGCCACTCCCGGCGCCGGGCGATGGCTCGGGCCAGCGCCCGGTGACGGTCCCGCACCCAGGCAGCTTCTTCGTAGCGCTGGCTTCCCACCAGGGCGAGCATCTTGCCGGCGAGCGGGTCCAGCAGCAGGGCAGGCTCCTGCTCCACGCCGCGACGCACCACCTCGACCACCACCGCGTATTCATCCTCCTCGAGGGTGCCGTCGCACGGGCAGCGGGCCACGCCCAGCTGGGCCGGGGCACAGCGGGCGTCTCGGGTGCCCGGCCGGCCGCGACAGCGCCGGATGGGAACCGCGTCCCAGATGGCATTCATCACGACCTCGGCAGCCCGCCGGCTGCGGAAGGGCCCCAGATAGAGACCTCCGTCGTCGCGGACGGATCGCACCAGCGAGAGCCGCGGGTATCTTTCCTCGGTGAGCTTCACCCAATGCGCGGATCGAGGGGGCTTGGAGCGGCGGTTGTGGCGAGGGCGGTGGTGGTGAATCAGCCGCAGCTCCGTGACCTCGGCTTCCAGCTCGGTGGCGGTCACCCGATAGTCGACGGAGTGCAGCTCCCGCAGCATGTCGACGACGGAGCGCCGCTCGTCACCGTAGAAATAGGAGCGCACCCGGGTGCGCAGGTTCCTGGCCTTGCCGACGTAGAACACCTCACCGCTGCGGTCCTGCAACAGGTACACGCCGGGGGCCCGAGGGAGGGCATCGGCGAGGCCGATCTTCCGGTAGTGCGGGGCGCCTCGGGCCGTGGGCAACTGGAGGAGGTCTTCCAGTGCGGTCACCCCCACCGTTCCCGCCCGCTCCAGCAGGCAATGGAAGACGTGGGCGGTGGCGCGAGCGTCCTGCAGCGCGCGGTGGTTGGGGGCCACCGGAGAGCGGAAGTGGGCGGCCAGGCTCGACAGCTTGAGGCTGCGGACCTCACGACGCACCAGGCGCCGGGCGAGAGCGGCGGTGTCCACCCTGCGGTTGACGAGCGGCTCGTAACCCAGGTCTCCGGCGGCGGCGTTGAGGAAGCTCACGTCGAAGCGCACGTTGTGTCCCACGAGGACCGCCTCACCCAAGAACTCCAGGAACGCGGGCAGCACCGCCGCGATGCGGGGCGCCTGCATCACCATGGCCTGCGTGATGCCGGTGAGCACCGTTATGAACGGGGGAATAGGCCCGCCGGGGTCAACCAGGGTGTGGAAGCACCCCACCTCCTCGCCGCCGAGGTAGCGCACCGCTCCGATCTCGGTGATGGCGCAATCGGCGGGAGAGCCCCCCGTGGTCTCCAGGTCGACCACGCAGAAGGGCACCTGGAACAGGGGTGCCCCCAAATCGTCGAAGCTGCGCTGCAGGGGGAAAGCCACCTCGACCCGCCGTTGCTGGGCACGGCGAAGCTACCCCGAACGTATGTTCGATGTCAAGGATTCGGCGGACCCGGCGCCAGCGGACACGGGAATGATCGACCCGTCAGCCGGATACGTGCATGAGAAAGCGGAGGACGGCGTCCTCATAGGCGGTCGGATCGACGTTCCAGGTCTCGATGTGGTCGGCGTTTGCACCGCGGTGGTACTCCCAGACCAGGTCGGGGCGCCGGTCGGCGAGTTCGTCGGATATCTCCACCGGCACGGTTCCGTCGTCGTTGCCGTGAAAGAGCAGGATCGGGGTGCGGAGTTCGTCGACGCGGCCGAGGTAGTCGATGGCCGGGAAGTCGAGCCCCCACCGCAGCCGGGTGATCCACTTGGTCACGGTCACCAGGGAATCGGGGACGGGCAGTCCCACCAAGGGCAGCGACTCCTCCTCCGCCCCAGCGGCGACCGCGGTACCGAAATCGATGGCTGGAGCGTCCAGGATGACGCCGTCGATCTCGCCGGCCAGGTCCGATTCGAGCAGGAAGGCAGTGGTGACGGCGCCGCCCATCGAGTACCCGGCCAAGACGATCGAGTGTGCGCCGCGATCGACGAGGTATTGGACTGCATCCTCCAGATCCGGCCACTCGGTGTGCCCGTAGTGCATGATCCCGCTGGGATCTGGGACGGCTTGGGGGTGGTTCCGGTAGGTGATGACCAGGGTCGGATAGCCCGCCGCAGCGGTGATGCCCAGCATCCGCAGGCAGTCGAGCCGGGTCAACCCGTTGCCGTGGAGGCAGATCACCCAGGTGTCTCCCGAGCCTTCGACCAGCCACGCCGGAAACGGGCCCAACTCGGTGTCGACGGTGATCTCGTCGAAGGGGATACCGAGTCCAACGAGGGGATCCTGAGGGAACGCCTTGAGCTCGAGGCGGACCAGAGCTCCGGGTGCTGGTTCCGCACCGGTGATGTGGGTGTAGCTGCGCACCACCCGGTCGGCGGAACTGCTGGTGATGGCTCCCACCTGCCCGTAGCCGGCCGGGGACTCCAACCCCCACACCCCGGCGAGCGCGACCGCGTGATGGGCGTCCTCCCCGGCCGCGAGGATCACGGTGTCTCCGTCGTAGCCGAGGACCTCGATCTCGAACGAGCCGGTACCCCGATCGGGATCGAGGGCGCGATCGAACAGCAGGTTCGAGAAGAACCAGCCTCCTCCGCCGTAGAACAGCAGGGCGAACAAGGCGAGCACCGCCGCCGCCCAGACGGCGCGGCGGCGGCCCCGCCTGCGCCTGCCAGCTCGACCCTGTGATCTTGCTGCGCTCACAGTGTTCCTCTGGTGGGGTTGGGCAGGATCATCGCGTCGACGACGGGGACGCGGAATCGGGGATCACCCTGATATTCGGATGGGGGAGCGACCGGTACACTCGCCCGATGATGACAGGCGCCGCAGCAACCCTCTATCGCTGCACCCACTGTGGCAACAAGACACGCTTCGACGTATACGAGGCGGTACGCCGACGGCGCTTTCACCACTACACGCTGGGCGGCGAGCTGCAGATCGAGGAGGAGGAGATCCTCGACCGCAGCCTCGAGAAGGTGGTGTGCCGGTGGTGCGAGCGCAGCGACGCCATCGAGATGATCCCTCCGCCGGCATGAGTGCTCAGCCGCCCGGTGGACGGCTACGCTGCCGCACCGCCTCGTAGAGCAGCACCGCCGCGGCGGTAGCCGCGTTCAGGCTGTCGGCTTCCCCGGCCATGGGGATGCGCACCCGTTCGTCGGCTCCCTGCATCCAGGCGTCGGCGAGGCCATAGTGCTCGCTGCCGACGACGATGGCCGCAGCGCCCCGGTAGTCGGTCTCCCAGTGGAGCCGGCCCCCGCCGGGGGTGGCGGCAAAGGTACGAACGTGGTGCTCGCGAAGCCACCGAATCGCTCGAGGGGTCGTGGCCACGGCCACGGGGACCACGAACAGGCAACCCAGCGAGGCCCGCACCACATTCGGATTGAAAGGGTCGGTGGCGGGGTCCGCCACGATGACTGCGGCGGCTCCGGCGGCCTCGGCGGTACGCAGCATCGTGCCCAGATTGCCCGGCTTCTCGATCGATTCCACCACCAGCAGCAACGGATCGGCACCGAGGTCGAGCGCGGCCAGGTCGGTGGCGAACTGGCGGGCGACCGCCAGCACCCCCTCCGGCCGCTGCCGGTAGCTCGCCTTGCGGAACGGACCTTCCGCCAGCTCCACGAGCTGCGATTCAGTGGCGGCGATGCGGTGCAGCAACGCCTCCTGCCCGGCGTCGCGAAACAGAGCCGGACAGAAGTAGGTCTCCACCAGCTCGACGCCGGCGTCCATCGCCCGGTGCAGCTCCTGGGATCCCTCGACGGGGAACAGGCCCAGCTGGTCGCGATGGCGCCGCTCCCGCAGCCGCACCAGTTGCTTGATGCGAGGGTTGCGAGACGACGCGATCGGCCGGTCGGACATGGCGGCGCCGACGTTAGCCGCCGGGGGGCGGTCGCTCAGTCCGGTACGTCGGCTCCCAGGCGGCGATAGGCGTCGTAGAGACGGGAGCGGGCGCGATGGCAAGCGACCCTCACCGAGCCGGTGGCGGCGCGCAGGGTGCCCCCGATCTCCTGGTAGGAGAGTCCTTCCACCTCCCGCAGCCACAGCAAGCGCCGATCCCGGGGCGTGAGCAAGGCCAGCGCGCGCGCGATCAGGGCGTGCTCGTCGGAAGTCTCGGCGTGCTCGTCGGGGGGCGTCGGGTTGAGTGGGAGCGGAGGCTGTCGCCGGCCCCGCCGCTGGGCGCGAATCCAGTTGCGGATGTGGCTGCGAGCGATGCTCCAGAACCACGCCTCGAAGGCAACCGGCTCCCGCAGCCGCCGCAGCTTTCGCACCACCGTCTCACACACGTCGGCGGCGAGATCGTCTGCGTCCGTCGGCGGTGCTCCCGACGCCCGGAAGAAGGCCGTCAGCCGCGGGTAACCCGCCTCCAGCACGGCGGCGAGAGCGCCGCGGTCGCCGGCGGCCGCCCGCCGCACCACCGCCGCCACCGGGGGCCAGGAAGCAGCAGCACGGTGGCGGCCTCCGGGCTCGCCGGTGGCGGTTCGGGAGCGCATTGCCGTGGAATCCACGGTCAATGCTTAGCAGAACTCACGCCGGGCCCACCAACGGGTTCAGGGACGGCCGCCGATGGGCCGGTCAATGGTGGTGGGAACGCTCGGAGGTGGGAGCTCGTTCCCCGGGTCCGGCGGCGAGGGCGGAGTCCCGTCGGGGCGTCCCTGGCCGGCGCGCGCCTCCCGGATCTGGCCGGCCGCCTCGGCGACGCGCTGCGCCTGGCCGGACATCTGCGAGGCGGCTTCCTGCACGGCCCCCGGGTCATCGCCGTGGGCGGCGGCCACTACCTGCTTGGCCAGACCCAGCAGCAGCTCCGTCTGGACGTGCAGCTCGGCCGTGAGCTCCCGTCCGGGCGCGGACTCGGGTTCACCGGGGTCGAAGGCGTCGCTCTCCGCGGCTTGCAGCGCCGCCAGCGCCTGCGCCAGCCCGCCGGCTTCGACCGGCAGCGAGGAGAGGGTCTCCCAGGCCGTTGACAGCGCACGGGATACGTCGCCGCGTGCCGCCAGCGTGCTGGCCTCCTCGAGGCGTTCCCGGGCGGTGTCGCCCCCGATGCCCAACACTTCGGCTACCCGCTCATAGGCGCGGTCGACGCCGTAGAGGAGATCGCCGGGCACGGCGGGATCGGCCGCCAGCGCCAACCCCACGTTGCCCCCGGCGAGGACGGCCGCGGCCGCGGTGACGGTGGCCAGGCGCCGTCTCCAAGCTCTCGCAGGCGCCGGAGGTGGTGCCGCGGCAACGGTCGCGGCGCGGCGGGCCTCTACAGGGTCGGCCTGCTGCCGGAGGGCATGGGCGTACCGGCGCAGGTCGGCGATCGGATCACGAGCCATGGGTCCCTTCCTCCTCGTTCCCTGTGCAAGTCACCGCAACAGGGGCAGTGTTACAGGCTTTTCTTCACGAACCCGGGCCAGAGCCGCCGGGCTGCAGAGAACGGGCTCATCCTGGGGAAGGAGACCAGCGCTCGCGGTGAACCACCTCTCGCTCCGGCCGCCACCCCCGGCGCAGCGAACCAGAGCGGCGGTCCGGCGCCGGATGGCCGATGGTGACCACGCCAACCGGGCTCACTTCGTCGGGAATGTCCAGCAGCTCCCGGAGACCGGGAAGCGAGTGCACCCCCAGGAATCCGGCGGCCAGTCCCTCGTCCACTGCCGCCAGCAGGACGAGCATCAGCGTGGCGCCGGCATCGACCCACCAGTAGGGAACCGGCCAGTCGTGCCCGCGGCCATCGCGCGCCTTGTCCGGCTCGCGGTAGCGACGGTGGTAGTCCTCCTCGTTCACGCACACCACGATGTGGACGGGAGCCCGGGAGATCCAGGGGTCGTAGCCGTCGGCCACGTAGCGGGGTTCGTCCGCCAGGGCGGCGATGCGGTGCCGCAAGTCGGATCGGGTGACCACCACCAGGTACTGGCCCTGGGTGAACCCGGCGCTGGGGGCTCGTCTTGCGGCGTTCACGATGCGGTCGACCGCCGCGGCCTCGACCGGATCGTCGGTGTAGTTGCGCACCATGCGCCGGGTGCGGACCACGTCTCGGAACTCCACCGGGCCTCCTTCCTGCGGTGAGGGAGCTGCCTCCAGTCTCCCACCGCCGCGGCGCCGTCTAGAGGTCCTTGACGGCGGCGACGAGATCGACGATGGCCTGCTTGGCGTCGGCGAAGAACATGAGGGTGTTGTCGGCGTAGAACAAGGGGTTGTCGATGCCGGCGAAGCCGGGGGAGAGGCTCCGTTTGATGACGACCGCGACCCGAGCTTTGTCGACGTCGAGTATGGGCATGCCGTAGATGGGGCTGGCCGGGTCGTCGCGGGCGGACGGGTTCACCACGTCGTTGGCACCGACCACCAGGGCCACGTCGGTCTGGGGGAAATCGTTGTTGATATCAGCCAGGTCGTAGAGCCGGTCGTAGGGGACGTCGGCCTCCGCCAGCAAGACGTTCATGTGGCCGGGCATCCTCCCGGCAACGGGGTGGATGGCGTAGCGCACCTCCACGTTTCGCGCCTCGAGCAGGTCGGCCAGTTCCCGCAAGGGATGTTGCGCTTGAGCGACCGCCAGTCCATAACCGGGAACCACGATGAGGGAGCGGGCATAGCCGAGGGCGATGGCGACGTCTTCGGCGGTGGCGGCGCGCACCGGCTTGTCGGTCACGATCCCGGCCACGCCCGTGGAGTCGCCCACCCCGAAGGCGGCGAAGAGGACGTTGGCGAGGGAGCGGTTCATCGCCTTCACCATGATGTTGGTGAGGATGAGTCCCGACGCTCCCACGAGTGCGCCGCTGATGATGAGCGCGTTGGAGGAGATGACGAACCCGGCCGCGGCCGCCGCGAGGCCGGAAAAGGAGTTGAGCAGCGCGATCACCACCGGCATGTCTGCGCCGCCGATGGGGAGCACCCGGGTCACCCCCAGCAACAGAGAGGCGCCGACGAGGCCCCAGAAGACCGCCGGATCGGCTCCGAGCACCACCAACACCCCCAGCCCCACCGCCGCCACGGCCAGAGCCCCGTCGAGAGCCACCTGCCCGGGCAGCGTGACGGGCCGGCCGGGGACCACACCCTGCAGCTTGCCGAACGCGATGAAGCTCCCCGAGAAGGTCACCGCGCCGATGAGGGCGGACAGCACGATGGTGATGTCGGTGTCCAGCGGCAGCGACGGTTCCCGTAGCAGCTCGGAGGCCGCCACCAGCGCTGAGGCGCCGCCTCCGAAGCCGTTGAAGGCCGCCACCAGCTGCGGCATGGCGGTCATCTCCACCCGGCGCGCCAAGACCGCCCCCACGGCGGCACCCACCACCAGACCGGCGATGATGGCGCGGTAGTCCACGATGCCGCGGTCGAGCAGCGTCACCACGATGGCGATCAGCATCCCTCCCGCCGCCATCTGGTTACCGGAGCGGGCGGTAGCGGGTGAGGCCAGCCGCTTCAGGCCGAGGATGAAGAGTGACGCTGCCACCAGGTAGAGCAGGCTGGCGGGTATTTCGCTCACGTCCGTTCCTTGCGCTTGAACATCTCCAGCATCCGGTCGGTGACGAGGAACCCCCCCACCACATTGATGGTGGCGAGCGAGACCGCCAAGAAGCCGAGCACGACCGCCACCGCTCCCTCGCCCCGTCCCGCGGCGATGACGGCGCCGATGACCGTGATCCCGGAGATGGCGTTGGAGCCCGACATCAGCGGCGTGTGCAACGTCGGAGGGACCTTGGTGATCACCTCGAAGCCGACGAAAGCCGCCAGCACGAACACCGTGACGCCGATCACCAGCTCCACATCACCCTCCCGTTTCCCCTAGCAGTTCCCGCACGCGGGGATGCACCACCTCGCCGCCGTGGGTGATGATGCAGCCCGCCAGGATCTCGTCCTCCAGGTCGGGTGCGCCGTCGCTCCGCTCCAGGAGATGTTGCAGGAAGGCAAGCACGTTGCGGGCGTACATGCGGCTGGAGTCGGCGGCGAGGCGGCTCGGCAAGTCGGTGGGCCCCAGAATGGTCACTCCGTGGTGCCGCACCGTCTCGTCCGGCCGGGTGAGCTCGCAATTCCCCCCGGTGGGCGCGGCCACGTCCACGATCACCGCGCCGGGGCGCATCGACTCGACCATGGCGCGGGTCAGCAGCAGCGGCGCCGCTTTGGCCGGTATCTGCGCAGTGGAGATCACCACGTCGACCTCGGCAACGGGCCCCGCCAGCTGCTCGAGCAGCCGTGCCTGAGCGTCGGCTTCCAGCTCGCGGGCGTAGCCTCCGCTGGCGGCAGCATCCTGCGGCTCGAGGTCGAGTGCGATGAACGTGGCGCCGAGGCTCTCGACCTGTTCGGCGGCGGCGGCACGCACGTCGAAGGCAGAAACGACCGCGCCGAGGCGGCGCGCAGTGGCGATTGCCTGCAGCCCGGCGACCCCCGCACCCAACACGAGGACGCGCGCCGGGGCGATGGTGCCGGCGGCGGTGGTGAGCATGGGGAGGAACTTCCCCAGCTCCGCAGCGGCGAGCAGCACCGCTTGATACCCGGCCGAGGTGGCCTGTGAGGAGAGTGCGTCCATGGTCTGGGCGCGGGTCACCCGGGGCAGCGTCTCGAAGGCGTAGGCGGTGACTCCGGTGGCGGCCAGGGCCGGCATCGCCTCGGGGTGGTCGAGGGGCTGCAGCAGCCCCAGCAACACCGCGCCGGAGCGCAGCAATGAAAGGTACCGGGGATCGGGGCGCGCCACCACGGCGACCAGCTCGGCGCCCCATGCCGTCTTCTCGTCCACGATGCCGGCAGCGGTGGTCTTGAAGGCATCGTCGGGGAATCCGGCCGCGGCGCCGGCGCCGGACTCGACCAACAGTTGATGACCCGCGTCGACCAGCCGGCCGGCCACGTCCGGGGTGACGGATACCCGGCGTTCTCCGCCGGCGCTCTCATTGGGCACGCCGATGTGCATCCGCTCCGGAATCTAGGCTACGCGGCGTCGATTCCCAAGGCAGCGGGCGATCGCAACGTGAGCCCACTTGTCGACGGGTACGGCTAGGGTCCACACTGGTAGCGGTCATGGCCCTTTCTCCCCATCCGCAGCCGGCGTCGGCGCCGGGCTTCTCGGTGGTCTGGACCCGCGGTCGGGGTTGCGCCGAGCTGGCCAGTGCGCTCGCGGAGAGTCCCCCCCGGCGGGTGCAGGGTGATCTCATCGATGCCTGCGTGTCGTCACGAGCCGATCTGCTGGTGATCCGCAAGCTGCCGGCGTCCTTCCAGCTGGTCAGTGTGGCCGTCCCGGTCGATCTGGAACCCGCCGCGGTGGGGCGGGTGGTGGCTGCGGTGTCGGGGGGGCCGCACTCGCCACTGGCGGCACGGGTGGCGGCGCGGCTGGCCGCGACCCTGGACGTGAGAGCCGAACTGGTGTGCGCCTACCGGGGTGACGCAGAACGCGCCGAGGCGGAACGGGCGCTGCACGAGGTGGCTGCCGCCGTTCCCGGCCTGCCGGCGCGGCTGGTGGAGGGCAAGGTGGCACAGGGGATCATCGACGGCCTGCCTGCCGACGCCTTGCTGGTGCTGGGTGCGCCGGGAGGGTTCTGGCTGCAGCGAGTGCTCTTCGGGACGGGTGCCCGGCTGCGATCCCGAGCACCGGGCGGCGCCGTGGTGGTGCGGCACGCTCCCCACCGCGTCTACCAGAAGATGGAGGAGCCGCAGTTCGTCGGCTGCCAGCTGAGCGCCGCTGAGGCACTGCGGCTCACCGGGCTGGACGCAATGCCGGTGGTCGACGCGGGTGAGCTCGTCGGCCTCGTGCGGAGACGGGCGCTGTTGCAGGCCGGCGACGGGGTGCGCGTGGAGGAGGTCATGGAGGCGCCGGTGGCGGTGCAGCTCACCGACGCGATCGCCGATGTCGCCGGCGCGGCCGCAGTGATGGACGGTGACCCGGTGCCGGTCGTGGATCGGGAGGGCAATCTGGTTGGCAGCGTTCTCTCCAGGAGGGCGGTCTGAGCTCGGCCGCTCGGGAGGTGCCTGCCAAGCTGGTTACGCCGGCGGATCGACGGATACGGAGCAGCTGGTGATCCGCATGATCTCCTTCGACGGGGACGACACCCTGTGGGACTTCGAGCGGGCGATGCTGCACGGGCTGCGGATGACGCTCGAGGAGCTGTGGGTATTGCAGCCGCAGCCCGACGTCCTGGGGCTGACCGTGCAGCGTCTGGTCGAGGTTCGCCGGCAAGTGGGTCGGGAGCTGCGCGGCCGCGTAGCCAGCCTGGAAGCCGTCCGTCTCGCTGCATTCGAACGCACCTTGGAGGAAGTGGGGATTGCCGACCCGGAGCTGGCCGTGCAGCTCACCGGCTCCTACCTGCATCATCGACTCGCCGCCACGGAGCTCTATGCGGATGTGCTACCGGCGCTGGAGCAGTTGGAAGGGCGGTACCGGCTGGCGCTGATCACCGACGGCAACACCCCTCCCGACCGCTGCGGCCTGGAGGGCTGCTTCGAGGTGGTGGTGACGGCGGCGCAGTGCGGCGTCGGCAAGCCGGACCGTCGCATCTTCCTGGCTGCGCTGGATGCAGTGGGGATACCGGCGTCGGAAGCCGTCCACGTGGGCGACTCCCTTCGCGATGACATAGCCGGGGCGCAGGGGGCGGGGATGCGAGCGGCGTGGTTGAACCGCGCCGGTCGGGACAACGACACCGAGGTGGAGCCCGACGGCGAGATCCGTACATTGGCGGAGGTGGGGGCGATGGTGGCGGCTTGGTGAGCACCTCTCCGGCCCCCGGTAGGCTGGCGGCCTACGCCGGGACCGGGAGCTTCGTGCCGGACGCGATGATTCGCTTGGAGGGTGTCACCAAGACGTTTCCCGGCGCCGCCGAGCCGGCGGTAGACGACCTCAGCTTCGAGGTTCCCCGTGGCGAGATCGCGGTGCTGGTGGGCCCGTCGGGTTGCGGCAAGACGACCACCCTGAAGATGATCAACCGCATCATCGAGCCCACCCGGGGCACGATCTGGGTGGACGGCACCATCGCCGGCGAGACACCGCCCCACTTGCTGCGGCGGCAGATCGGCTACGTCATCCAGCAGATAGGCCTCTTTCCTCACCGCACCATCGCGCAAAACGTCGGCACCGTTCCCAAGCTGCTCGGGTGGGAGGGGGCCCGGATCACCGCGCGAGTCGCCGAGCTGATCGAGCTCGTGGGTCTGGATCCCGGCATGGCGAGGCGCTATCCCTCCGAGCTCTCCGGCGGCCAGCAGCAGCGAGTCGGCGTGGCGCGAGCCCTGGCGGCCGATCCGCCGGTGCTGCTCATGGACGAGCCATTTGGCGCAGTCGATCCGATCGTGCGCGCCCGGCTCCAGGACGAACTGCTCGACCTCCAAGAGCGTCTCCACAAGACCATCGTGTTCGTCACTCACGACATCGACGAGGCCATCAAGATGGGCAACCGGGTGGCGATTCTCAACTTGGGCGGGGTCCTGGAGCAATACGGGCCGCCCGAGGAGATCTTGCGGCAGCCGGCCAATGATTTCGTCGCCGAGTTCCTCGGCAAGGACCGGGGCCTCAAGCGCCTCTCCCTCATTCCCATCAGGTCCGTGGACCTCGACCCGGGCCCGGTGGTCGCCCCCGGTTCTGCCGTGGGCGAGGCGGAGCAGGTGATGCGCCGCTACCAGACCGACTGGGTGGCGGTGGGAGAGGGCGGCCGGTTGGACGGATGGTGGTACGCCGACGAGCTGAACCATGGTTCCACGGTGGAGCGGGTGGGAGCCCGCCCCTTCCGTACCCGCCTGGACGTCTCGGCGACGCTGAAAGAAGCCCTCGACGTGGTGGTGAGCTCGCACACTCGCATCGCCGCCGTGTTCGACGGGGAGCGCTACCTGGGCATGCTCACCGCCGACCGTATCAGCGAGGAGATCGTGCAGTGATCCTCGCCCAGCTCGAGGGCCAGCCACTGGTGCGCTGGGACTGGGTGTTCGGCCACCTCGACGACATCTGGACCGCCATCCAGGAGCACCTGGTGCTCACCGGTATCGCGCTGGCGGCCGGGTTTGCCATCGCCATGGCGCTGTCCCTGATCGCGCTGCGGTATCGCCGCACGTTTGCGCCCATAACGTGGGTCACCGGGGTGCTCTACACCATTCCCAGCCTGGCGCTCTTCGCCCTCCTCGTCCCCATCACCGGCCTGTCGGTGCTCACCGCCGAGATCGGCCTGGTCAGCTACACGCTGCTCATCCTCATCCGCAACATCGTCGCCGGGATCGACGGGGTGCCTTCCGCCATCAAAGAGGCCGCCCTGGGCATGGGCTACACGCGACGCCGGCTCTTCCTCGAGATCGAGCTGCCCATGGCCCTTCCAGTCATCATCGCCGGTATCCGCATCGCCTCCGTCACCACCATCGGGCTGGTCACGGTGACTGCCCTCATCGGCCAGGGCGGGCTCGGGTTCTTCATCCTGCAGGGGCTGCGGCGGTTCTTCACCACCGAGATCGTGGTGGGCGCCGTGATGTCGGTGGTGCTGGCGGTGGCGATCGACGTCGTTCTGATCCTGGCCGAGCGCGCCCTCACGCCCTGGGCACGGTCGCGAGCAGCCGCGTGATGGACTTCCTGGGCGAGGTGCTGGGGTTCTTCGGCGACAACTGGTGGGGCCAGGCGGGCATTCTCAACCGGACCTGGGAGCACGTTCAGCTCTCGGCGTTCTCGATGGCAGTGGCCGCGGCGATCGCCATACCCCCTGCGCTGGCCCTGGGGCACATCGGCAGAGGGGGGTTCTTCGCCGTGTCGTTGGTGAACATCGGGCGAGCGATACCCTCGTTCGCCATCGTCGCGCTGGCGCTGCCGGTGAGCATCAACCTCGGCTTGGGGCTCGGCTTCTGGCCCACGTTCCTGGCGCTGGTGGCGCTGGCGCTGCCCCCTATGTTCACCAACACCTATACCGGGGTGCGCGAAGTGGACGCCAGCACCGTCGAAGCCGCTCGCGGGATGGGCATGACCGAGGTGGAGATCCTGACCCGGATCGAACTGCCGATGGCTTCTCCGGTCATCCTGGCCGCGGTGCGGGTGGCGGCGGTGCAGGTGGTGGCCACGGCGACCCTGGGAGCGCTGGTCGCGTGGGGAGGGCTGGGCCGGTTCATCATCGACGGCTTCTCGCAGCAAGACACTGTGGAGGTGTTCGTGGGCGGCCTGCTGGTGGCGGTGCTGGCCATTCTCACCGAGCTCCTTTTCGGATACGTCGAGCGGAGGGCGGTGCCCGCCGGCATCCGCGCAGCTGCGCCCGAGCCGGGAGAAGTCGACCGGCTGCCGCTGCCGGCCTGACCGGCTTGGGACTACGTGGGGGACCAGCTAGGTTGAGATAACGACCGACCCCATTGGGGTCGGTTCGTCGCAGAGGAAGGGAGATACCCATGCGGATGATGGTCCGCAGCCGCGTCATTGGGGCGTCCCTGGCGGTGCTCGCGCTCGTGGCGAGCGCCTGTGGGACGGGTGATGACGCCAAAGAAGGAACGACGATCGAGATTGCCTCGTTTGGCTTCGGCGAGAGCGAGATCCTGGGCGAGATCTACAAGCAAGCGCTCGAAGCCGACGGGTATCCCGTGAACCACCAGGTGCAGGTCGGCCCGCGCGAAGTGCTCAAGCCGGCCCTGGAGAGCGGTGAAGTCCACTTCGTACCCGAGTACGTGGGCAGTGCGCTCGAGGTCGGGTTCGGCATCGAGCCGTCGGCCGACGCCGACGACACCCGCCAGAAGCTGATCGACGCCTACCAGCCGCAGGGCGTCGCCGTGCTGGGCCTGGCACCCGCAGAGGACAAGAACACCTTCGTGGTACTGAAGAGCGTGGCCGATGAGCTCGGCCTCGCCACCGTGTCCGACCTGGCCAAGATCGAGGATCTGGTTCTTGGCGGTCCGCCCGAATGCCCCGCGCGACCCCGCTGCCAGATCGGCCTCGAGGAGGTCTATGGGCTGACCATCGCCGAGTTCAAGCCGCTCGATGCCGGCGGGTCGCTGACCGTAGCGGCCCTCAAAGGGGGCGAGGTCAACGTAGGACTGTTCTTCACCACCTACCTCTTCGACCCCGCGTTCGTGGCCCTCGAGGACGACAAGGGGCTGCAGCCGGCGGAGAACATCGTGCCGGTGGTCCGCGAGGACATCGTGGACGAGTATGGCGACGATCTGGTGGAGTTGATCGACCGGGTCAGCGCCACCATCACCACCGCTGAGCTGATCGCCATGAACGAGCGTTTCTTCGCTCCAGAGGACGCCGACGTGATTGCCCGCGACTTCTTGGTGGAGAAGGGCTTCGTCGAAGAGTCGACCTGAGCATTCCTGGCTGAAGGCGCGCCTCGGGCCACCGGCCCGGGGCGCAGCCGTCTGTGGTGGGGATGCCGCCGGGTACCATGACCGATCGCCCCTGACGTGAGGAGTCCTGCTTGTCCGCCTCCCCCGGCTACTACCGGCATCCCACGATCCACCGTGACACGGTGGTGTTCGTCTCCGAAGACGACCTGTGGTCGGTGCCGGCCGGCGGCGGTGTGGCGCACCGGCTCACCGCCAACCCGGGCAGCGTCACCTTCCCTGCCTTGTCACCCGACGGCTCGCAGGTCGCCTTCACCAGCAAGGACGAGGGGCACCCGGAGGCGTGGGTCATGGACGTCGACGGCGGCCCGCCGCGCCGGCTCACTTACCTGGGGGGCAACACCCAGGTAGCGGGGTGGCGGCCGGACGGCACCGCGGTGATCGTGGCGTCCGACTGGGGGCAGCCGTTCGCCATGTTCCAGCACCTGCTGGAGGTGCCGGCGGGGGGAGGCGCTCCTCGACGGCTCGGCCTGGGCCCGGCCCGGGCGATCAGCTTTCAGCCCGGCGGCCCGGGAATCGTCATCGGGCGCAACAGCGCGGACCCGGCCCGCTGGAAGCGTTATCGGGGCGGCACTGCCGGCACCATCTGGATCGACCGGGCGGGTGCCGGGGAGTTCGAGGAACTGATTCGCCTGCCGGGCAACCTGGCCGGCCCGATGTGGATCGGCCGGCGCATCTACTTCCTGTCCGATCACGAGGGTACCGGCAACCTCTACTCGTGCACCCCGACCGGGCGCGGTCTCACCCGTCTCACTCACCTCGAGGACTTCTACGCCCGGTTCCCCTCGACCGACGGCCGCCGCATCGTCTACCACGCCGGAGCCGACCTGCACCTCTTCGACACCCGCACCGGGGAGGGAGGGCCGGTCGAGGTAACCACTCCCAGCGCCCGGCCGCAGCGCAACCGGCGCTTCATCGCTCCGGGCAAGTACCTGGAATCCGTCGCTCTCCATCCCAAGGGGCACTCCGTGGCACTGGTGGCCCGCGGCGGGGCCTTCACCATGCCGTTATGGGAAGGCTCACCCCTGCGCCACGGGGTGGTGTCCGCAGCCCGCTACCGGCTGGCGTGCTGGCTGGCCGACGGGGAGCGGTTGGTGGCGGTGACCGACGGCAATGGGGAAGAGACGCTGGTGGTGACGGCCGCCGATGGCAACGGTACGCCGCGAGAAGTGCCCGCTCCCATCGGACGTCCCAGCGAGATGGCCGTGGCCCCGGCCGGCGCCGACCGGGTGGCGCTCAGCAACCAGCGGCAGGAAGTAATAGTGGTCGACTTGGGGACCGAGAAGAGCCGGGTGGTGCACCACAGCCGCTACCAGCGGATCCAGGGACTGTCGTGGTCTCCCGATGGGCGCTGGCTGGCCTTCGCCGCCTTCGTGACCAGCCGCAACTGCGTGATCCTGGTCCACGACACTCAAACCGGGCGTACCCGCCAGGTGACCCGTCCGGACTTCGTCGACGTGTGGCCATCGTTCGACCCCGAGGGCCGCTACCTCTACTTCCTGTCGCGGCGGGTCTTCGATCCCGTCTACGACGGGCACTATCACGACTACGGGTTTCCCAAGGGAGTACGGCCCTGTCTGCTCACGCTGCGGGCGGACGAGCCCTCTCCCTTCGATGTGGCGCAGCGCGCCCCGCGGCCTCCGGGCTCCAAACCACCGGGCACCGAAGGGGAGGAGAAGCCGGAGGCGAAGCCGCCGGAGGAGAAGGCGCCGTCAGCGGTGGAGATCGACTTCGCCGGCATCGAGGACCGCGTGGTGGCGTTGCCGGTTCCGGAAGCGCGCTACGGACGGGTGCTGGGGGCGGCGGGCCGGGTGCTGTTCTCCTCGTTTCCGGTGGAGGGGACGCTGGCCGCGGCACCCCACCCGCGTAGCAGCGAGCCCAAAGGCAAGCTGGAGAGCTACGACTTCTCCCAGGAGAAGGTGGAGGCGGTCACGGACGGCATCAGCGACTTTGGCGTCTCCATGGACGGCAAGGTGCTGGCGATCACCGCCAAGCACAAAGTTCGGGTGGTGGCGGCGAGTTTCAAGGAGGCCGACAAGTCCAACGAGCAGGGCAAGCCGGGCAGGGAAAGCGGCTGGCTGGACCTCACTCGGGTGCGGGTGGAGGTGATTCCCGGCGACGAGTGGCAGCAGATGTTCCGCGAGGCTTGGCGCCTGCAACGGGATCAGTTCTGGACCCCGGACATGGGGGGTGTCGACTGGGAAGCGGTACGAGACCGCTATCTGCCCCTCATCGATCGGGTGGCGGCCCGTTCCGAGTTCTCCGACCTGATGTGGGAGGTGCAGGGCGAGCTGGGCACCTCGCATGCCTACGAGCTGGGCGGGGACTACCGCCCCGAGCCGGCATGGCGGCAAGGATTCCTGGGCGCCGACCTGGAGCAGACCGCGGGCGGCGGCTGGCGGGTGGCGCACATCCCCCGTGGCGACGGTTGGGAGGCGGAGGCGCGCTCGCCGCTCGCCGCCCCGGGGGTGGGGGTTCGGCCCGGCGACCGCCTCCTCGCGGTCGACGGCCATCCGGTCGACGGCGACGTATCGCCCCAGCAGCGGCTGGTCGACCGGGCGGGCCGTACCGTGTTGCTCACCGTGCGCTCCGGCCGGCGCAAGCCGCGCACCGTGGCCATAACCGCCCTGAAGCAGGAGCATGACCTCCGCTACCGGGATTGGGTGGAGACGAACCGAGAACAGGTCCACGGCGCGACCCAAGAGCGGGTCGGGTATCTGCACATCCCCGACATGGCGGCGCGCGGCTTCGCCGAGTTCCACCGCTACTTCCCGGCGGAGGCGCTGCGCGACGGGCTCATCGTGGACGTCCGCCACAACCGGGGCGGCAACGTTTCGGCGTTGTTGCTGGAGAAGTTGCTGCGCAAGAGGATCGGGTACGGCGTCACCCGCTACGGCGAGCCCGACCCCTATCCGGAGGACGCTCCCACGGGCCCCATGGTGGCGCTCACCGATGAGTACTCCGGCTCCGATGGGGACATCTTCAGTCACGCCTTCAAGCTCTACCGGCTGGGACCGCTCATCGGCAAGCGGACCTGGGGCGGGGTGATCGGCATCTGGCCTCGCCACGCGCTGGTCGACGGCACGGTCACCACCCAGCCGGAGTTCGCCCACTGGTTCGAGGACGTCGGCTGGGGTATCGAGAACTACGGCACCGACCCCGACCTGGAGGTGGACATCACCCCCCAAGATGCGGCGGCGGGACGCGATCCGCAGCTAGAGCGGGGCATCACCGAGATACTGCGCATCATCGACGAGCGGCAGCCGGGCACCCCCGACTTCGCGGCGGCTGCGGCGCGCCGACCGTCGGCCGGGAGCTAGCGGCCTCACCGACGGCGACCGGGAGGCTGGGAGGACACAGGAGACGGGGTGCCGGCCCGATAGAGTGATCGGTGGTGTCCCAAGAGGGAGCGCAGGCGCCCGGCTCTCCCGGCCCGGCCGGAGCCAGGGCCCGATCGCAGCCGGAGACGCCCGGGGCCGGTGCCGCGGCGCCGGTGCCGGCGACGGCTGGGAACGACTTCGCCCGTCGCGGCCTGACCGACGCCCAGGTGGCCGAGCGGCGGGCCCGAGGACTGGTCAACGACGTACCGGATACCCCGAGCCGCACCGTCAAGGAGATCGTCCGCGCCAACGTCGTCACCCGCTTCAACATCCTGCTGAGCCTCATGCTCCTGGTCATCCTGATCGCAGGTCCGGTGCAGGACGCCCTCTTCGGCATCGTGCTGGTGGTCAACACCGGGATCGGCATCGTGCAGGAGCTGCGCGCCAAGGCCACGTTGGACCGGTTGGCCTTGCTCAGCGCACCCCGCGCCCGAGTGGTTCGCAACGGGGCGGTGCGGGAGCTGCTGATTGCCGAGGTGGTGCTGGACGACGTGATCGAGCTGCGCGCCGGCGACCAGGTGGTGGTGGATGGACGCCTGTTGACCGGGGAACAGCTCGAGGTCAACGAGGCGCTGCTCACCGGGGAGTCCGAGCCGGTAGCCAAGGGACCGGGCGCCGGAGTCCTCTCGGGCAGCTTCGTGGTTGCCGGGCGGGGACGGTATCAGGCCACCAAGGTGGGCAAAGAGGCCTACGCGGTGCGGCTCGCCGAGGAGGCACGCCGCTTCACCCTGGTGCGCTCCGAGCTCCGTGCCGGCATCGACTGGGTGCTGGCGATGGTGAGCTGGGCCATCGTGCCCACGGTGGCCCTGCTGGTGTGGAGTCAGCTGCGGGCGGCCAGCGGGCTGAGGGAAGCCGCTCGCGGCGCGGTGGCTGGGACGGTGGGGATGGTGCCTCAGGGCCTGGTGCTGCTGCTCTCGGTGGCGTTCGCGGTGGGGGTGGTGCGGCTGGGCCGCCGCAAAGTGCTCACCCAAGAGTTGCCGGCGGTGGAGGGCCTGGCGAGGGTCGACACCATCTGCTTCGACAAGACCGGCACCCTCACCGAGGGGCGCCTCGAAGTGGTAGGGGTAGAGCAGATCGATCCCGGGCTGGACCCGGCCCCGGTGCTGGCGGCACTGGCCGCGGCCGATCCGAGTCCCAATGCCACCCTGGCCGCCATCGGAGCCCACTTCCCGCTCCAGGGAGCCGAGTGGACGGCGCGCCGCGTGGTCCCGTTCTCCTCCTCCCGCAAGTGGAGCGGCGCTTCCTTCGACGGTGCCGGCTCTTGGGTGCTGGGAGCGCCGGAAGTGGTGGTCCCCGACCAGCGGTCCATCATGGCCATGGCCGAGGGCCATGCCGCCCACGGCCGGCGGGTGCTGGCCCTGGCGCGGGCCGAGGGCCCCTGGCAGGAGCAGCGCCTGCCGGAAGTGCTGCGCCCGGCCGCCCTGGTGGTGCTGGGAGACCGCGTTCGCCCCACCGCGGCCGACACCCTGCGCTACTTCGCCGAGCAGGGGGTGTCCGCCAAGGTCATCTCGGGCGACCACCCGCGGACCGTGGGAGCCATCGCCTCCGAGGTGGGCATCCCCGGGGCAGACCGTGTGGTCGACGCCAGAGAGCTGCCGAGCGACCGTGACGAGCTGGGGAGAGTGCTCGAGGAGTCCACCGTGTTCGGGCGGGTCAACCCGCACCAGAAGCGGGAGATGGTGGCCGCCCTGCAGGCGCGCAGCCACGTGGTTGCCATGACCGGAGACGGGGTCAACGACGTGCTGGCGTTGAAGGATGCCGACATCAGTATCGCCATGGGCTCGGGGAGCCCGGCCAGCCGGGCGGTAGCCAACTTGCTGCTGCTCGATGCGTCCTTCGACGTTCTGCCGGACGTGGTCGGCGAGGGCAGGCGGGTCATCGCCAACATCGAGCGGGTGGCCAACCTGTTCGTCACCAAGACGGTGTACGCGCTGCTGCTGGCCCTGGCGGTGGGGGTGGCAGGCAGGCCGTTTCCCTTCCTCCCGCGCCATCTCACCGTCGTCGGATCGCTCACCATCGGCATACCGGCCTTCTTCATGGCGTTGGAGCCCTCCGCTCGCCGGGCCCGGGCCGGCTTCGTGAAACGGGTGCTTCGCTTTGCCGTTCCCACCGGCACCCTGGCCGCGCTGGCGACGTTCCTCGCCTACGAGCTGGCGAGGGCGGAGAACGTGACCCTGGCGGAAGCGCGCACCACCGCCACCATGGTGCTGGCTTCGATCGGCCTCTTCGCGCTGGTGATCGTCAGCCGGCCGCTGACGACGGGGCGGAGGGCGGTCGTGGCGAGCATGACCGCCGGACTGCTGCTGCTGGGGGTGGTGCCCTCATGGCGAACCTTCTTCGCGTTCAACTTCCCCCGTCCGGTGGTGGTGCTGGCGGCGGTGGGAATCGTGGGGCTCACCGGGGCGCTCATGTACTTCGCGCTGCGAGCGCTCGGGTGGCTGCAGCACATGCCCGAGCTAGTGCACGCGGTGGGAGAGCGCCTGCCCTCCGCCGAGCAGGTGACCTCCGCAGCCCAGCGCGGGGCGGTGCTGCTGCGCCGGGGCCGAGGCCGGGTGAGCCGGTGGCTGGGGGAGGTGAGACGCCGCCGCTAGCCGCTAACCGGCGACTAGGGCCGCGATGCGGTCGCCGATCTCCTCGGTGGTCGCTCCCATATCCGGGCCTCCCATGGTGTGCAGCGAGGGGAGCACTCCGGCCGCCGCGCTCTCCACTGCGCCGGCGGCATCGGCTTCCCCCAGGTGGTGCAGGCACATGGCAGCCGAAAGCACCGCGGCCACCGGATTGGCCCAACCTCTGCCGGCGATGTCGGGTGCCGATCCGTGCACCGGTTCGAACATCGAGGGAGCAGTGCGCTGCGGGTTGAGATTGCCGCTGGCGGCCAGGCCCATGCCCCCCTGTACCGCGGCTCCGAGGTCGGTGACGATGTCGCCGAAGAGGTTGTCGGTGACGACCACGTCGAATCGCTCCGGTTCGGTCACCAGGTAGAGGCACATGGCGTCGACGTGGACGTAGTCGACGTTCACCGCAGGGAAATCGGCGGCTGCTTCGTCGACGGTTCGCTGCCACAGGTCGCCGGCGAAGGCGAGCACGTTCGTCTTGTGGCACAACGTGAGGTGCTGCCGGCGGGCGGCGGCACGTTCCAGGGCGTAGCGCACCACCCGCTCCACCCCGTAGCGGGTGTTGAACGACTCTTGAGTGGCGACCTCGGCGGGGGTCCCCCGCCGCAGCACGCCTCCGGCTCCGGCATAGAGGCCTTCGGTGTTCTCCCTCACCACCACCAGGTCACACCGCTCCGGCACCAGGCCGGCAATCGGAGTGGGGACGCCCGCATAGAGCTTCACCGGACGCAGGTTGACGTAGAGGTCGAAGTCGAAGCGCAGCCGCAGCAGCAAGCCGCGCTCGAGGATGCCCGGCGGCACCTCCGGCGTGCCGATGGCTCCCAGCAGGATGGCGTCGTGGCCGGCCAGTTCCTCGAGGACGGAGTCCGGGAGCACCTCTCCGGTGTCGAGGTAGCGGCCGCCCCCGAGGTCGTAGTGCTCGAGGGCTACCGAGAAGCCGAACCGAGCGGCGGCAGCCTCGACTGCTTTCAGCGCTTGGGCGGTTACCTCCGGGCCCACCCCGTCGCCGCCGATCACCGCCAGGCGGTGGGTGGCCACCTCAGCGCTCGCCGCTCGGGTCGCGGCGGGATGCATCCTCGCCGGCGGCGGCCACCTCAGCCCTCCACCGCCCCCGAGGCGGCACGGCGGGCCGCCTTGTTGAGGGCGTTGGCGAAGGCTCCCGCCGAGCCCTCCACCACGTCGGTGGAGACGCCGCGGCCGGAGTACGTGGCGTCCCCCACCCGGATGACCACGTTCACCTCCGCCATGGCGTCGGCGCCCGAGGTCACCGGCACCACGCGGTAGTCGACCAGCTGGGCGTTGTTGCCGAAGGCTTTCTTCAATGCGGCGAACGTGGCGTGCACCATGCCGTCGCCCTCACCTTCGAACTCGTGCTTGGTCCCCTCTATCTCCACCGTCACCGTCGCCTTGGGGGTGACGTCACTGCCTCCAGTCACGTGGATGGCAACCAGGTGCACGAGCTCCTCGCCTACTTCCACCTCGTCCTGGACGATCACCCGCAGCTCTTCCTCGTTGATCTGTACCTTGCGATCGGCGAGCTCCTTGAAACGGGTGAAGGCACGGGCGAACGCTTCGTCCTCCAGCACGATGTCGAGCTTGGCGAGGGCGTCGGCGAAGCCGGCCCGGCCCGAGTGCTTGCCCAAGACGATCTGGGTGCCTTCCTGACCGACGGCCCGGGGGTCCATGATCTCGTAGGTGGTCCGCTCTCGCAGCACGCCGTGCTGGTGGATGCCGGACTCGTGCGCGAAGGCGTTGCGCCCCACCACTGCCTTGTTGAACTGCACGGGATAGCCGGTGAGGCGAGACACCAACCGCGACGTCTCGAAGAGCTGGGTGGTGTCGGCGCCCACTTCGACCCCGAAGTGGTCCTGCCGGGTCTTCACCGCCATGATCACCTCCTCGATGGAGGTGTTTCCTGCCCGCTCGCCGATGCCGTTGACGGCACCTTCGATCTGGCGGGCGCCGGCGGCGATCGCCGACAGCGAGTTGGCTACCGCCAACCCCAGGTCGTTGTGGCAGTGAGTGGAGACGATCACGTCGTCGCGTCCGCCTCGCACCTCGTCGTAGACCCGCCGCATCAGCTCCACGAAGTCGGCCGGGGTGGCGTAGCCGACGGTGTCGGGAATGTTGATGGTGGTGGCTCCCGCCGCCACCGCCGCCCGGCACACCTCGATCATGAAATCGGGGTCGGAGCGGGTGGCGTCCTGCGGGGAGAACTCAACGTCGTCGCAGTAGCGGCGGGCTCGCACGACGGACTCCTCGGCCGCCCGCAACACCTCGTCCGGAGACATGCGCAGCATGCGCTCCATGTGCACCGGTGAGGTGGAGATGAAGACGTGGATGCGAGCTCGTTCGGCGCGGCGGAGCGCATCAGCCGCCTGGTCGATATCGTCGGGGTGGGTACGAGCGAGGCTAGCGATGACCGGGCCGCGGACGTCGGCGGCGATGCGCGAGACCGCCTCGAAGTCCCCGGGGGACGAGGCGGCGAACCCCGCCTCGACGACGTCGACCTTCAGCTTCGCCAGCTGGTGGGCGATGGCTACTTTCTCGTCGGGCGTCAGCGCGATGCCGGGCGCCTGTTCCCCATCGCGCAGGGTGGTGTCGAAGATGATGAGACGATCGTTCATGTGCTGCTCCTGAGGTTTTGCGCTCCGGTAGGGAGCGGAGAGGTGAGGCTTTCGTCTGAGGCCGGGTCAGCCGTGAAGGCCACCCGGCCGCGTAAGCGCCAGGAGCTGCCGGCACGCCGGGGCGGACGGCACCGCCGGGCGGAAGTCGACGAGCTGGGGCATCACTCCGGGCTCCGGGGAGTGAGGAACGGCATCATCTGGCGCAGTTCGGCGCCTACCTTCTCGATCTGATGCTCCCGGTTGGCCGCCCGCTGTTCCAGCAGGTAGGGGGCGCCTTCACGAGCCTGGGCGATCCACTCCCTGGCGAAGGCACCGGAGCGGACTTCGTCGAGTATCTCCCGCATGCGGGCCCGGGTCTCCTCGGTGATGATGCGCTTCCCTCTCGTGTAGTCGCCGTACTCGGCGGTGTCCGAGACCGAGTAGCGCATCCACGACAGGCCGCCCTCGTACAGCAGGTCGACGATCAGCTTGAGCTCGTGGAGGGTCTCGAAGTAGGCGGACTCTGGTTGATAGCCGGCCTCCACCAGGGTCTCGAAGGAAGCCTTGACCAGCTCCGACACCCCACCACACAAGATGACCTGCTCGCCGAAGAGGTCCGTCTCTGTTTCCTCCTTGAAGGTGGTCTCCAGTACCCCGGCCCGGGTGGCCCCCAAAGCCCAGGCGTAGGAGAGGCCGAGATCGTGAGCGCTGCCGGTGGCGTCTTGATGCACCGCCAGCAGGCTGGGCACCCCGGAAGCCTCGGTGTACGTGCGCCGCACCAAGTGCCCCGGCCCCTTCGGCGCCACCATGACCACGTCCACGTCCTGCGGCGGCTCGATGACTCCGAAGTGGATGTTGAAGCCGTGGGCGAACAGCAACGCTTCACCGGCGCCGAGGTTGCCGGCTACGTGCTGGTGATATACGTCTCCCATGTGCTGGTCGGGAACCAGCAGCGCCACGAGGTCGGCGGAGCCGGCGGCTTCGGCGGGTGACGCGACCGTCAATCCGGCCGCTTCGGCATCGGCACGGTGGGCCGATCCTTCCCGCAGCCCCACCACCACCTTCACCCCCGAGTCACGGAGATTGAGAGCGTGCGCGTGGCCTTGGCTCCCGTAGCCGATGACGGCCACGGTGCGCCCCTTCACTACCGAGGGGTCGGCGTCCTGGTCGTAGTAGATGCTGGCCATGGCTCCTCGCTATCCCGCGGCTCGAAGCTTACGGGCCTTCGGGTCCCGGGCGAGCGCGACCCGGCCCGACTTGACCAGGTCGACGATGCCGTAGGGGCGGATCAGCTCTAGGAAGTCGTTGACCTTACGGGGTGTTCCGGTGACCTGGAAGGTGACGCTGGTGCCGCCGACGTCGATGGCCGTCGCCTTGAATATCGCAGCCACCTCCAGCACCTCGCTGCGTTTGCCGGGCCCGGTGGCCACCCGCACCAGCATGATCTCTCGCTCCAGCGACTGGGCCGGGTCGAGCTCGGTGATTCGCACCACGTTGACCAGCTTGTGCAGCTGCTTCTTCACCTGCTCCAGCTCGGGAGCGTCGACCACGATGGTCATGCGCGACATGCCTTCCTCGGCGGTGGGGCCCACCGCCAGCGAGTGAATGTTGAAGCCGCGGCGGGCCAGCAGCGACGACACCCGGGCCAGCACCCCCGGCTTGTTCTCCACGAGGACGGACAGGGTGTGCTTCATCCGGTGTCCTCGGGGCCCAGCAGGACCTGGTCGTTGGAGCCACCCGCCGGCACCATGGGGAACACCATCTCGGTGGGGTCGACCACGAACTCCACCACTGCGGGTCGATCCTCCACAGCCAGCGACTTCTCGATGGCCGGCGCCACCTCGTCGGGTGTCTCGGCCCTGAACCCGGCGCACCCCATGCCCTCCGCGAGCATGACGTAGTCGGGAGACGCTCCGAGCAGGCTCGAGGACAGCCGGCCGCCGTAGAAGAGCCGCTGCCATTGCTTGACCATGCCGTGGGCACCGTTGTTGATCACGGCGACCTTGACGGGGATGCCCTCCACCGCGGCGGTGATCATCTCCTGGAACGTCATCTGGAAGCAGCCGTCGCCATCGACGGCGTACACCAGCTCGTCGGGCATGCCTGCCTTGGCACCGATGGCCGCGGGCACCGCGAAGCCCATGGTCCCCAGGCCCCCGGAGTTGACCCAGCGACGAGGGCGATCGAACTTCCAGTACTGAGAGGCCCACATCTGGTGCTGTCCCACCCCGGAAACCAAGATGGCGTCGCCTCCGGTGATGCGGTAGAGCTCTTGGATCACGTACTGCGGCTTGATGGGACCGTCCGGCGATTGCTCATAGTGGAGCGGATAGTCCCGCTGCCAGCCGTGCAGGGTACGCAGCCATTCCTCGCGGGGCGGTGCCGGCCGATTGCCCCACGCCTCCAACAGTTGCTGCAATACCCGGCGGGCGTCGCCGACGATCGGAACGTCGGCGGTGCGCACCTTGCCGATCTCGGCGGGGTCGACGTCGGCGTGGATCACCTTGGCGTGCGGGGC
>JABAOH010000454.1_pt2 | contig 42672 bp, 39 predicted proteins | sample 7062181 | NCBI WGS metagenome assembly JABAOH01 (sample SAMN14538630, study PRJNA623070) | marine sediment metagenome | biome: marine biome [ENVO:00000428]; feature: marine pelagic biome [ENVO:01000023]; material: deep marine sediment [ENVO:00002113]; isolation source: pool of 5 deep marine... | reverse complement strand
TTAAGCGGTCCACCGATGAGAGTATAGTCGATGAAACGGTAGCCGCCAGGGGCATAGATCATAGTATTCGTTTGATAACCTACCGGTGTTGCAAAGCTCGTGGATGCGGCAAAGGTGATTGCTACCAGGAACGGTCGAGGATTCACACCCATAGATGCTGCAAGGGACAGCGCGAGGGGGGCGATTATCACGGCAGCGGCGTTATTTGACATGGTTTCAGTCAGCACCGCGGTCACCAAGTACAATACAGCCAGAACGACGAGAGGACCAAAGTTTGCAAAGGGTGTCAATACCGTATCCACTAATAGACTGGCAGCTCCACTCTGTTCCAGAGCAAGTCCCAAGGGGAGAATACCACCGAGCAGAAAAATGACTTTCCAATCGATAGCCTGATATGCTTCCTCTATGGTAAGACAGCGACCGAGCACCATGCCAACAGCCCCTATTAGCGCAGCAACTAAAATCGGAACGATATTGAACGTGGCCAAGGTGATTACCGTGAGCAACAGGAGCAGCGCAAGAATGGCTCGGTCCTTACGAAGGTACAGTTCAGTCAATTCGTTAGTCACGATCAAATCACTGGATCTCATAAGTCGAGCTGTGTCCTCCTTATTGCCCTGCAACAGTAGAGTGTCGCCGCCGTCAAGACGGATGTCTTCCAAACGATCCCGTAAAATCTTACCCCGCCTTTGCAGCGCGAGAACCCCGGATCTATAACGGCGAAAAAAATCAGAAGTCCCTAAAGTACGCCCGACCAGACTTGACCGCGGCGGGACAAGAGCTTCAATCAGCTTTACCGCATCAGAACTCAGTTTCTGATCGTCCATTCTGACATTTGCCTGTAACTCCAACCCATATTTGGCCTCCATCCCAATAAGCTTACTCACATTACCGTGAAGGAGGAGAATATCCCCTTCTCTCATTTTGGTCCTTGAGGGTCGCCAGGTTGCTTTGTTACCTCGCAGAAGTTTAATAAGGTTTACCTCTGCGTCACTGCTCACCTTGGTCTTTTCCCATGTTTGACCGATAAGCGAGGAATTCTCAGTAACGCGTAATTCGACCAGATAGTCAGCAAGGCGATATCTGTCTACCTGTTGAAATTCTCCTTTACGCTTGGGGAGGAGCCAAGGAGTTACAATAGTGAGGTACACAATGCCGACAATGGACATTGCTAACCCCAAAGGTGCAAACTCGAAGAGGCCAAAAGCAGTCATACCCTGGGCTATCACAAATGAATTAACCAAAATATTAGTAGAAGTACCGATCAGCGTACACACACCACCAAACTGACTTGAGAACGACAGCGGCATCAACACGCGGGATGGAGAAATTCTTCGCGCCTTTGCCAGCACAATGGCAATCGGAATGAAGATTGCTACCGTTGCAGTATTGACCACAAATGCAGATAGAGCAGCTACGGTAATGCACAGAACAAACATGAGCCGCGATTCGGTGTTTCCTGCTAGTCCATCTATGTGGCGGGCCAACCATTCCACCAAACCGGTACGCACAAGCCCTGCACTCAAAACGAACATAGCAGCGACAGTTGCCGTCGCCGGGCTCGCAAAACCGAACAGTGACTGATTTGCATTGATCAAACCGAGGCCTATCAGTGCAACCAGCACACCGAGGGCTATCACGTCAACCCGCAGCTTTCCTGTTATGAAGAGTGCCATGGCTGCGGCAACCACTGCGAGGACTATTATGGGATCTGCGGAAGGCATGGTATTTTTTTACGCGATCTCGTCCTTTTGTCTCATCCACGATCAGAAAGGAATCTGCCGGGATTTTGCGTACTTTAGCGGTTTGCGCTCGGCGGTGGCATGGTCCACACTAGAGGTTGTGTCAATGAAATCGTGGGATTGATGTTCTTTGGATATCCGTATTTCCCTGCTCTCTTTTTTGCGGCCAAAAAAACCGGGCTAACCGTTCACTCCGGCAACCCGGCTATCCGCGAACCTAATTTAATCCTTGCAGTATGGCGGTCCTACTAATCCCGCTATAACTCTCAACAAATTAGGTAACAGCTCCTTGAAAACTCTGACAACTGAAGCCCGAGACCCGTGGCTTTCCGCCCCGCCTTCACGGACGGTTTGGCTTTGTCGGAATGCGCTATATTAACAGAGTCGAACTTTGTTTACAAGAGAAAAAACAGGGCCTCTTTGACCCTGAAGGAAGATAACTGCCTGGTCATTCGCAAGGCTCTCACGGAGAGCGTTTCATCGTCTCAAGAATAAGGATTTCATAAATGACCTCCCTATTCTTCAATTCGTTTCCTGCACTATTTTTTTAGAACCTGTTTCTCAAGGTTGGTCAAAAGCAAGGTATGACCTCAAGCATTAGAATGTAATGACCGCACGTAGCTGCGATGTCATTCACCTTCGATGACACAATCAGCTTCTGTTTCAACCAACCAATCGGCTTCTATGAAACATCTGACTTCAACAAAGGTACAAGCAGGTCTGATTTCAGAGAAAAATTCACTGTGAGCTTTCGCTGCCTCTCTCCACGTGGAGACGTCTCTGAGCATTATCCTGGTGCGAATAACGTCTTCGAGCTTGCCACCGGCTCCCTCAATAGCCTTCTTCATAATCTCTATGCAGTACTTTGTCTGCCCATAAACATCACCCGGATGGGCAGTTGAGCCATCGGGAGAGATTGCTGCTGTCCCAGATACAGAAATGGTGTTCCCGATTCTTACAGCCCTTGAGAAGCCAATTGGTTTCTCCATTGGAGAGCCTGATGAAACATTCTTCCTTGTCATATTCCTCCACCTGCATGTATACTGTTATCAGAACGAACTCACATGTTCGTTTATGCGGAGCCCATACGAATATTCACTGATTACCCCTTTGTCACATGCTGACACCTGACTCCCACTCCATTACCCGACTATCAGCTCCTTCAGCTTTCGCTTGGGCACGTGATGGACTCCCTTCTCGTCTCGCCAGTAACGGAAATCTCCTCCGTGCTCCAGGTCTTCCAGCACGACCGTTTCAGCAGGTTTGCCCAGAGCCAAGACGAGCCGGATCCGCATGTGATCGGGGATGGCAAGATCGCGCCGTAGTCTTTCACTTTGTATCCCCCCGATTATGCATCCCCCTAAGTTTTTCTCTACCGCCCCCAGGAGAATGGTCTGGGCTGCAATGCCGTCGTCGCACCACCAGTCCTCAGTAAGAGTCTCATCTATAAGGATCACGATGTAAGCAGCCGGGCGCTCCCCAGGGGAAGGTCCATCCCAATCCTTGAGATGGGCGGCCCAGGTCAGACAGGGGAAGATGCGGGCATTCGTTTCCGGGTCGGCGGCGAGGATATACTTGAGAGGCTGGCGGTTTGTTGCCGACGCGGTGAAGCGAGCAAGCCCTATCAGTTCCACAAGTGTCTCTCGCCGGATACGGTGGGATTCTTCAAAGCGGCGGTAGCTTCGATTGCGTCGAATGAGGTCCGACAGACTAGTCATGAATTTTATCCTTTCTCTTCGTAGTTTAGCACAGATTCAGCCGACCGAACTCGATTTCACTGGAAACACAGTGGAGAAGGTGAGAAGGAACTCCTTTTTGTGTTAGGATACCATACCTCAATCTTCGCCTCCCCTCTCCATGCAAATAACCCTATTGACCAAAATGGATATTTCTTGTTTGACAATGCAGCTCTTTATGCATGGCCCACTATCCCAGATGAGCGAAATCAATAGATGTACGGACTTCATCAATTTCTCATGAGGTTCACTAATCTTTCTTTCGTAGAATGCTTAAGAGGAAAAGGCTCACGAGTATAACGAGAAAAAAGGGGAGGCTAATAATAATTACCTTGATGAGTTCCACAGCACTTGCATAAAAGGCTTCCTCGACAGTAAAGCGGCCAGGATAAAAGGACTTCAGATAATGAATTTCCTCGAGCGAATGCCAGCAGACACCAAAGATAATCACAATACCTATCCCAATCGGGAGTGATAGAATGAGTGTCCTCAGGTGTTTGACCATACCGATATCCCCGTAGGTTGACTTTCGAACCCAAAAATCAGACCTTTTAAATGTAACAAGAGCTTGCTGTTAATTCCAACAAAATGCTAATAAAATTTCGTAATCTGGAAATCTAGGATGCGTCTGAGCATTTGATGGGCAGATGGAGGAAGATTGGAAGGGGTTGAATTATCTTCTTTCCTAAAGGGAATACGGGCCTTCCCCTCCAGCACTGCTCCTCCCGCGTTTCCTCCAGGCCCGTGAAGCAATCACAAGGGAAAACAGAAAAAGCGCCGCCAGAATTTTCTGGATCGAGGTTGTGTGGAGCATAAGGTAGGCAAAAAGTACAAGTGGGTAGAGCCCAGCCCGTACAGCCGGTTTGAGAGATTCATGCCTGGAAATATATTCTGCGACAAATGGGCCGCATCTGTAGTAGACTTCCACCATTTTCTTCTCAACGCTATTGGTAAATAAATAATGATCCCTGAAACACGTCAAGATGGTGATATGGGGTTGCAGCGACGAACCCCACGCAGCAGTGGCAATCCAGCATAATCCACCGGAAGACGAACCGCCGCTGACCCCGGGGATGGGATTATTCCCGAGGGCAGTCCAGTCAAAATACATCGCATTGCAGGGAACATTGTTGGCATACCTGAGCCTATATTCCAGATAGTCCCATGGAGAGGGTAAGGGATCCACATTCAACGGATCGCTGTTATACACCATGATTATTTCGTCATCATCATACCAGATAACCTCTTCACGATGGTCTCCTTGCACATCAGCAACGATCGGTGGAAATTCACTGATGCCAACCGTTTGACGATAACTGTAATCCATGGAATACGACAATCTATCGAGGTATCCATTGAAAATTCCGGTTCTCGTATAGATCTCATCGAGACCACGATCCCCATTCCAATCCATTTGATAAGCGAGAAACCTCCTGGGGCCATTCCCTTGATCTCCCTCTTCAAGAATATTTCCATCGCTATCATAATAAGCGCACATAATCATTCATATCTTCAGCGAACACTAACAGCTCTAACCCAGGGACATCGGGACGAAAATTCCCCAGATATAGTTCTTGAGGCTGCGAGGGAAGATCAGGTTTTTCCCATATGATATTGCCATTACTATCATACAGATACATACCACCACCATCTTCAACTACGGCAATTTCGTTTCCGTTATCCTGATTTCCATCGATATCACCACAAACGAGAGCATCAGGATGGTTCGTGATTATGGGTAGTTTCCAAAGCCGATTACCATTCTCATCCAATACGTCTATTCCTCCGATTACCTCATCCCTGCCATCACCATCGATATCATAGGGATATGCCCACCGCCCTGAAGAATAATTCTGGTGATCCGTTTTCCAATGCCATAGGAATGCTAATCCATTTTCAGTATAGGCATAGGCGTTTATTTCCATAGTATGGACTTGAAACGCGAGAATATCTTGAGGGGTTTCCAGTCCCCTCAAATTCGCAACAGCCACACTGTGTTTCTTGTAATATTCATCTGTAACCGGTCCAAAAGAAATCTCCGTGCTTTCCTCCACCCCTCCAGTACTTCCATCAATAATGGCGAGGGAATATTTACCGTCTAGAAACCAAAAAACAATAGCTTCCCCCTGGCCATCAAGATCAATGTCATATATTTGGAACATGTAGTTATGATACGGTTCCAAAACCCCGGGTTCATCGGGATTGAACTTCTCCCACATGAAATTACCATCGTGGTCAAAGGCCTTAATGGAACGTGCTCCATCAAAAAAGAGAAAATCCACTTTCCCGTCCCCGGTCATGTCGCCAGCCCCCATGCGGTGATCCATTACAGAATGACTGGACAAGTCTACCCGTTTATACAAACTCACGTCCGAAAAGACCTTGCGTATGGGAAACAGCATCGATATCAAGAGAACAATCACTATTCTCCCGTTCTTGAACTGTGAGGATAAGCGATACCCGTGCTTTAGTCCCGGAAAGGCAAATAACGCGGATAAAACATTTATGAAGATTCGCTCAGTAGTCAAATAGATCGTCAAATTCCCTTTCGTTTCTCAATAACGTAAAAGAGGCCATATCAAATCAAATGTCATAATGCAAAGACCGGTTACCCGAATGGAATCTCGGCGCTCTTTTGGCGCGGGACCCCCAATGGGCAATTAGAGTTCACCCTTCTGTTTCAATGGTAAAACCTTTCTCCAAACGGAAAGAACCAATAGCGATACTACACCGAGGCCGCCAAGACCCAGGCATCCGAGATACAGGTTCCCAATGGAGATGACATCGAGCAGCGGATTCCCATCTGAAAACGGTGCCAACGGACGCATATGTGCGTGCATGATGCTATCGAGAAGAACGTGGCTGTACACGCCAATCATTCCGCCTAATACAGCGGCAAGCCAAGAGATCCGCAATGGAATCCCTTTAAGGCTCAATCTCTCTTTCCACCAGCGCAGAAAGTACTCACACAGCGGTTTCCCTATCAGAAGGCTGACTATCCCAATCAGGGTCGCGCCGGCGTGGGTGTGGGTGAACCCATGAAGGGGAGAGTCTCCCCCAAGCATACGGACCAGAACCTCGATATCCATGGCAACTTGAGACAACCCGAAGACTAAAAAGCTGAAATATCGGCCACCGAAGACTTTGAACATTGCCCCCGGACCGAGGTGAAAAGGCGTGAATGGCATATGCGGTCCTGCTTTTGAGGCCTAGCTATCGTCCACCCGGAAAAGCTCCAGCATAACTCAGTAACCAAAGAAAAGCATAGCCACCGTCACGAAAAACTGCTTGCAAAGGCCATATTCATTATGACATGGATTTCGAGATGTGTAAATCAAAGGGTAAACTTTGACCGTGGCATCTATAGCTGAGCCCTATTTTTGGCAGTCTCTCCCTTGATTCCCTTTTCCTGGGTCAGGTAGGTTTATAGTAGAGCGGCAGTTAATCCGTGTCCTTGAGGGAAAGCATGTGAAAGTTCAAATGCGAGACAGGTTACTGGTGGGGCTTGGGATCTTTGGTCTCGTCGGATTCCTGTATCTCTATGCGGTGAAATTGTTCGGTCAACACGGAAAACCCACCACCAGCGCATTTCTGGAAACATATCTCGGCAGGGGCGGCCTTATCGTTGTCAACATCCTCGTTCTGGCCAGCTTTTTAGCCCTGCTCCCGTACCGCCTGCACTCGAGAGAGAAACATTGGCAATCAAAAGGCGCTTTTATCGGGTTTCTCGTCGCGCTGTTCACCGAGATGTTTGGCCTACCACTTGTTCTCTACATATTCTCGCCTTTATTTGATTATCCGTTCATTCTCCCACTGAGCCGGAAAATACTGGGAAGGTTCGGCATGATCGTGGGCACATGGCTGACCCTCACGGGAATTGTGTTCGTCTTTTTGGGTTGGCGTCAAATCCACAGGACGGAAACGCTCGTGACAAATGGGCTTTACCGATACATCAGGCATCCGCAATATGCCGGGCTCTTTCTCATCATCCTGGGATGGCTCATTCACTGGCCCACCCTGCTCACGCTGATCCTGTTTCCCATCATCATAATGGTCTACTACAGGCTTGCCCTCAGGGAAGAGAGGGAACTCCAAGAGGCCTTTGGAAATCAATACCTCAAATACAAGGCACAAACCCCCCGTTTCTTCCCGCATCCTCGAGCGGGCTAATATTGGTGGTTAGTTAGGTATGTCAGATGTTGACACCTGCCCCCTACCCTTTTTCATTTGATTAAATCACTCCGCTTTGCCATTTGAAATCTGAGATTCACTTGGATTTTGGGCTTTGTCATTTGACAGTATGGTCTAGCGTTCTTCTCCATCCAGCTCCAGGGAATCCCCTCTTCCCTTTTTAGCCTTCTTCTTGGGTTTCCTCCATGTGATCGGACGCCAGAAGCCATTGTGGCTGAAACACCCCCAACCCCACCGGAGCCATCGAAGCAGCGCTAATGCCAGCCACAGTGCCCACGCGAGCATGGCGATGCGGTAGAAAATGATCGGAACCGAGAATACCCAGGTTCGCGGCATCACGGCACCAGAACGGTCTTGAAACCACTGGAGGAAAAAACTGTTTGAGCCATTCCCCATGATCCACATCTCTGGATGGCCCAATAGACCGTGTCTGATGGCATACAAGAGAGAGACCAAGGCAAGGGCGGATAGAATCACCACACCCAATTGAACAAGATTAAACACAGCTTTTCCCGTATTCGCACCAAGCCGTTTGCGGAACCCCAAGACAAGCAACCAGGCAACGATCAGCAGGGCAATCTCGATGCGTGCTTGGGTGAGTCCGAGGCCCAAAAGGATCCAGTGGTGGGTTCTCAACGGCGTCACCGTCACACGTCCGAGGCCTGCAGACACAAGTAAAATAACGATCACAAAAGGCCAGAAGAGTACCGCTGGCCCGAGCTGTGGGCCACCCGTGAAAAGGACCCAGCGGCGTCCTGGCATTTTGATCCGAACTTGGGCGTTGACGCTCTCAGTCCCCACGTCAACATGCGGCGTCTTAAATCCATGAGCAATGCCCTCAGGCTGTCGCCACTGGAGTTCCATGTTCTGCCTTCCAGGCGTTAACGGCAACGTAACGAGTCGGCCTTCCTGACGGATTGGTTGTGTTTTGCCATTGATCTTTACCAACTGGAGTCGAGCATGTTCGGGCAATGTTACGCTGTGTTGTCCACCCCGACTGCTCCGGATAGTGAGACCCAATGTTGCATCGGTCGCACGGAGGCCCGGAGACATGATCAAGCGGCTACTGTCGACTGTGAGCGTCTTTCCGGGTATCCCTTCAGGGCGGGTAATCTGAAGGGTGATGGTTTCGTTTGGCCAAGGGCGCCACTCCGGAAGCCATTGGCCCCCCCGGTCCTGGTGGTGAATGACCGGGATACCCCCCAACTCGACATGCCAGATAGGGCTCACATTGAGGCGCCAAATTTCCGTCCAGGAGGTGGCGTCCGGGGCGCTGAGGACCACTTGATTCTGTTTTTCAAGCACGGAGACCCACCGAACCTCAGATTGGTGAGGTGCCATGTTGATCAGGGCCCGATTTCGCTCGACCCGAATATCTGCGCTCGTGACAGATTCACCCTCGAGCAAGGGGACTTCAAGCACGATGGCAGCACCCCTGGGACTGGCCCGAAGGACCCTCGTTTCGGCCTGCCAGGTCAACCCGAGCAAAAGTGTCCGTTCGATGCGGACAAACGGAGGTAGGGTCCCGGGTTCAAGAGTTGCCTTGAGTTTCTTCTTCTTGTTGTCGTCCAAACGCCTCAATTGGAGATGATCGTCGGCGATTCCATCGTCGTGGAGACCTTCCACCTCCCATCCTTCTGCAAATGCTTCCACGGCATGGGGTTTCAGAGGAAGGGGGATCTGTATCATGTCGCGGTTTGGCAAGGGACCTTCCATCAGGATCTGATGGCGTCCTTTGGGAAGAACGATCCAGAGATGTCCTGCGGTCCCTCTGAAGAGGCCCTGCGCGGGTTTCCCGTTAAGGAGCACCGTTTTCGGTGACCATTGCTGTAGGTGTCCAGGGAGAGGGATCCCGACATCAGCGTGGGAATGTACTTCCATGCGAGCACGCAGGGTATTTGCCCTAACCTCCAATCGTAGACGAGAACTGGACGCGCAGTTGGGTGCGCATTCGGGTTTCTCCAGAAGGCGAGCTCGGAGTTCTTCCAAGAGTCCTGGCGACGGAATGTCTGCTCGCACTTGGCTGGGAAGGGTTAAAAGAGAGAATAGGAGTGCGATACCGGCTGCCGTCCGTGCGACCGTCTTGAAGAATTCAAACCCAAGTCCACTCCCGCGGGTATACCGAATGTCAAGCACCCTTATGACCAGCACGGCCAGGAGGACCACCCGGAGGAATGTCAGCACCGTGTTCATCCCGGGCGACATGAATATCAGACGTATCTCCTGGTCACGCTCAACGGGCCCATTCCAGCGCATGGGGATGGACCGCCACTGCCACCCCGGGAGCCCCGGTCCGGTCTGAATGTTCGCTTTTGGATCAACCTGCGCCATCTGCGAGAGGTCCAACCGGGATACAGGGCGTTTCTTTTTTGGAACTACACTCGGAACTTTGTAGCGCAACGGCGTTTCCGGGACCGCTCGGTCTCGAGGTTTCTCTTCAAGTCTCTCTACAACCTCCAATTCCCTCTGGAGGGCGGCTTCTTCAGGAGCCACCCACGGTCCTCGAGCCGTCACTCGCCCAGGTTTTTCGAGCTGGGGAAACAAGCCTTGGCGGGTCTGGATCACCATGAATGGTACACCGATCACGATGAGCGCCACCAAGCTGACTGTCCGATAGGCCTGAACGAGACTTCTCAATCGGCCAAGGGGGAGGGCTCGAAGCAAAGCAATGGATGCCAATACATGCAGCCACACCCACTTGGGTGCTCCGGGTTCGTGATAGATCACGACCAACGTGACGAGTGATACGATTCCCCACGGCCACTTCCAGAGTTTCGCAATTGCCAGGGCAATGACGAGAAGAAGAAACAGGTCGAGCAAGGTCCACTGTTTCATCCATGTGTTTGGAATCCGGTCAACACCCGTGGCATCGAGCAGGTGCCAGCCTGGTGGGAGATTCAGGGTTCCCTGGACCTGATGAAAATCATGATCCCACCCGACTGCCGGAAGACGAGACAACCCTTCACCGATGCGACTGTCAGCGAGGAGCTGAATCTTGCCGCGGCGGACCTCAACACCCGCACGGTCCGCTTCGTCAATGCGCGTGATGAATTGGGGTTGCCCATCCACCAGAACGCGCCCAAGCTTTATGGGTGGATTCATTTCCAAGCGCCAACCCCGTGTCATGTTGCCAGCAATACGATCCTGTATGGTGTAACCCCCGCCGTCGAAATCAAGCCAGAGACTCCGATGAAGCGTAAGCTGATCTGGAGCAGGATCTGGGTCTCCCCGTTTTTTTTCGACGATTCGCAATGTGTCGCCCGGCTTGATTCGAAATGCTGGAAATTGTTGCCATTCGGCAGGTAGGGTGGTCTGCCGCGGATCAATCTGTTGAACATCTTCGATGGTGACGAGGCGGAGGTGATTCCGTGCATCAAAAACCCAGACTTCTTCCTTGACCCAAGGCCCCTCAGTTGGCGCAAGTAATATTTCTCCAACAGGTTCCTTGTGTCGCGCCTCAAGTAAAACGGTCCAACGGCCTGGTTTGACCTGAACCCGCAGGCGACCGTCCGGCTCGAGCCGTGCCGGCAGGGGACTGTTGATGGACAGGGGGATGTAACCTTCGATCAGGGCTCGTCCAAGCAGCGCCTCCCGGGGTCTTCCGGATACATTGAGATCGATGCGCGTGATGACCGTGAGTGGGATCTCATCCACAATGCGCCGGTAGACCCTCATACCAAGGCGTTCTTTCTTGCCTTCTTCCCGAACTTCTTCTCCGGTGACCTCTCTTCGCAACAAGAGGATGCCTTTGATATCGAGGCGGGGGAAATCGATGGCCTTGTTGTTGATGGTAAGGCCGACCAGCCCGGTGTCAGGTGGGACAAGCAAGGACTCTGGGAGGCTCTCCCACTGAAACACGCCGCTCACCGAGTGACTTCCAACCGTGAGATAGACGGATGGCCTTCCATCGCGTTCAGCGACAAGGGCCGCTTGATCATCGACCTGAACCTCCTGAGGCCAGTGCTCTATACTGCCAGGTAAAGGGGCCCAGGCCTCAGTGGTCATAAGCCAGGTAAATCTGAAAGCTCCCCTCTTATCGGTTAGCTGCAATTGCAGTTGAGACGGCCATCTGCAGCGGTGCTGGTTCCCTCTACTGTTGAGAGAAGGGCAGCGCTCCTCCTCATGTCCATGAAGAACCCATTCCATCCAGGGTTTCAGCGGTTCAGGGACATCCTCGGACGATATGGGCCCGGCAATAGGGGATCCCTCCGCACCCCAAAGGAGAAAAAGAAGCAGTAAGAACGGGAATACTTTTTTCATGATTGCTCTCCGATCTGTGGATTATTTTGGTAGCCGGAAAAGATGGGCGAAAAGGATGAAATGGTCGTGGCATGGAGATGTGTCAAAAAAAGATTTGACCCTCTGACCATTAATTGGGAGGTTAGCGTTGGTAAGTGTTCCGGCCCTCTTTCTTGGCCCAGTACATGGCATTGTCCGCGTGGGTCATCAGGCTATCATCATCTTGGCCGTCATGCGGGTAGACGGCAACACCGATGCTGGCCGTAATACGGAGTTTATAGCCATTGATCGCATATGGTTTTCGCACCGTCCCCATGACCCTTTTGGCAATGGTGGATGCATCTTCTAGCTTTTTGATTTCGGGCAATAAGAGCAAGAACTCGTCCCCCCCCATTCGGGCAACGGTATCATTCTTCCGCAGGAGACCAATGAGCCGCTTGCCAACAGCTTTCAGCAATTGATCTCCGACGTTGTGCCCCAGTGTATCATTTACGTCCTTGAAGTGGTCTAGATCGAGCAACATCACGGCCAGCTTCTGGCGGTTTCGATTCGATTGCGCCAACGCAATGCTAAGACGGTCCTTGAAGAGTAAACGGTTCGGCAGGCCTGTCAACGGGTCGTGATAAGCCAACTTCCTCATGCTTTCCTCTTTTTGCTTGCGCTCTGTGATGTCCTCCTTGACCCCAACGAAGTGAGTAATAACGCCTTCCTCATTTTTTATGGCTGAGATTGACGCGTTCTCCCAGTATAGATCTCCATTCTTCTTCTTGTTGACGAACTCCCCGCGCCACTCTTTGCCATTGGAGATCCTTTGCCACAGCTCCTCATACAATTCGGGAGGCTGCTTCCCGGATTTGAGGATTCTCGGATTCCGTCCAATCGCCTCTGCGGAGGTATATCCTGTGAGTTGAGCGAATTTTGGATTGACGTACTCGATGTTTCCGTTTGAGTCGGTGATAACCACGGGAGCCGGGCTCTGCTCCACCGCACGGGCCAATCTGCGAATCTTTTCTTCGGTCTTCTCGCACTGGATAAATTCCTCCTGAGGCTCCTTGGTTCGCGCAGTGCGCTCATTCACGGATTCTGCGGAATGACCCCCGTCTTTGTCCAACCCTTTCACGTCCCGCTTACGCTCGGCTTCCAATTCCGCAATTCGTCGGCGTAAGCGTTTCAGTTCATTGATAAGCTGTCGTTTTGTCTTGTTTTCTTCTCTCATCTCCGTGACGCCCCAATTGATCCCTCAACTCCAAAACGCACTACACTGAAGCGCTTCTCTTTACAAATCGCATATTTCAAGCCTGAACCCCGTGATCCGTTGTGTTTTGCCCATTAGGACACTCACTAGCATATCTTATGCCAATAGGGTAGATGTCTGTAATTATATGAAATTATTGTAAAATCAGAATACCTTGCTGTTAATTGCGGTAAAATGCTGACAAATTTTGCGAACAGGGTGAAAAATTTTCACAATATGGAATTTGGGATGCATCATAGGGCTTGAATGACCAAGGGAAGCAGATTGGAGAGGTGTAACTACCCTTTTCATCACAAGGGATGGGACTTATTCAAGTCAGTCAAGAATGTCCCTTTTTGCCTCTTTGAAATCAAAGCCAGCTTTTTAATAGATGACCCCAATGCCTTGGAGCGAAGCGCCACTTTGGACGGTCAACGTGAACCCATTGTTAGGCTTCCACTGGCGATAACACACATATTATTTTGTTCTTAGCCAACCACTTTGCATTATTATAAAATATTATCCCAGCCAACCTTAGCAAGGGATTTCTTATTTCCATGTTACTCATATAGAATGTTGCCGGCATTGTATATTCGCTCATCTCTACATATTTACTAATTTCCAGACCACATTTTCTCACGACTAATTCAAAGGATTTCTTAGACCAGATTTGAAGGTGCTCTATGCATACTGTACCTTTAAGCACCTTAGTATACAAAGATTTTGAAATTAACTTGGATACTGGATATATCCAAAATTGTTTTGGAGTGTCTATACAAATTTTTCCACCATCTCTCAATTCTCTTGATAGCTGATTGAGAACAAATACTGAATCACTCACATGTTCGAAGACATCATTTAAAAAGATAAAATCAAATTTGGTGTTATCATTATCAAAATCCTTAAACAATATTTGGTTGTTATAGCATTTCCACTCATTAAGCAAGGATTCATCATTAATATCAGTTATAAATACCTGGCATTCCGGAAAATGAGACTTACATATCAAGGAAAATTGGCCACCACCTCCGCCATAATCAAGTATACGTAAATTCTTCCACTTGTGAGATTCATCAATACAAAACCTGAGCATATTTGTAAAGTTGGTATGATTGTAATATGATGATCTTGTATACCAACTTAGTATCCTTTTTCTGAGCCATTCTTTCCCTTCACTATCAATTAACGACTCGCCATCATCCCTTGGATAGGGATAGTACAACAGCACTTCACATTCGTTACATCGTGCTGTATGGGCAAAGATTGTCAATGATTTACTTCCACAAATTTTACATTTATCTGTTTCCATTTGTTTTCCACTTGCTTTGTAGAAGCTTAACTATAGTCTATACAGGAAAATTTCCGCATAACCCGATAGATAGAAAGAATTACCCGTTCATTGTGATGGTTCATCACTTAGAAAGACCATCCTCATTGTGTAATGGATTTCCAGATATCAAAAATGGAGACCTCACTCGTACTCTCCGAGCCTTTCAACCTTTTGCCCGGTTGACGATGCGAAAGACCTTCCCCGTCGGACTTTTCAATTGCGACTCGGAGAGCCGAGATTCGGCGATGCGCCGGGCCGTCGCTTCGGTGGTAATTCCTTCAGCCGTCGCCACTTCGAAGATGCGCCGCAATGTCTGCCGTACCGATCTAACTCGATCAACGGCTTCAGCTCTCGACCAGCCCATTGCCTCGATTCCGGTGATTGCCATTGCTCCGCCGATGTTGATCACGTAGTCGGGCGCGTACAAAATGTGCCTTTCCCGCAATCTATCTGCATCCGCCGGCTCGGCAAGCTGGTTGTTGGCTGCCCCGGCGACCGCGAGGCATTTTAAGCGTGGGATCGTCTCCCGATTCAGGATGCCGCCGAGCGCGCACGGGGCAAAGATGTCGCAAGGAGTGTCGTAGACACGCTCGGCTGGGACAAACGGCAACTTGAGTTCATCTCGCAAATGCCGAATAGTTGCTTGATCCACGTCACTGAACAGAACCTCTGCACCGACCTCTCTCAAGAGATCGATCAATGGCTCACCAACGTTGCCTCCCCCTTGCACCACCACCCGCTTGTCCACAAGTGATTCATCGCCGAAGAGATGTTCACACACGGCCTTCATGCCGCTCAATACACCCAGTGCAGTCGCCGTTCCCGAATCCCCTGCGCCCCCTTTTTCAGGAGTCCGACACAACACGTGCGGTGCCCCGGTCTCGGCAATAATGTCCATGTCGGTCGGCGAAGTGCCAACGTCAGGCCCGGTATGATACAGCCCGCCGAGCTGCTGGATCAACACTCCGTAGCGCCGCAGCAGGTCGGGCCGCGTGCGAGGATCGAAGTCAGGCGGGAGAGCGATGACGGCTTTCCCGCCCCCGCGTGGAAAATTGGCCACGGCGAATTTCAATGTCATACTGGCGGCGAGCCTGAGCGCATCGCCCAAGGCTTCCTGCACATCAGGATACGGTTTCATTCGGGTGCCGCCCGTCGCTGGCCCGAGACGTGTTGAATGGATGGCAATGATGATCCACGCACGGGCCACCCGATCGAGGCGCATGATGACTCTTTCCCCATCCCATTCTGTGAGCAGAGATTCCATCGAGCGTCCCTAAAACGCAATGAGTCCGCCGAAGGCAGGCTCAGGGTGGACGTCTTCGTTAGGACAAGGATCTCTCGGTGTGTTTTTTGAAGTCTCTGATCTCATTGATTCACAGACTTCCGGCGTCGCGTACCCACCCAAGTGCCTTTTTTGCATATCTCATGCCAAACGGACGCGGATATCAATGCAAATCGTCGTAAAATCAGAATGCCTTCCTGTTAATTGGGGTAAAATGCTGATAACTTTTGTTTGCGTGTTGAGAAATGTTCACGATATAGACTTTAGGATGCGGGTGACGATATCAGGGGCAGAGGGAGGAAAATTGAATGGAATGAAATGACTATTTATGAGAGGAGCGATGGGACTTATATCAAGTCAGTCAACACCGTCCCTTTATCCCACAGGGATCTTCACATGGCTCTACACCTGCTCTCAATATTCCTGCTTCATGATTAGCCATTGACCACTTTCTCGCACCAAATAGAGCGTATAGGGTATTCCCATTGTCTCAGTTGGGGATAAACTCGCCGTAAATGCCACTTCGGCCGTATCTCGCTCTATCCTTATTCTTGGGTCGCCTTCTATCTTGAGAGTTGGAGAATCCCTGAATCTCTGAGGAAGGACCCTATAATATTCAATTTTTGAAACGAACCTCCTTTTATCTCCAGTCATTATTTTTGCCTCGCTGTGGAACAAGGCCATGCATGCATCAGGGTCATGTTTGTTCCAGGCATCTTGATATTCCATCAGCAACGCTTTGATTGCTTCTCTATCCGGAGATATTGCTTCCTTAACGCTCTGAGTGAGGGTACATCCGTAAACAATGGAAGAAATGAGCGGAATCACCAGGAATTTCTTAAACACGATACCCCTCGACAATCGTAATCCTCAGTTGTTTATCCGCAAGCAAACCCCTATATCCAACTGGCCTGTGTGAGCCTGGATCAGTGCTTCTCCACCCCATTTGTCAACAGCCTCTCGGCTGGCAGATACCCCCGGCCCGACGGCGGCCTCTCCTTTTCTCAGAGAGGGGAATGTTAAGTCCGCACACGACGGATTTCAAAGACCACAGGATTCCGAGCATCGGGACACGCGTGCGTTGCGACGTCGGGGTCATCTAGCCAGGGAAAGTTTGCCCCATAACGCATGGCGAAGACCTTGGGCAAAAAACTATAAAGGGCACTGAGGCACACCTTCCCCTGCACCCTCTCGCCATCAAAGATCACCTCGTCGCCCACCTTGTGGCCAAACTCGCAATGGCCCTCTTGGCGGGTAACCTTTGCGACAATGGTGAATCCTTGATCTCCGATCTCCTGATTTTCTGGCATATTCGTTTCCTTTATGACAAGGTGAAAGGGTTAGGCTTTGCATTATAACATTCTCACTATTGCCCTTCCACCCTTTGTGTTCCCCATTTTTACTAATTATTCTTCTGTCAAAAGTTGAGAACTGAACCCTTATCCTTTTGAAATTGAAATAAAATACGGATAGCCCAGGTTAATTCCGGTAAAATGCAGATAAATTATGTCTAAAAAAATCTTATACTGTGGAATTGAAGATGCGCGTGAGGATTTGGCGGGCAGAGTCAAGGAAACTGTAAGCAGTGAAATCACCCTTTCCATCAGGAGGGATAGGACCTATTCAAGTCAGTCAGCAGCGTCCCCTTTCAAATTAGTCAAAAAAGATTTGATCCATTAAGCTCATTCTTTCTACTTGTTATAACAATCGAGGCAAAGAAGTTCCTTTTCCGGAGGGGGAGAAACCTCGGTCACCACCTCTTTTCCACAACGGGCACAGATTACCTTAAACGATCTCTTAAAGGTCCGCCTTTTGTGATTTTTCCGGGGAAAGTTTCTCCTTCTTCTTGCCATTCATATGCCCTCATCATGATTACCTTATGGCCCATAGCGCCAGCCGGGACACAAGCAAGGGCCCCGGAATTCTTGTATGCTCCCGGGGCCTGAGAATCCGCTTCCCGCACTATTAGGACTTCACCACGTCAACTGCCTGCAGTCCCTTTTTTCCTTGGGCGATTTCGAACTCAACTTCATCCCCTTCATAAAGAACCTTGAATCCGTCTTGTTTAATGGACGAGAAGTGCACGAATAGATCATCGCCACCATCCTGGGAAATAAATCCAAACCCCTTTTGCTCATTGAACCATTTGACTCGACCTGTTGGCATTAGTTTTCACCTCCTTTCCTTTTCGCATTGATTAGATGCAATAGCCTAGGTCGGGTTCAATAAGAAAGCCGCATAAGCCTCAAGAGCCATGCGGCTTGTATTGTTCCAAACCAAAACTCTTTGCAACCTATTAATGTAATATATCCCTTTATTTCTTGGATGTCAAGAAGCGATGCGATTTTTTTTCGTGAAGCACTATTCGATGAAATCCGCTCTTCTTCTGCTGCCTCCCCGTATCAAGGGTGAAGACCTGCCCCGCGGTTCTTTGGAAAGAAAGAGAAAACCATCCGCTTTACGGCAAGGCAATGTCCCACCGAAGTTGTCCAATGAAACCTCAGGCAGGCTCTTGAGAGTGGTCTTCGATAAACTTGAGGATTCTCTTGTTTCTCTGTCTGGACTTATTGTAGGCACAGAAAATCACCGCAATCCCCAGCCCATATACAAACCCTAACATACCCATCTGTAGTCTATTCAACGCGAAGAGAAAAAGACCTGAATACTGTGCGTCAAGTTGAACTCCCTGAAGCCACCGACTGAAAAGTTCTTCAAAGCCAATCCCCTGGATTGCTGCAAGCCTTGCTGCCAGACCAATGTTGAGAATACCACCAACGGATAAAACGCAGGCCACCGCTGCCAGGATCCAGGCGCCGATCTTGGCGCCCCTTGTTTGGGAACGTATGAGATATTTAAGATCCCTGGCTTCCACCATTGAAACCCCCCTATTCCTTTTTTAGGGATAACAAGAAAATCATGTATCCAATGTCAAAGACTGACCCCACTTTCTTCTCTCTTGCTCCCACAATGCGATCTATTCGCTGAGCTTGACAGCTGTGCCGTAAGCTAAAAGTTCAGCCGCACTGCCCACAACACTCGTAGTCATATAGCGAACATTGATTATTGCATCCGCCCTCATCTCTCCAGCCTGGGCGATCATCCTATTGGTAGCTGCTGCCCGAGCTCTTCCCATCATCTCTGTATATTCAGTCAATTCGCCGCCAAGGATCAACCTGACTATGGCGGAAAGATCTTTACCGAGCCAGATAGCGAATACGGTATGGCCCTGGACGAGACCGAGAATCTCCGTGATCTCTCGGCCAGGTAGTGCTGCGGAATTCAATAGTAAAACCGTGCGATCAGGCTCAGTAGGGAGTTGCTCCCCTCCTGATATCTTGTTTTTCCTCTGTTCGAAGGCCACTGTCAGTAGAACCGCAAGAATGCCCCCTAAAAGGGAGAAAACCGCTATCCTGAGCCACCAGGGCACGACCGGATCATCGGCAACGATCACGTACCATGGTATCCCTGCAAATATTGCAGTAAAGAGCCCGAGCACGAAGGCCAGCGAGCCAATATGTCGAAGTATTCTCATAGCTCCTCCTTAGACCATCAAAATCTTAGCTAACCATTGTTTATCCGGAAAAATTTCCCCATGACCCAACAAACGAAGAAAATTACCGTTCATTGTGATGGTTCACGGCTTGGAAAGACCACACTCCTTATGATACGGATTTCCAGGGGTATGTCAAATGGCGAAACTCCACCCCTGTTCTTTAAAGGATACAAGAGAACCATTTGTCCAGTGTCAAGGGCTAACCCCATTCTATTACTCCCTCAATACCTGAACCTCCTCCTCTCAGTCTAGCCATTTATAAGATTTTTGGAAGAGGCCTCATACGATATCAAGACTAAGGATTTGACCCTTTCACCGCAGTCCTGGGACGTGCGGACACAAATCGTATTTTGATTCCAATCGTTTTTGATTTTGGTCAAACATAGCCGTGAATTTATTATCTATACTGGTAGTGAAAAGATGCGGCTTGAAACCAAGGAGGTGAAGGAATGGACTGGTTGGTTATTCTCCACGTCCTCTCAATTGTTGTTTGGATTGGGGGTGTGAGTTTTGTTACGGCAATTGTCTTTCCCGTCTTGACTGGTATGGAAGATTCGATGGAGAAGGCTACCTTTTTCATGCGATTTGAGAAAAGATTCCAGTTGTTGGCCAAGCTTTGCGTCATCCTTGCCGGCGGCAGCGGTATTTTCCTGTTCTGGCAAAGGGGGGCCTTCTCTCACCTCACCACGGAGGAAGCGATCCTCATTGGCTACAAGTGTTTTGTTTGGCTGGTCTATGCCGTTCTCCTTTTTGGGGCCGAACAGCGCCTCATGGGATCGCTTTTTTCAAAAAACACACCTCCGGAGGTGGCACTTAGGCGATTAGCCATTTTCCATTGGGTCGTCCTGATCCTCAGCTTTATCGCCATTGTTGCTGGTATCAAATTGGTGAGAGGATAAATCGCTCAAATCCTGACCGATTAAGAACTGAACCAGCTTCCCGTATGAAATAAACATACCCTCGCCATTGTTTGCCTGATATTCGCCTTGCGGACATGAAAAAATTGGATCCTCCTTGTATGTGGGGTCGAATATTTCTCCTGGACTTATCGGTATTTTCAACCCTTCTCAAAAAGGATCTTTTCTTTTCCGAACAAATTCTGAAATCGTTTGTTGGCCAGCGATTACAGAACGGTAATCGATATCCATTACCCTCCCTATTTCCACTGATTCAATCCACCGTATCGATACAACAACTTCATCAACAAGAAAGGAGCCTGTTCCTTTTCCTCATTCTTTGAATTCTTTCATTTTCTTGCACAACCAAGCTGAGACAGAAATGACCGTAGGTTCTTCGGACAGGATATGATTTCCCCTCGAACTTTTCTTGCTTTATCATAAATTCCTGAAATAATAGTAATGGGAGAAGCGAATGGACGTTTATGATATGTTGTTTGATTACTGCCTGAGGATGGCCCTTATATTCGCTGCCCTCTTCGCGTTGGTAATCGTCTTCTCAAGGATATACAAAGATGAATAGTACGCCTGCCAGGGGCAGGAGGGACCAAGAAAAGCCCTGATGTTACCTTAAGATATGGATCGGAGGAAGAGAGGATTTTGGACTCTGAGCTCGTGCAACATAAGAAAAGCACCGCCCTTGCATATGTGCTGTGGTTCTTTCTCGGGGGTTTGGGAATTCATAAATTCTATATCGGAAAACCCAAAATGGGCGTTTTCTATCTCCTGTTGGTAGGTGGCCTTACCGCGGGAATGATCACCGGGATGTCGAAAGAAATGCCGGCAGGACTGATTGTCGCTAGCTCGTGCAGTTTTATTCTTGGGATACTACTCCTCGTCGACCTTTTCACGATTCCCCGGCAGATCAGGAGGGCTCACGTCGAAGCAGAGCGGCGGATATTGGGCACAATGAAAAGAACCCCGAAGGGCCCGAGTTCACTAACCTCAGACAGCTCAATGGGAGCGGATTTTACGGCACTTTCACCTGAATACAAGGCCAGCATCGAAGAGCGGGAGAAATCCAGAGCCGAGGTCAGGAAAAAGGCAGGAAGGAAAAAAATAGGTTGGTTCCCCCTGGTACTCATCATACTCTTCGTGTTAGGGATTGTCGGCTATTTTGAGAGGAGAACCCTATTCCCCCGCAAATCACTTTCTACGAGTTCTGTAAAACAGAGTATTCTAGAAAAGATACATATGGAGGTGTCTCCAAAGAAACCGTCTCGATTCGTTTACGCAAGAACTGCATGCAACATAAGGAGCGGGCCAGGGACTCAATATTCTATCACTCGCAAGGTGAGCAAGGGTAAAAAGCTTGAATATATTTCACGTGAGGGCAATTGGTATAGGCTGAAGATGGCAAAAGGTAAACCTCGAGAATGGGTTCACAAGAGCGTCGTCAAATCGGAACCTGAAACGCCACAATTCCCTCGGGTAATCAGGCACATTAGGGTTAGAGGAAAGAGCATTAAGGTCGGAGATTTAGCTGATGATATATTTGAAATACTGAAGCCAGAAGATACGCTGAAAATGGAAATAGCGCGTGATCCGAATAATCCTCAGAGCCTTGTTGTAACTAGATATTATAGGGTCGAGGGAAAGGTCTTTGCCCTCATGCTAAAAAAATTAAAAGATCCGGGACCGTATAGACTGGAAAAAATCGTCTTGGATAAGTTACCGCCCAGATCATCAGCAAGAGAAAAAACCATCAAGAAATCAAGCCGAAAGCTTTGACCCTGCCATCCACAGCTGAACCCTATTTTTGCAGTGCTCCCCGTGATCCTCGTTTCCCGCGTTGGGTACCTCTATACCCGCTTCCCATTTAAGTACATGAAGCATTTGAGGGAATGTAAGAGGGGGTTGTGACCGGTGGAAGGGTCAGGTCTTGGACTGTGACTCTCTCTCCCCTATGTTATTACATTGTTTCAGAACCAACGTCCCCTAACTTCCACATTTTTGATAGTCTCGACTCAAAAGGGATTTTACGGAATGGACCGGTCATGTGGAGGGAAATGAAAAGGTGAAGAGATGAGGGGTTAATCCGGAATGTCAAATGTTGCGACCTGACCCTTTTTCTTCTTTCCCATCCCCCCGTTGACACCTACCCTTTTTTTATCTTCCTCGACTTACCGTGTTTCTCTTTAAGTGCCTCTCGCCAGTTGACCCCTTGCTCGGCGAGCATTTTTCGAGCCTGGTATTTTAATCCATCGCTAAAGAATATCTTTGGACTATCTTTGAACCTTGGACGACCAGAGGCAATATCTGCCAAAGAAACTTCCTTTTTTTCCACTAGTATCTTCTCAATCTCCTCTCGGCATTGTGGCCTCTCTTCCCACTTTACCCGTTTTTTCCGGATCATCTTTTTTAATGAGGGCCATCGGCGTGAAATAGCCCTACCCATAAGACCTTTGAAGAAGCTCACCTTGGTAGGTCCAATGACCCCCAAGATAATAATCAAATCGGTTTGAAGCGTATTATTCATTTCTCAAAAATTCTGGCCTTTCGAGTTACCTATTTCTTTTAATTGTTCTGTTGCTTCGTCAAATGAGGGTAAAAGAGCTTCGTATAGCCTATCCATGTACTCAGAATGCTTTGGGGCTTAATAACACCTGTTCACTCGAGGACATGGATGTTCTTCTTTCTACACATTTCCCTCAGTATTCTCGGCCACACTGACACACTAACCTCTCCGAGGTGCGCCTTTTTGAGTAGAAGCATGTTGGTGCGGGATTGACCAATGCCACCACCAATGCTGAGGGGAAGCTCGTTGTTTACGATTGCCTGGTGGTATGGCAACTTGAGAAAATGAAGCTGGCCGCTAATCTCCAGTTGCCTCTTGAGCGTCTCAGCGTTTACCCGGATACCCATCGATGTTAGCTCGTGGCGGCGCTTTGTCACGGGGTTCCAGACGAGAATGTCCCCGTTAAGACCATGCATCGGTCTGCCGTCCTCGGATACCGTCTCCGTCACCCAGTCATCGTAATCTGCCGCCCTCATTTCGTGAGGATAGCCGTCCTCAAGCACCCACCCAATCCCATAGATGAAGATTGCCGGGTATTCCTTCAGGATCTCTGTTTCGCGCTGCTTACGCGGTAGGTCGGGGTACTTGTCAAGAATGTCCTCGGCATGCAGGAATGTAAGGCTCTCGGGAAGATCAGGATAGTTATTTGTCTTCAGCTGGGGGAAGAGTTCCTGGATATGGGCCTCGGCCCCCTTGAGGACCTTCCAGATCTTCCCTACCACTTCCGTCAGGAATTGCAGGGTGCGCTGCTCTTCCGTTATCGCCAGCTCCCAATCCCATTGGTCCACATAGACGCTGTGATCGTGGTCGAGGAAGTAATCCTTGCGTACGGCGCACATGTCGGTGCACAGACCCTCCCCCACTTCCATCCCGAACTGTTTGAGCGCGAGACGCCTCCATTTGGTGGCGGCCTGCACCACCTGGGTATCGATTGGGTTTTTATCGTAGTCGTTTGAAATGTGGAACTGAATTGGGCTACGTGAACCATCACGGTCCAAGTAGTCGTTCACACCGCTTTCGACATCTACAATGAGAGGAACCGTAACCATCATCAGATTGAGCTCCCTGCACAAATTTCCCTCGATATAATTTTTCACAGCGGTAATGGCAATCTGTGTTTCCTTGGGAGTCAGCAGAGAAATGTAGTCCTGTGGCAGGATCTTCTCCAGCTCTTCATAGTCCTTAATCCCAGGCCCAGCTAGATCTGCTTTCTTGTTTGCCATTGTGTTCCCTTCAAACTCCTCTTGTGTTCGCGGTTTTGCAGTAAATTATTCCGGGAAACGCAACCAATAAGAAATGAGCGTATACCCTTTTCCCTTTGGGATCTCCCCCTGCCCTTTACTTTAGGTCTCCCATCTCGAATGGTCAAGAAAATAAAATCAGAATCGGCTGCGGTCAGCTGTAATCAAATGCGGATAAATTTTGTGGGGACGTTGAACAATTCTCAGATTCTGGACTGGAAGCGAATTTTGAGGATTGGGCCAATCAAGTGGAGGAAGATTGGATGGTGGTAAGATCGGAGGTGAATAGGGAATGTCAAATGTCGAGGCTTGGTCCCCTTTATCCAGAAGTCCTCAACTCGGCCTGAGGTCAGCTCTGCCGCCCCAGTGATTTTTTACGCCGTTTCTAAAAAGACCGCAAGATTCGGGTGGTCTGTCAACAGCTCTTCATTTATACTATGGGCATGATGCCTAATGGAAATCTCGTAGAACAGTGCGACGATTACAAAAGAGTCGAACAAGCTATTCAATTCCTGGAAACCAGCTTTCGAGACCAACCGAGTCTCGATGAAATCGCGGCGAGCGTGCATCTAAGCAAATATCATTTCCAGCGCTTGTTCAAACGCTGGGCGGGAGTTACACCGACTCAGTTCTTACAACATCTAACCATCGAGTATGCCAAAGGACGATTGAAGGAATCTCAGAGCATCTTAGACACGACCTTTGATGCGGGGCTTTCAAGTCCGAGCCGCCTACACGACTTGTTTGTCACTTTTGAGGCGATGACCCCGGGCGAGTACAAAAAACAAGGGGCGGGACTGGAAATTCGCTACGGATATCATCCCACGCCATTTGGGGAATGTCTGCTCGCAACAACACAACGAGGCATCTCTGCTTTGCGTTTTATCTCACCTGAGAGCAGAGGGAATACCTTAGCCCAGCTGAAACGGGAGTGGCAGAGAGCAAATTTTGTAAAACTTCCCACGGTAACAAAGCCTATTGTGAATCGAATATTTGCTGCCATGAGCACGGACGGCCAGCCAGGGTTCCACCTCGTCGTCAAAGGCACCAACTTTCAGATACGAGTGTGGCAAGCGCTGCTTGCCATTCCACCGGGTGCCATGGTGACCTATCAAGATGTGGCAGGCTACGTGTCAGCACCAACCGCTGCGCGCGGAGTCGCTCATGCTATCGCGCAGAATCCAATCGCCTACATCATTCCATGTCATCGCGTAATAAGCAAGGCAGGCGAAATCCACCGTTACCGGTGGGGAGTGCCTAGAAAGAAGGCTATCTTGGGGTGGGAAGCGAGTCGCTACCAAGCACGGGTGTAACCCCTTGAGGCACTTGACTACTCACCTCTCGTCAGCTGCCGGTGCCGGTGAGTACATGCCAACAGGTAGGCACCTGCTCCCAAAAGCAGCGGTGACGAATACACCCCCAGTGCGGCACGACCCAGCGCTAAAGAGGCCGCAATGTGGAGCACGCCGTTGCCCAGCATGACCACGGCGAAAAGATACGATAGCGGAAGCATCCACCGTGCGCCCCGAAATACGAACCAAGAAAGAAGTAGCAGGGTGAGCACTGCGAGAACGAGGCCCCCAAACCATATTTCTAACGTGAACGTAGGGAGTGGAACGAGCGGCATACGATCCCGCAGTGACTGCACAGTTGGATTCCAGAGCGACAAGGAGCTTGTCAAGGTTTCGCCCAGCACATGTGCGGCGAGAGCTAAACACAGACCCATCCAGGCGATGCCCCATTGCCTTTTGCTTCCGAATTGAGCCCCCATCTCAACCAACGAACTCTGCCATAGACAACGGTCCTGTTTTATTTTTCATTTTTTCAAGGCAATAACAAACCCTCTTCCAATACTCAGGCCAAGGATTACCTCAACCGTCAACGAGTGGGAATTATGACGAGGTTGAATGCTCCCTCTGCACGCCCCTCAACCGGGTAATGTTGCGTTACCAATGTCCTGTAGCCACCCACTGTGACGCGAATGTGGATGTGTGAAGGCCGGCCAAAATAGGTCGGGGGAAAGGTGCTCTCAAACCAATACGCCCCGGATTCATCTGAAAGGACGGTGGCTCGATGATCGTCATCGTACTTCCCATTAGGCCCGGCAAGCCAAAACTCGATTCGGGCTCCCGCTATCGGTGAGCAATCCTCTGCAGATTTGACGACGCCCGTGAGAACGTAGCCTTTCCCGACGCTCGATCTGACTGGCGCGTTTGGTTCATAGAATGGCCCAAGACTGTCGGGTCGAGTGGGCTGGCAGGTAGTTTCGGCAGCTTGGAGGGATTTTAGTCCCGCTAACGGCCAACTGCCACCCAAGATTATCGCAATCAAACCCAATAAACCAAAAAGATAGGTGATGTACCAATAGTGCCTGTGGTGCATCTGTCTTCTCCTTTCCGACCACTTGACTTTCCTCCCAGATGGGTAACCTTTCAATGCCTTACCTCTCCATGACCAGATTAAGTCAACCAATTATCCCGCTCTGCCGTCCACGCCGTCACACTTTCGTGAAGCCAATCCTCAAGTCCCCTGACCACATAAAATTGCGGAAAAAGAAGATCATCATTCGGGGAGATCACACCCTCGGCGACGGCAGTCTTTGCCAAGGCCGTATCGGGATAGATACGAATGCCCACGGTTATTTTTAGCCCATCCAAGTGCAAGGAATCCGCAAAGGCAATACTTTCCTCGACCGACTCCCTCGTTTCACCGGGACCTCCCAACAGTAAAAAGCCCATTTGCCGGATTCCAGACTCCGCGAGCATCTCAGAAGTTTCGCGCACCTCTTTGAGGTTGTACTTCTTATTCATGCTACGCAGCACTCGTTCGCAACCACTTTCGAATCCCAGGGCGACCTCCTTACAACCAGCCCTCGCCATGTCCCTAATCAATCCCTCATCGACTTTCGCAGGGTAGAAGATACACCGCCACGATATCTTCAATTCATTGGCTATGAGCCCGCGGCACAGTTCGCTCGCATAGGACGGAGGCATGTTGAAGATATTATCGACAAAGTAGAAGCATCGGAATCCGGCCTTGACATGGCGAGCGATTCCCTCCACGGCAACGTGCGCAGATCGTTTCCTGAGTCTAGAGCCTTCGATGGTTGCCGTGGAGCAATAACTGCAGTCCATAGGGCATCCCCGTCTGGTCTGAAATGGCAACCAGAGTTCCTGGGCCATGGGGACTGAACCATACCATAGATGAGCATCCGGCAGGGGCAGCGTATCCAGGTCTTTTACAAATCTTCTTTTACTCTGAAGACCGCGACCCGGCAGATAAAGGCCGGGCGTCCCCGAAAGGTCCGCTCCCCGTTGCATAAGATCTAACAGCGTAGGGAATACCCTTTCTCCCTCCCCCTGGATTCCCATATCGGCCCCCAAATACGTCAGGGCAGCTTCCGGGAAGATGCTGTAACCCGCGCCGCCCACGATAATCGGAGCACCTGAAAAGCTTCGACAATCGGTCACTACTCCTTTGATCTGATCCAAAAGAAATCGCGGGGTTACCATTTCTTGGTCATCGATGTTTCTCACCGAAATACCAATAGTATTCGGCCTAAATCCTTCAATAGCCTCCTTGATACCAGATTGGGTATCCTCTTCAGTCATCAGGTCAACCAACTCCACATCGTGCCCGGCGTTTCTCGCTGCCACGGCCACGCAATTCAATCCCAGAGGTAAGGGGAGTATATTGATCTGTTCCGTGTTAGCAGAGATGAGGAGTACCCTCATGGCGTTCACTCCTGACCTTCCTCAATGTATCCCTCAATACCTGACACTGTGCCCTCAGTCTAACCATTTATAAGATTTTCTCACGAAGCCTCACACAACATCAAGACCCAGGATTTGACCCCTTCTCCCGACCAAGAATGTCTAAAGACCCAAAAGGTTCAATAGGGAAGGTTTGATCCTTCTTGTTCTTTCCGAATCACTCCTGCCCTTTCTCTCGTTCTTTGGGTCAAGAATCAATACTAGAACTCGTCCGTACAATGTGGATTGGAGGATTCGTCTCAGGATTGAAGGGATAAGTGGAAGGAGATTGGATGGTGCTGAAATTGGAGGTTATCTGGGAATGTTAAGAGTTGAGGGCTAACCTCGGAATTTGTCAAAAATGAAGACCTGACCCCTCTTGGGCTAACCTTTTTTCTCGGGCGCCGGCTTCGTCAGTGGGGTCTCCATTCTCTTGGTATCTTCATGGCTTTTATCGCTCTTCTTGGAAAATGAATAAATCTGAAAAACTGCAAGGCCTACTGCAAAGAGACTAATAGCAACAGTTATTGCGAAAGCTATCCAACTTCGCCTTAGTATCTTTCGGATTCTTTCCTCAAACGTTTGAGAAAGGCTACTCAGACTACTCTCCGCTTTTGCAGCGTGCCTTGAAATTTTGCCCGCTGATTTATCTATGGCACTGTTAATCTCAGCTATCTTGGCCCCAAATTCCTCCAATGCAACTGTTGGCTTTTGAAACTGGCAGTATAGCCCTATCTCCTGGTCAGGGTGAGGCAAGAGAATTTGTCCAAGTCTTCTGCCCGGAAGCACCCGAAAATCCTCTAGATCATAATATACCCCCGATTTCATATCCGAATAGCACTCATTTGACAAAAGCCTGCATCTGGCACCATGGATAACCTTTTGCGGATCCGGATTTCCATAGCTAAATAAATATCCCTCGGGGAGGTAGATCATCATCTCACATAATGTCCTATCGATGCCTATAGCCATAGGAACAAAAACCTCTAGTTTTGGAGTCAGCGCAACGTCATAAATCACGTTGTTGAAAATATATTGGAAAAATCCGATTAGAGGAAATAATTCGGCAAATGTAGGCATCTCGTAACGGATTCTAAAAACCCTTTTATCCGCCCTTTGAATCGGCTCAAAATCTATGGAAAAAATGCACAGGCGGTCATCATTATCCAGGGGATTAGCAATTCTCGTGTCCTTTTTCCCTGCAGAACAGGTAATCCCATCAACTTCAAACAACCTGTCTTCGGCCCTTCCAATCCGTCTGACTGGATACGAGTAGTTCTTGTTAAAATGGAGATTGGGATCCTCCAAAGTATCGGTCACATCCCTAATCGAGTCTTCCTTCAATCTATTGGGAATCATAAAGATAATCGTTGAGAGTGATTGCTCTGACTCCTCATCAACCGAGATGATACATTCAAGAACTCCCTCTGCAGAGCCATCCGGGCGAATATCAATTCGATCAAGAAACTTAACTAACCTTGCTGAGCAGTTCCTTTCCCGTTCTGTTTTTGTAACCATGACAAGAGGCATGTTATGATCCCGGAGTCTCGTTATAAAGCTGAGTTGAACAGAATGTTAAACCTTTTGATTAATATTTTTTATTTTTCCACAGGAAGGTGCATATAGCAAATACTATTTTGATTAGTTACCGAAGATGATGCTCATCGCTCGAAAAAAGGAGACTTCCACTCTTTCCCCTTTCTTTCTGTCAAGCTTGTAGTGCGCCGGCATATTCGGGCTTGAGTCGAATCGCCTCCTTGAAGGATTCTGCCGCTTCCGGATGGCGTTGAAGCATAACATACGCCATGGCGAGAAAAAAGTGGGCATCGGCATTATCGGGATTGAGCCGGATCGCCTGTTTGTAAGCCTCGACCGCATCCTCGCGACGTCCAAGATTCACATAAACCCTGCCGAGCGTTACGTAGGCACCGGCAAAATCAGGGCATATGCGGAAGACCTGTTTGATAGCCTCGATTGCCTCCTCGTAACGCTCTAAGTACTGATAAACCAGGGCCAGATTATAACACGCCTCAGCATTGTCGGGCTTGAGGCGGATCGTCTCCCTATAAGCTTCAATCGCTTCTCCGAAGCTTCCGAGACTGTGATAAGCACGGCCGAGATTGTAATGTGCCTTGGCATAATCAGGCTCGATCCTGATGGCTTGCTTGAGGGACTCTATTGCTTCTTGGTAACGATCATCATGGAAATAAGACAGCCCCTCATTGTACTTTTCATGTGCTTTAACATCCATACTGTTCCCTGAGAACGAGTCCGCGTAGTGGTTCATTGGAGTTTGTTGCAAGTGTGCATTTTTTGTGCCACCCAGGTGCTTATACCTAACTATTTGAAATTATGTTGAAAACTGAATATTGCAGTGATAATTGCAAACAATTTTTGATAGTGCTGGAAAAAATTTTCACAATATGGATTCTAGGAGGGTTCTAAGATTGGACTGGTAAAGTAAAGGGAGATGGGACGGTGAAGGGATCGAGGGTTCATCCGACATGTCAAATGGTGAGACCTAACCCCCGTTCTCCAAAAGGGGCAAGGAAATCATTTGTTCGATGTCAAGGGCTGACCCCTATCGTCTTTCTTTTTGCGTTAAAAGCCTGGTTTGCCAAATATCAAACAAGAATTATTATTGTTACAAACCATTGATCAAAGAACTTGATGTTTCTGAATTTCATTCCCCAACCAGTTAGGCACCCGACGCCTCTTTACATTTCTCAAAATCATCAGTGATCTCGTCGTAATCTCCAGCCTGTGATATCCACACATGTCCCACTGTCTTGAGTCCGGTTGGCGAATCAACCGTTCCGGCAGAGATCCATATATCCTCCCTGATGCCCCGAGGATTCCAGAAAAGGCTGGAGCCTCATTCCTTGGAGAAACCACGATGCACGTTACGTAGCGGCCTTCGAACCTCGCAGCGGATCGAACCGCAGAGACAGTCTCCGGAAGCCCTAAAACTACTGTTACCCTTTGCAGTCATTTCATCTTTCTCCCTTCCATCAAAGGGTGACAGCAGGATGCTAGCTATTGTTTGTACGGAATTTCTACATGATCGAATGAACAGGGAATATTATGGTTCATTGTGATCCGTCATCGCTTCAGAAGGAGCATACTCATCATGATATGGACTTCCAGATGTGTATAGTGCAAGGCATGATTCCTATCGAGGCTCGCTACCCTATTTTTCTGACCCGCCAAGAACGTTCAGTCGGAAAATATCCCTGAAAACCTCGATAGCATCCCACTTACTCCATTCAGAAGCCACTTGTGGGTCTACTCCCCGAAGGGTCAGGTATCTGTGGATGAATTCTACTCCCATTCTAGGGCTGATCTGACTCGGAAGGGCCTCCGGAATGAAATCATTTCTATCCCCGGATATTCCCAACACAGGCCCTAACGTCTCCAACAATCCCGCCCCAAATCGCCCTCCGACTCTGAGGTCCCCGTCCTTGTCTTGAAATGGATCTCTCAGAAAGATCCCTTCGAGATCTCTGTCGCTGATCAACGGGATGTTCGTCTGGAAATGAGAATTGATCGTTTGAATAAAGGCGTTGGCCGCCAGGGCATGCCCAATATTGGATGGATGTACACCATCCAGACTGAAGATCCCTCCGAGGAACCGAGGTGTAACGGGAATACCGAAGAATATTGGAGGATTCTCATCTAAATCATCAAACATTGCATTTATGTCTACAACAGGCGCATCAATATCGAGGGCAGCAGTTTCGATTATGCCATTGAAGATCTCGATTCTCTCCTGGATGAGTTCTACCTCGCCTGCATCAAGGACAAAATCAGGATGCCTGAGCAACCTGCCATCATCCAGGCCAAGTCTGATGAGAAGCATGACCACGATAGAGGTAAAATCCCCTTCTGCCAAACCGAAGTCTGAACCCAAAAACCTGATCAAATCCAGACGATCAACGAGAAAGCCAATCTTCGTTACATCCGGGATATTGGCAAAAACAACGACTTCCCCCAATGCGTCGAGTCTCTCAGCTATTTCCAAGAAATCAGCCTCAAATTCCTCGATGGGTGTCATCTGCGTGGCATTAAGCTGATCAAAGGAAATAGCAGCGGAAAGGACATCGTTATTACCGATCCAACAAATAATGAAAGGTGCGCCAATGGATTCAGCGATCTCCATCTGACTCCCAACCCTGGGAAAGAGCACCAGATCCGTTTCCGAGTCTATTTGGTATTCGTGCCGGGCGTCAGCTCGGTCATTGAGCAGTGAATTTACGTTCGCACCAGACACACTGAGGTTTGAAGTGGGAATCTCAGCCCACAGCCGGGATCGGAGGATCGTCTCTCCCACGACCCCAAGAGAACCGCTTCTGATTAAGGGCAAGGGGAAACGAATACCTACCTGCCTCGCGAGGAATTTCAGGTAGGTAAATGGCTGTGTTCTCAGACTGGCATCGGCCGATTGAACGCCTTCACCGATGCTATCGCCCATTCCGATAAATACCGGCCTCTGCGCTTGGGCTGAGGAGTAACAAAGCACAGAGAGGAATACCCAGATTATGAGCACCTTTGTCAGCCTTTTACTAACCACCTTAGTCGGTAAAGTGAATATCTTTTTCATTGTTCCTACCCCACATAAATGGTTTTCAGTCATATCTGGACAGTTGCACTCCGGAAAAGGTGTTAGTTGGACATTCAATCCGATGCCATAGTATACGGAAATGGTACAAAAGGTAAGATCTAATCTGGCGTCCCGAGGTATGAAGTGTAAGGTTTTTTGTCTTAATCCTCAAAAGATTTATCAAATGGTGAGATCTGGCCCCTGCTCTTTTTGAAAGTACAAGAAAAACATTCATCCCTTGTCAAGGGCTGACCCCTCCTGGGACGAAATACGCTATTTCTCGCTACTCCTTAGGGAAACCTTCCTTGAAGTGATCGGTATGGCTGAGCTCTCTGTTTAAAAAGTAGCTGATAATAGTTCGTATTGCCACGATCGATCCGAGGATGATCAATCCTTCTAGATCGGGCTTGACCATCGTGTGGATGATATCGGCTGCTATCATAAATTCTAATCCGAGCAAGAGATACGTTCCGAGATGGTGCCTTAAAATCTCCGTGGTCTTGAAGATATTGACTCCTTTGAATCTCTTATATTCCAGACGTAGGAACTCTACGAGGGTCGTTGACGCGCCCCAAACGATAATACCCATCCCGATTAAACCTATTGAAAACCCAATAATTTCCAATATGTTGATCACCGCGGCATACCCCCTGTCCTCTGCCAATAAAAAAGGAGCGCGTTCCCCCCCTTCTACAAGAAGCTAGAACAACCGTCCCATTTTATCTTCAGAATCGTTAGTATCCTTCTCTACTCCAATGTAAGCATCTCCTCTAGATTATTATGAAGTCTCCGGTCAAGGAATATTGATGCGCTCATCGACTCTTCATATTCCCACCATAGCCAATCCTCTCTGGGAACTATGTACCCCAGCTCATCCAGACACACACCGATATGCATCCTGTGCTGCCCGTGCATCTTCTCCTTGATCTCGAACCAGTTCTCAGGAAAATCTTCTCCTGGGACCGCGACGATCTGGGCAAGTGAACCATTCTCGCCGAGTTCCACAACCCCCGCAGCGGTCAGAAAATCCCGCCCAAAGTGGTAAACTGGCCTGTCGATTAAGCCAAAAAGATTGCCGAGCCTGAACAGCATGTTGGTCATCGGAATGTATAGCGTTCGGCCTTCCACCCGCATTACTGTGTCCCACACAACCTGCGTCTCAAGGGATTTTAGGGAGATATCTGCAATGGTCTCCCCTATCCTCTGAGCCTCTTCAAAGGTATGATTGGAAACGTTCGGAGTGATCAGTCCGCCAATCGGACCGTTTGCAAAGATGGCAATTTCACCATCATTCTCCTCAATGTACCGATATAAATAATGGGGATAATCAGATGTAATGAGTGTGTTCTCGTCCCACAGAACTTCCGGGTGGCTTGCATAAAAAACGACTGTAGCGATTGGTTTGCCTTCCAGGTCCACAGCCTGGAGTGTCTCCACCTGCTCTTCCATAATGAGAGGTTTCCTGCTATCGCTGGAGAGCCCCGGAGCCTCACCGTGCCCGAGTCGAATCCCTGCACGTTCCATTGAATTGTGGGCTTCGACAATGCTCTCAGCGATAATGTCGATGGCTTCATTGTACCAGGTCCAGTTCACCCCGGTTTGGAAAATATGAGGTCCCCACAACCCGATCACATCCGGCCCCTCATGGTTATGTGTGCTCGTAAGGAGTACCATATCTATATCAAGATCCTTGGGAAGCCTTTTAAGCACCTTTATATACTCAGGATACATCATGCCCAAAAGGTCGACTGAAACAAGTGCTAGTGTGGTTTCCCCAACCCTGAGGCAGAGACTCCGCGACCAGAGGTCATCGTGAATATCCGTCGCTTTCCTCCCTATCCCAAATCCGGCCAAATAAATGGTGTGTTTGTTTAGATCCGGAGTTATGATCTTGGCCGAAGCTCCCGCATATATCCAGCCCGCATAAAGTTCCACCGGTTTTAGGCTGAAAATTGTGAGAAGTACAAGGAGTAAAAATAGAGTTCGGGAAGATATCTTCATAATACCTCCTCTCCATTTTCACAATGGATCTTGTTCGGATACACGGGTATTTTTCTCATGAGATCAGAGACGCACGACTTCATCAAGCACTTTAGCCTTATCATGTAGAAAGGTCAAGGAAATAAAATCTGAATAGATTGCTGTTAATTGGGGTAAAATGCTGAAAAACTTTGCGGATTTTTTGAAACATTTTCACAGTTTTGAATTTGGGATGCGTCATAGGGCTTGACGGACAAAGGGAGGGAGATTGGAGAGGTAAAAATGCCCTTTTCAACAGAAGGGATGAGATTTATTCAACATATTCAACAAAATCCCCTATTCCTGAGTATCTCTTAACCCCTCATTAGAAAAGGAGCCTTTCCCCTTTTCCTGTTTATTTTCTTTCAAATTTGTCAAAAAAAACTTGACCCTTTCCCTACGAGATTTTAGAGTGATGAACAGCCCTCAGGTGAATAGAAGGAAAAGGCAGACTTGTTCACGATATTTGTTCCATAAAAGGGTACAGAAAAGGAGAAGGTTGAAATGAAGAGATATTCACTAATTCTTCCATCTGTTTTCATCATGATTCTCATGGCAGCGGCCCCACTGTGCGCCTTCGTAGTCATCGAACAAGGCTTGGGTGAACAGAAGGTGCTCGTCATCATGGCGAAATTTCCCGACGTGCAGCCCTCATTCTCGATTAACAAGATGCAAAACAAGTACTTTGACAAACTGCACCGCTACCTGAAAGCCGTATCGTACCAAAAGGCATGGGTAACGGGGAAAATGACCCATTGGTACACGCTTCCTCATAGGGTTGCCCATTATAGAATCTCCCAGCGTAACCTGGCGGTCGATAAGGGAAAAAATACCAAATTGATCGAAGACGCCATCAATCTGGCCGACAAGGACGAGGATTTCTCCCAATACTCCATGATCTTTATCTCCCTGGGAGCCAAACGGAAGGAGTACGGCATGATGGGTCTATGCGGATACCCGGGGATGCTGGGGTGGCAGAGCCAGTTGCCCATGAAGACAAAAAGGAAGGGGCAGAAGATCCCGGGAGGGGTCGCCATCTACTGTGAAAACGCCCATGTAGGGGTGGTTTTTCACGATATGGCCCACATCATGGGGGGAGTGCAGGGTCGAAAGAGGGTGCTCCCCTGTCTGTATGATCACGACCTTCAGGCCCAACCGGGATCTTTCAGGAACCACTATCAATTTTACTTGACCAATGTGGGGTTTTTCGACCCTCTGTCCTGCCATTTTTATGAATTGAGGCAGGGGCCTCCCGGTGTATGTGCCTGGACCAAATTGAGGCTCGGTTGGATAGAACCGGGGAAGATAGTCGAGGTACCCAGAGGAGCGAGCAAAACAGTGCGACTGGCACCTTTGACGAGGGGAAGATCTCAGGTGTTGGTCGTTAAGCTTCCCATTGATTCAACCACCTATTATCTCATTGAGAACAGACAGCCGATAGGGCCCGACAGGAATCTTCCGTCCCACGGGGTCCTGATCTACTATTGTGACGATAGGATAGCCGAGTCTCGGCACGGCAAGTCCCCCATAAAGGTAGTGGATGCCGATCCCTCCGTTCCAGAGTTGAAGAGTGCTCCCTTTAACCTCGAAGGGAAAAACATGTATAGGGACGAAAAACGGGACATTTCCATTAGACTTGTTGGAAAAAGAGGGGATACATACGAGATTTACGTGTCAAATGGTGAATAAACCTGGTGCTCTTTGAAAATGGGGGAAAACGTTTCGCAGCAATGAAATAATTTACTCAATTTGCTGCGCGTGAACGAGCTGGGTTCGCGATGCAATCGAATGGACTCCCGACAGAGTGCTGATTTTCCTGGTCCCTGAGTATTTCAAGATGTCTTTACAATTCTATATGTGAAGCTCCCCACCCACAGGGCGGGGCTTCCCGGAAATGAAATGTCATTTTTAATTATGACCCTTGACCCCGCCCACAAGGCGGGGCTTGCGGGGCACTTGCCGGTCAAGAATAAAGGCCTGACCCCTCTCCCCGTCTCTCGTCTCAATTACTCCTATAACAACAGTTAAAGATTTCGCTTTGAAAGGCACTGAGATGGAATGTTTAAGATGTGTCCTTTTACCTCTGCCGTTTAATGGGTGGCCCCGCCGTCCCTTTAAAGGATGATCGCTGGCATGCCCCGGACATGAAAATCAATGGTCCGGTTTCAAGGGTTGACCGCATTCAAAATTTTCTTTACCATGCTTTCGTCACATTGATCTGAGAAGACATGATTTGGATGATTGAAAAGTTCAAAACGCGCCTTTACATCAAAGAAATCACATACGATGTCGACGTCCCGATCCAAATCGAAATCGAGTACGGGCTCGAAGGTAAGCGAGTCAATGCTGCATCCATATCAAGAAAAGTGCTCTACAATCGGCCCCTGTTGATTAAGGAAACTCCCAGCCGGACCGCTGAGGAACTCGATCACATGGTTGATCAGCACGTCCAGTCCGCGATTCGAAGACATTTATCCTCAAGGGGCTATTTTCTTGATAAGGAATGAGTGTTATGTTGAACGGCCTGCCTCTTTCCTTTCCGTAATGTGCCCTAAGTTGGGATTTTGAGGATTGGGTTTGGCAAGTGGAGGGAAAATAGAGGAGGTGAAATTACCCTTTTCAGCAGAAGGGACGAGATCTCATCGACTTAGTCAACGACATCCCCTGCTACCAAGAGCATGAAGTGAAGTGTTAACGCCATTGGTTTCAAAAAATGCTTTATAGATTACTCCGTGAAATCGGCTCGAATGTGATTTAATACCCTGACTGGTAAATTAGTGATATCGAATAGGTCCGGACTAACCGCAATGTCAGCAGGAAGGTCGAGATATTCTTCACTTATGATTTCACCGTCCTCAAATTTTACAAATAACTTACGGGGAACTTGATCCTTGTATCGATCCAAAGCTGTACCTCTTCAGACCCCTCTTTCCTAGAATAGTGCCAACACTTTGAATTTCTAATGCTAACCGTTCCCAGGTATTTAGATTCAGGGATTAATTTATGTGCTGCTCGGAGCACAACACGTGGATCAAGCTCTAATGCCTCAATCTTTTTTCCTAGAGAAGTAGCAAAACCCCTTCCATCTTATACGGCAACATGTGTTTTTCCCTGAATCCTCTGATACTCCAATCGCCACCGTGTGCCATCCGAAATAAGGACTTCGCGTACCTTAGAAATTGATGAATCTGGATAGCGCGTCACTTCATCGCAAATCCACCTGACCTTAGAGGGCAGAGTGGGAGGAGCACTAGGTGCGGGGTCAGAGGAAAAGGCCAAGGGAACCGTTCCAAGGACAGTGATAGCAATGGCCCCAAAAAAAGCGGTTCTTATGAATAGCCAGGGCTGTTTCGTCACGCAAATGAAGGGCATTCTCAGCCTCTTAATTTTTGTTTGTCCAAAGAAACTTCCGTATGATCCAACACACAGAGAAAATAACCGTTCATTTGATGGGTAACGATTCAAAAAGAATATACTGTATGATACGGATTTTCAGATACATGTCAAATGGTGAGACCTGTTTCCCTTTTTTCAGAAGGGACAAGAAAAAGATATAATCTAATGTCAAGGCCTGGCCCCTCTTCCCCTTATATGAGTATCTTCCATATCAAGAATAAACAGCCGTCCCTTTTTATTTCGTGTGTGATCCCACTGCCTTTCCTATCTCAACGTATTCCCTTTCGGTCTCATCTTCCCCAGAGTCATCGATATGCTCACACTCATCACAGAATCCCAAAGGGCATTCATCGCACACGCACAATTCACTTTCGCTTTTTGAATCCCCACAGACATCGCACCGTTTCATTTTTCCTCCTTTCTCTAGGCGAGTTGAAAACGAAATGAAGTTGCGCATTTTTTGTGCCAAGCCCTCAACCCGTAACTATTAGATATCCTAGTAAAAAAAATCATTGCTGAGCGAAAATTTCAAACAATTCTTAATACTGCTGTAAAGCATTTGCACTATCGAGGTTTAAAGCCGATGTTCAGGATTGGACTTGTCGAATGAAGGGAAATTGGATTGGGAGAAATATGACGGAAATCGGGAATGTCAAATGGCGAGGCCTGACCCCATCTTGTCTACTGATCGAGCGCAAGTCGGGCGAAAGTCCCCTTACTTCCAATCGATATAGCCCAGCTTGGTGATAGATGGTATCAGACGGCCGAGGTCCTGTCCGGTGCGGGTCATCAGACGGGCTTCGGTGTAGCCCGGGCTTTTGAGGTAGACAAGGTAATGGCCAGTCGGGTCATAAACCGGCAGCCAGTTCACGAACACATCATCCACGAGGGCGCGTTCGGAGGTACCGTCGAGCCGCGCCTCGATGATGTTCCACGGTTCGAACAGTGCGGTGACATCCGAGGCGAAATCCTTGGATGCCATGAGGCGCTCGAAGACCGTATACTCCAGGTCCCCGACTGGGTCGTGGTCCACCACACCGTCGAGCGATGTAACCTGGCGGATGTCGCTCCCGTCATCATTCATCACCGCAATGCGGAGCTCAGGAAGAACACTGAAACGGTCCGTTTTGAATATGACCCGCCCGTCCGGTAGCCAGTCCGGGTCATTATCGTCATATGATGGAGCGGTGAGGTCGGCGATTTCCGTACCGTCCGCCGTCATCACCACGATCGATGCCTTGGGATCACGGAAGGACGCGTAGACAATCCTGGTATCATCCGGCGACCAGCCGGGATGGCCGTCGAGAATCCCATTGCTGGTCAACTGCGTCCAGTTACCCCCGTCCACGTCAACCCGATAGATCTCATACTGGGATCCGTCGAGCCTGTCCGTAGTCCCGTGGAATGCGATCATGCTACGGTCGTGTGAAAGGGATACGTTCTCCTCGATGAGCGTATTATTGGTTACCCGGGTCACAATGCCCGTGGCGGGTTCAAACGTATAGATCTCCCCGTTAGCATCCTCGTGGGTACTGGTTAATACGATCAGACCGGTCAGACCATCCGGTATGCCTGGGCGTTCCATGGGAGCGACTGGTGATATCGGCAGGCAGGGCCAGGCCGAGCTGTCTTCCATATGTGGATGTAGGCTCGCTATGGCTCCCGTCCCGGGACCGGGTTCAAAGTGGTCCAACAGGATGAAATTGACCCGGCTGGCGGCGGAAACATCGCCGTCCTCGCCCTCTGCATCCTCCTGCATGGGGAAACGGAATTCGGCCTGGTATTTCTGCGCTTCGGGGTAATATCTAAGCCAGCCCAGGCCGTCGCCGATACTGTCGGTACCATTGCCCGCGGCCTTGTGCTGGTCGATATACTGGGCGCCCCCGGCCGCGGCGATGAGCATCCGTTTGTCCTCCCCGTCCGCATACGTCCCGTCGCCGTCATTGTCGATCAGCATCAGCACAGCGTCCACGTCCAGGGGGCCGGAAAAATCATACTCGTTGTCCGCGGTATCGTCGGTCCACTCAAGGGCAACGTACAGGTCCCGGTCATCGTTCGCTGCGGCCCACTTCAAGTGGGTGTTCTTGACCGGAATGAGGGTCACCATGTCGATGAATACCAGGTCCACCTCCTCGATGCCCGATATGGCCGAAAAATCGACCTCTCCGTCGATGGGGAACCGCGCCTCAAGGGTCAACGGCTTCCCGGAGTCCGACCCGCCGCCCCCGCCGCAGCCGGCACCCAACGCGACAAGCAATGTCACAAAGAGGGCGATAATCCTGCTCATAAGTTTTGAGAATCCCCTTTCTAATGGGCTGAGTATAGGGGGTATGGGCTGGTGGGTCAAGGGAAAAACGTCACAACATATAGTGGTTATGGACAATCGGGTTCAACGTATCCTCACAATTGAGGCTAAGGCTGGGCAGGTGGAGGGAAATTGGATCGGGAGAAATATGACGTTAATCGGGAATGACAAATGGTGAGGCCTGTCCCCTTTTTCTATGAATATCCTCCACGCCAAGAAGATAGAATCGTCCCATTTTACTAATGTCGTGAATAAGAATTTGCCCCCTCATCCATGTAAAGGTATAAGGTAAAGTGTTGACCCTATTACCAGCCAAGACCCCCTATCTATCTAGTCTCCTCATCTCACAGTTGCATAATCTCTCAGTCCTTTTCTCCTGACTATCTCTGAACGGAAGTCAATATACCCTTAAAGGCCTAACGCCGTCCCCCGATCTTTACTCTTTATCAAGCTCGAAGATCGCATATGTTTCTCCTCCATCTTCCTTGACCCACAACGCTTATTCCACTATAATCCCCCCAGAAAAAGCGGCTTGTTATCGAGTCAAGTGCCTTATGACGTTCGACCCGGAGATTGGGGATTGAGCAGTGGTCAAAGCTTCCCGTGAATTTCAGGTTTTTGCCAAACCGGTTGGCTCCATCTGCAACCTGGACTGTCACTATTGTTACTACCTGAAGAAGGAACACCTCTATCCAAAGGGCGAGTCGTTTCGCATGCCCGACTACATCCTGGAGGAGTACATTATCCAGCACATCGACGCTTCCCCCGGTTCGGTGATCAACTTTTCCTGGCATGGTGGGGAACCGACCATCCTGGGGCTGGACTACTTTCGCAAGATTGTGGCGCTGCAGCGCAAGCATCAGCCCCCTAACCGGCGCATCACCAACGGTATGCAGACCAACGGCACCCTCCTCGATGAGGACTGGTGCCGCTTTTTGGCGGCAGAGGGCTTTGCCGTAGGGCTTAGCCTGGACGGCCCGCAGGAAATGCACGATCTGTACCGCGTCACCAAGGGTCAGAATTCCACCCACAAGCAAGCGATGCGTGGCTATAAACTCTTGCGGCAGCACCGAATCCCGTGCAACATCCTGTGCGTGGTGCATGCAGGCAACGTCCAACACCCCACCCAGGTTTACCGGTTCTTCAAGCAGATCAAGGCCCAATACGTGGAGTTTCTGCCCCTGGTCGAGCCGCAACCAGACGAAGAGGGCGGCGTTAGCCCCCGCACGGTGCCTGCTGAAGCTTTGGGCAATTTTCTCTGCACCATCTTCGACGAGTGGTTGTCCCAGGATATCGAGCGGGTCAAAGTGCAGATATTCGAGGAGGCGGCCAGAACTGCCTTCGGACAAGAGCATGCGCTGTGTATCTTTCGGAAGACCTGCGGTGATGTTCCCGTCATCGAACACAACGGAGACTTCTTTTCATGTGATCACTTCGTCAACACGGAACATCGCCTGGGGAATATCCAGGAGACTTCACTGGTCGATTTTCTAGAAAGTCCAGCGCAGAGAGCATTCGGGCAGGCCAAACTGGATACGTTACCCCGCTCTTGTCAGGCATGCGAGGTCCGGGATATGTGTCATGGTGGATGCCCGAAGGATCGCATCCTTCATACGCCAGATGGCGAAGAGAGGCTGAACTACCTGTGTGGGGGCTTTAAAAGCTTCTTCACCCACTGCCAACCCTTCGTTGCAGAGTTATCCGCCCTATGGCACCGGCAGTCCCTTGAACGGCAAATGCCGCCGGCAAGGGCCAAGAATCCACAGACAAGCTCCAAAACGGGTCGCAACGATCCGTGCCCGTGTGGCAGTGGCCGAAAGTACAAGAAATGCTGCTTGGGCACATAGTGTGCTACAGAGAACTCCCTCCGCTCTCACTTCCGGCTGGATACCTTATTTTTTGAGCTTCTCCTTTAAGAACGAAATGGTGCGTTGCCAGGCTAGCTGGGCCGCTTCCTTGTTATATCGGTCAGCCCTCGTGTCGTCGTGAAACACATGTTTGACACCCTCATACATATATATTTTATAATCCACGGATGCCTTCTTGAGAGCTGCTTCGAACGCCGGAATGCCCTTATTAATTCGTTCGTCAATACCAGCATAATGGAGAAGTAGAGATGCCTTAATTTTGGGGACATCTTCAGCCGCGGGTTGCGAACCGTAGAAGGGAACCGCTGCTGATAAATCCGGAGAGTTCACCGCAACTTGGTTTGCTATGCCCCCTCCCCAACAGAAGCCTATCACTCCGACCTTCCCAGTCGATGCAGGGTGCGTCTTTAAGTACCTAACTGCAGCGAGATAATTTTGTAGTGTCTGTTCACTATCCAGCTTTCTGATGAGCCCTGGGGCTTTACTGGAATCTTTTGGAGTTCCCCCAAGCGGTGATAAAGCGTCTGGACCAATCGCTAAAAAGCCCTCAAGGGCAACCCGCCTGGTAACGTCCTCGATATAGGGCTCAAGACCTTTGTTTTGGTGGACCACAATTACTCCCGGCAGTTTTTCATCTCCTTTTGGCCTTGCAAAATGTGCTCGAACGTCGCCTGTCGCCCCGGGATAGGTAATATTGTCCGTTTGAAGGC
>JABAOH010148369.1_pt1 | contig 42700 bp, 50 predicted proteins | sample 7062181 | NCBI WGS metagenome assembly JABAOH01 (sample SAMN14538630, study PRJNA623070) | marine sediment metagenome | biome: marine biome [ENVO:00000428]; feature: marine pelagic biome [ENVO:01000023]; material: deep marine sediment [ENVO:00002113]; isolation source: pool of 5 deep marine... | reverse complement strand
GAACCTGTGACCCCTGCCTTCGGAGGGCAGTACTCTATCCAGCTGAGCTACGGGCGCTTTGGGTGGCGGATCATACCAGAGACTCAGTGCTTTGCGTCCACTCGCAGGGCCTCAATCATTCATCGGGTGAAAGCCGGCCGCGCTCAGTCGGTGCTCGCAATGGGGCGGTACGGCGGCATGTCGAGCTTGGCGCGTTCGGCGTCGACCTTGTCAGCGAGCCGCTTTCTGAGCGCCTCGAAGCGCTCATTACCGTGCAAGCTGTTGAAGATGTATGAGTCGAGAGCAGTCGCCACCCCGAAGCCGGCGTCGAGAACCGCCTCTATGGCCGCAACGGCGGTCTCTTCGTTGCCGCTCAATGCGAGGTATGCCGCTTCATCGAATTGCGTGAAATAGTTGTCTCCGCCTTGATCAAGCTCTGCATCGAGCGTCTCACGCATCAACTCGAGTAATCTCCCGAAGGTTTCTTCGTCGCCCAGCACGAGATACGCATAGGCAAGTTCGGGCAGGTAGCCGGTATCCCACTCTTCGACGAGATCGACGTCTCGCAGCAGGCCGTCGAGCGAGCCGTAGTGCTTTTGAATGTAATCGATATACGCCTGGTGCCGGCCCGCGTTATTCAGAACATTTCCAACATATCGAAGAACACGCGGTTCAAAACTCCCCGCCAGGTCTATCGCTTCCATCTCCTGCAGCGCTTCCTCGATCGAGCCGAGCATCGCGTGGCCGTACATGCGGTGCTCCGGGATGCCGATGATAACCAGCGTTTCATAATCGGCGACGCTCTCGAGCGCCAGGCCATACATCGTCTGCAGCACGCTGGAATTCGGGTTCTCGATAATCGCCTGCCGAAACGCCCTGATCGCCTCGGCCGGCTGGCCGAGAATAAGCGCTTCGGTGCCGCGCGCCTGCAGGACCTCGACATTCTCCCCGACGATGCGCGTCACCTTCTCGATAAGCGCATCGGTCGCATCGAGCTCCCCCACCCGAAGATAGTCCAGCACCAGGTTATTGAAGGCGGGGCCGTAGGTCGGATCGCGTTTGACGACCTCCTCAAAGATAGCCTTGGCTTCGGACCTCCGGCCCAGCGTGTAGTAAGTCAGCCCGAGCCAGTTGCCGGCATTGCTCATCGTCGGGTTCAGTTCGAGGGCCTTCTCGAGCGGGCCCAGGGCGTCTTCCGGCCGACCGCTGCTATCGATCAGCAAACCTTTGATCGCGTGCGCTTCGGCCAGCCTGTCGTCGAGCGCCAGCGCCTGGTCGACCAGGCGCATCGCGACGGGCAGCGCCTCCGCACTCGGAATATCGCCGTAGGCGCCCATGTTGTCCGACATCAGGTAGATAACCAGCGCTTTCTGCGCCAGCGCCGGCGCGTACAGGGGATCGATCTCGAGCGCTCGCTCCAGCATGTTATTGGCTTCACGCATCCGGTAGATGTCGCGCGTGTGGATTCGCTGTCGCGCCAGCAGGTAAAGCTCGTAGGCCTCGGTATCGGTACGCTCGGCAGCGTGGACCCGGGTACCGACGATCTCGGAGAGCAGCGCATTGCTGATCTCCTGGGCAATTTCGTCCTGTACCGCAAACACGTCGTCGAGCTCCCGATCGTAGGTTTGCGAGAACAGGTGAAAGCCGTCGCTGGCCTTGATGAGCTGCGCCGTCACGCGGATGCGATTGCCCGACCGTCGCACCGAGCCCTCGAGAATGTGAGCGACATTCAGCAGTTCGCCGATCTCCCTGAGGTCCTTGTTCTGTCCCTTGAAAGCAAAAGACGAGGTGCGGCCGGCTACCTGGAGGTCGCCGACCTGCGCGAGCACGTTGAGCAACTCCTCTGACAGGCCGTCCGCGAAATAGGCCTGATCCCCTTCCGGCGACATGTCCTCGAAGGCCAGAACGGCAATCGACTTCTCTGCCTGTGCGGCGGCCGGTGATTCCGCCGCGTCATGCTCTGCGTGAAGATAAAGCCTGTCCAGGGTAAAGATTGCAATGACGGCGCCGAGCATGCCTATCGTGACGATGTTCAGCTTGCGGCCGGTATCGCGGGTAATCGAGGCGCTGCGATCGACGTCTTTCTCGCGCTTTACGCCTTCCGGCGTCAATTCGTATGCCCAGGAGAAGACCAGGACGATCGGCAGCCCGAGCAGGCCGAGCAGCAGCAGGACTTTCATGACCCACTCCGGCGCGCCCGTGCTGTCCAGGACCAGCTCTGCAACCTGCAGAACCAGCCACCCGGATACCAGGTAAGCAACTGCGACTCGGAATACGTTTCGCCGCTTTAGCTCATCAAACAGCTGGCTCAACCCAACCTCCCCGGGAAAGCGCGAGACCTCGGAGTATACCTTTGCCAGGTGGTCAATGAGTCAATTAATGTCGCGTCGGCGGAGCATCGCGGCAGAATGATTCAGCATGCAGATATGGAACAGTCAGCATGCTCGTGTTCTGGATACAGCCCTGCCGGGACGACCGCCAGGAGGCCAGGGATGAAACAGCAAATCAATTCGTGCATCGATCTCCGAGAACGAATCGCTAACACCCGAAGAAGTCGATCAGCTGTGGGCAGACTTGTGGTGGTACAAGTGAACGGTTGAAAAAGCGCTGGCCGAAACGGATCAGCGCCCGCGATTTTCCTGGCTGAAAACCCGCTGGCGAGTAAGAAACCGGATGACGAACAAGGCTTGCAAATAAAAGCGGCGCCTAAAGTTCGACCATCAGTTTGCCGGTGTTCTCGCCGGAGAACAGCAGGTTGATGCCCTCGATCGCGCTCTCGAGCCCGTGCAGGGTGTGCGCACGGTACTTCAGCTTGCCGGCCTTGTAATAGCCGACCAGCGCTTCGGTCATCTTCGGCACGTTGTCCCAGTGGTCCGGCATCGTGAAGCCGCGGACCGTCAGGCGCTTTCGGAGGATGTTGAGCCAGGTCGGGCCCGGCGCCGGCGCCGAGACGTTGTAGTCGGCGATCATGCCACAGACGATGATGCGGCCATGTGCGTTCATGCGCCAGAAGACCGCGTGCTGGACCGGGCCGCCCGTGTTCTCGAAGTAGATGTCTACGCCGTCGGGCGTCGCAGCCTTGATCTGCTCGGCGAGATCATCGGTCTTGTAGTTGATCGCCCTGTCGAAACCGAGCTCTTCCTCGAGCCAGCGACACTTTTCATCCGTGCCGGCAGTGCCGACAACGCGGAGTCCTTCCGCCTTCCCGATCTGACCGACCATGGAACCAACGGAACCGGCCGCACCGGAGACCACCAGCGTTTCACCCGCTTTCGGTTTGCCGATCTCAACGAGGCCCTGGTAGGCCGTCCAGCCGGGCAATGCCAGGACGCACAGCACTTCTTCCGCGGAGATTCCCGGCGGTACGACGCGGAGCCCCTTGCCGTCGCCCACGTAATACTCGGTCCAGCCCATGAGCCCGCCGACGATCGTTCCGACCGGCAGTTGATCGTTTTTCGACTCGACGATCTCGCCGACACCGCTCGAACGCATGATGTCGCCGAGTTCGACGGGCGGTATGTAGCTGTCCCTGTCCGGTGACATCCAACCCTTCATCGCCGGGTCGAGCGACATGTGCGTCTGTTTCACCAGTACCTGGCCGTCCTCGAGATCGGGCGTTTCCAGCGTCACCGTCTCGAAGACGTCGGGCGTAATCGTCAGGCCCGGACGCTGCACCAGTTTGATGGCCTTGTATTGCATGACTTATCCGATTTGATTAGGAAAGAACGGCGATAAATTCGACCTGGATCTTCCGCCCCGCCGGCAGCTTTTTCGCTGTCGTATGGCGGACCGGTCGACTCGATTCGTCGGGAAACATCTCCAGCCAGTGCGGATTGACCAGCTTGCGATCTTCCATGTTGGCGAGATAGACGCTGAGCTTGCCGATGTCGTCAACGCTGCCGCCCGCTTCGCGCATGATGGCGCGGATCGTACGGAAGACATTGGCGATCTGCGATTCGCTGTCTTCCGGCAGTTCATGCGAATCAGGGTCTTCGCCACCGACCGCGGATGAAAAGACCAGCTTGCCGATCCGGGTTGCCGCGGGGATCGGGTTCTTGTGCTCAGGAATATCCGGCGCGCTGATGGTTTGTCGCTTCGACATACCTCTCCCCATGGGGTCAGAGTCAACTCTGACCCCGATTCGGAATCAGTCCTTGATCGCGTCGCGGATGCGTTCGTAACCGAGCTTGAGCTCGTGCCCGAGACTCTTCAGCGCGTCGCCGACGCCGGAACCGGTCTCACCGAGCTTCGCATCCTCCGCAAATTTTCTCGCCTCGGCGGCAAAGTGGTCCATCTTCTTCTCCAGCTCTTCCCACTCGTCTTTGACCTCTTTTGAGGCGAGGTGCATCCTGACGCGCAGTTCGTCGCGTTTCTGTTTGAGTTCCTCGATCAGGTCTTCGATATCTGCCATTACCTTTCTCTCCGGTATTTAACTTGGCCACCGACGATCGTGATGTCGACATTGGTGTCCGGGATCTTGTCTTCCTCGACGGTCAGGAGGTCCTGGTCGAGGACGACGATGTCTGCGTACTTGCCGGGCGTCAGCGTGCCCTTGATGTCTTCTTCGAACGCGGCGATCGCGTTATTGAGCGTATAGGTTTGCAGGGCTTCCTCGCGGGTCATCGCATGCTCGGGATAGAAGCGTTCGCCGTTCACCATCATTCGTGACACGGAAGCATAGTAGGACGCGATCGGGTCGATCGGCTCGACCGGCACGTCGGTGCCGTTCGTGACCAGCGCACCGGTATTGAACAAATCTCTCCAGGGTTGCGACGTCGATTTCGCGCGCTCGTCGCCGAGACGCGTCGGGATCCACGGACCGTCGGACGTTCCGTGTATCGCCTGCACCGATGCGACGACCCCGAGTTCGCCGAAGCGCGGTACGTCGATCGGGTCGATGTGCTGCGAGTGCTCGATCCGCCAGCGCAGCGCCTGTCCTTCGACGTCCATGGACGCCCACGCCCGCTCATAGAGATCGAGCACCTCGCGCACGCCTCGATCGCCGATCGCATGCGTGTTGACCTGGAAACCGTGCCTTATCGCAAGCTCCGCGGTGCGTTCGATGTCTTCGATGGTTTCGAGCACCAGTCCGTGCGTGTCGGCCAGGTCCTCGTAGGGTTCCAGCAGCCAGGCGCCATGCGCACCCAGCGCGCCGTCTATCTGTCGCTTGATCGAGCGCACGGTCAGGAAGTCGTTGCCTTCGGGCAGCATCCGGTACTGCGGCAAGACCTGCGCCATGACCTCGTTCGACGCACGACGGACCATCACGTACAGCCGGATCGGCAGGTTGCCCTCGTCTTCGAGCGTCTTGAAAAACTCGATGCCCTCGAGGGTCGTGCCGGCATCCTGGAACGAGGTGACGCCATGACGCAGCGCCTCGTCCGCGGCCAGCATCACGCGCTCGCGATCGATCTGCTCCATCTCCTCGGGCGTCAGTCGGCCCTGGTAGATGCCGATCGCTTCGTTCAACAGGCGCTGCGCGGTCTCCCGCATCAGGCCGGTCGCGCGACCATCGGGCGTGCGCACGATCGTGCCGCCGGGCGGGTCGGGCGTTTCGTCGTTAATGCCGGCCGCTGCCAGCGCCGCATCGTTGTAGAAACCGGCGTGACCGCTCGCGTGCCCCAGGGCGACCGGGTTATCCGGCGAGACCGCATTCAGCGTGTCGTTTCGCGGCACGCCGTCGACCGCGTCTTCCGGCACGCTGTCCCATTTGTCCTGGTGCCAGCCGCGACCGAAGATCCATTCGCCGGGCTGCGCCTTGTCTACGGCGCCTGCCACCATCGTGACCACCTCGCCCCAGTTCGCCACCTTGCTCAGGTCCAGGATCTGCCTGGCCCGGCCGAGCCCCATGTAGTGCCCGTGGCCCTCGATGAAGCCGGGCATCGCGAACCGGCCGCGCAGCTCTATCACCTGCGTTTGCGGGCCGATGTAGGCGGAGATTTCGTCGTTACTGCCGACCGCCGTGATCCGGTAGTCGTTTACGGCGAGCGCCTCGACGTTGCCGAGCGCCGGGTCGACGGTGGCGACCTTGCCGCCGCGAAGCACCAGGTCGGCGGGCGCCACGGCGGGCGCTGCGGCGGTCGACTCGGCTGCCGGCTCGCTGCCGTCTCCACAGCCGGCCAGGAGCAGCCCGGTAACGACCGATATATATAAGGTGTGTCCAAAACTGGGCATCGACGCCTTCCTCTCGAGTGAACGATTAACTGTCGCACCGGGTGCCCGGCTTTGCAATGCGGCTTATACGCAGTTGTCCAGGGGTCGGTCGAGCCCGCGAATTGCCGCCGCCGAAAACGCGGCGCTACCCCGATTCGTCGTGGTATATAATGCGCGCCCGGCCATCCCGGCCGGATCGCTGCACAGACTGCGGAGCTTTACCGTGAATCGGGACCAAAAATTCTTCGACATGTACTCGCTGGTTATCGGCGTGCTCGCAATTATCGCGCTGCTCATTTTCGTCGGTACGATGAAGATCTCGGATTCGACGCAAGGCGTCTACACGGCCGATTCCGAGGAGTACCGGGCAAAAATCGCCGAGAACATCCGTCCTTTTGGCCGGGTCTACATGCCCGGCGAGGAATTCGCCGCCGGCGAGCCGGTGGTGCCGGAGGCGGAACAACCGGAACCGGTCGAGACCACGATGTCCGGGCCGCAGGTCTACAACGACGCCTGCCTCGTCTGTCACGGCGCCGGCCTCGGCGGCGCACCGGTTCCCGGTGACGCGGAAGAGTGGACGGCCCGCATCGCGCAGGGCAACGACACCCTCTACCTGCACGCGATCGAGGGCTATACCGGCGAATCCGGGTTCATGCCGGCGAAAGGCGCGCGCATGGACCTGTCGGATGCAGAGGTGCGCGCGGCGGTCGACTACATGGTCAGCGAATCGGGCAATTAACGCCCGCGGCGGTCCACCTGCCAGAGCCCCAGCGCCTCGGCGACGTGCCGGGGCCTGACCCTGTCGTCTTCGGCCAGGTCGGAGACCGTCAACGCGACCCGTTGCACGCGCCGATAAGCGCGTGCCGAGAGGTTCATGCGCCTGGCTGCCGCCTCGAGCAGGTCGAAGCACTCGTCGTCTGCGCAGAAACACCCGCTCAGCTCCGCCGCCCGCAAGCGGCTGTTGGCTCGACCGGCCCGACGTAGCTGCCGTTGCCGCGCTATCCGCACGCGACGCGCAATTGCCGCGGTCGGTTCGCCCGGCGGCGCGTCGGGGCGCAACGACTCGACGGCCGGCCGCAGAACTTCGACCTTGATGTCGATGCGATCGAGTAACGGCCCGGATACCTTGCCGCGATAGCGTTGCACCGCGTCGCGGCTGCAGTGACATTCGCCCTGCCGGTCGCCGAGGTAGCCGCAGGGGCAGGGATTCATGGCCGCGACCAGCTGGAAACTCGCCGGATAGTCCGCCTGCCCGTGCGCCCGCGAAATCGTGATGCAGCCGGTCTCCAGCGGCTCCCGCAAGACGTCCAGCACATGGCGATGGAATTCGGGCAGCTCGTCGAGAAACAGGACGCCGTTATGGGCGCGGGAGACCTCGCCGGGTCGCGGATCGCTGCCGCCGCCCACCAGCGCAGCGGCCGATGCCGTGTGGTGCGGCGCGCGGAAGGGCCGCTGCCGCCACACGGAGTCCTCGAGGGAGAGCCCGAGGACCGAGTTGACCGCGGCCGTCTGCAAAGCCTCCGCGTCGGTCATCGGTGGCAGCAGGCCCGGCAATCGTCGCGACAGCATGCTCTTGCCGGTGCCGGGCGGTCCGATGAACAGCAGGTTGTGCGCGCCTGCGGCGGCAATCTCGAGTGCGCGGCGGGCAAGCTGCTGGCCACGAACGTCTGCAATGTCCGGATAAGCCGTCGATCGGGGTTCTTCCGCCACTGCCGCCGATACGGCGACGGCCTCGCCGTTCAGGACCGCGGATACTTCGCGCAGCGACCCGGCGACCAGCACTTCACCGCCGGCGAGCGCAGCTTCCGGGCCATTGGCCTGCGGGACGATGATCGGTTTGCCGGCGTCGGCGGCCTTGATCGCAGCGGGCAGCACGCCGGGCACCGGGCGCATGTCGCCGTTCAGCGCGAGCTCGCCGTAGAACTCGAAATCGTCGATCCTGTCCCTGTTCAGCTGGCGACTCGCGCCGAGGATGCCGAGCGCAATGGCGAGGTCGTAACGGCCGCCGGTCTTGCGCATGTCGGCAGGACCGAGGTTCGCGGTGATGCGCTGCTGCGGGAACTCGAAGCCCGAGCTCTTGATGGCGCCGAAGACCCGGTCCTTGCTTTCGCGAACGGCCGTTTCCGCGAGGCCGACGATGTTGAACCTCGGCAAACCGCCGGACAGGAACACCTCGATGGTCACCGGCGGCGCCTCGACCCCGATCTGTGCCCGACTTGTGAGCATGGCGAGGCCCATCTCAGCGGGCCGGGTTTGCTTGCCTGAACATAGCCGCTCCCTGGCAGTTCAATGGTGATCAGATCGGCGTCAGCGCCCTGTCTTCGCGGCCTTTTTGCCGGCCCGTTTCTGCGCGGTTTTTTTCTTCGTAGTTTTTTTCTTCGCAGCTTTTTTTCGGCTTGGCTTTTTTGCCGCTTTCGGACCGGCTTCGAGGCCGGCCAGCCTTTGCTCCAGCGCTTCGAGTTTCTGGCGGGTCCGGGCGAGCACCGCCTGCTGCACCTCGAATTCCTCGCGAGTCACCAGGTCCAGCTTGTCGAGTCCGGTCTGCAGCACAGCGCGGAAATTCCTTTCGAGATCATCGCGTACCGTCCGCAGGCCCTCGGGCAGGGTTTCTGCGAGCGCCTTTGCCAGCTTGTCGATCGTCTCCGCAGCCATTCAGCAGTAGATACCGCAGCGAGATCCAAAACGCCAGCGAGAAATCCGCTCAATTCGGCATTTTGAATCGACGCCGGGTCGTTCGGCCGGGCGGATTCGCAGCAATTTGGCGCCCGGCGCATCGGACCAGATATGGCGCACGGGTTTAACATCTTGCCGGCTGCCGGCGCGCTGCCTGGCGTAACCCGGGAAGCGGAAAAAGAATGACAACAATGACTTACGAGGTAGGGGCCACGGGTCGATTCTGCGCGTGATTATTGCGAAACAGTACCCAAAAGCCCCTGTGATAACGGTCACTCCGTTGCTTTAATGAACGTGGTCTAATTCACTCACGGCAAAACAGACCGGACGCACAAGATCCGGCCATGCGTACGAAGGGACATTCGTTATGAAAAAGCAAGTGATTGCTGCCGCCGCAACGCTGACGCTCGCCGTATCGGGCGCCGCGCTGGCGGGCGACATTTACAAATGGGTGGACGCAGACGGCAATGTGCACTACGGCGACAAGCCTGCGGGTGCACAGTCCGAACGGATGGCGATCGATTCGAGGCCGACCGACCGGGCGCGCGTTTCTGCGCAGACGCAGGCGCGTGCGGAGGCCCGCATGCAGGCCCGCGAAGCCGAGGCCGCCGCTGCCGCCGAAGCGCCTTCCCCGGAAGAGCTGCGGGCGCAGGCCGCGGAACGTCGCCAGAAGTGCGAATCCTCGCGCGCCAACATGCAGCGACTGGTCACGTCCCGCCGCATCTATCGCGAAGACGATAACGGTGAGCGCGTCTACCTCGACGAAGCGGAAATGCAGGCAACCCGCCAGCGCGTCGAAGACGAAATCAGCGAGTTCTGCAGCTAAGGACTGACGATCAGCGGTCGCCGCCCTCCCGTCCCGGGGCGGCGCCCTTGATTCAACCGTGACGGGCGTCCGTCTCCGTCGCATGCCGGCCGCGCTACAATGCCGCATCCTTGTTCGATGAGTGTGCGATGTGAGCGCTGCCCGGGAAGCCAGTGACAAGCAAACCCAGGCCTACCTGCCCGATTTCTGCGCGGCGGGCACGATCCTCGTCATCCTGCTGGTCGCGGAACTGGTCGCGATCCTCCTGACGCTGGTTTCATTCGAGCCCGGCACGTTCCTGACCGAGCTGTCCAAAATGTCGATGTTCGTGCTGTGGCTGGCGCTGCTCAGCACGGGCGTCCTCTGCGTGATCCGGCCGTGGGCCGAGCGACAGGGCCATACCGGCGCATTCGTCGTCTGCTTCGTCGTGCTGGAGGCGATCTGCCTCGCCCTGGCCGAGGTCACCTGGCAACTGACCGGCATGTTTGCCGAAGCCGTGGTGATCGATGCGAGCCATGGCGAGTTCCTGCTGAAGACCTTTGCGGCCAGCTCGATCGTGATCGCCCTGGCGATGCGCTACCTGTATATCTCGAGTGAATGGCGGCGCAGCATCGTGCTCGAGGCGCAGTCGCGTATCAGCGCTCTGCAGGCGCTGATCCGTCCGCACTTTCTCTTCAACAGCATGAATACCATCGCCTCGCTCACGCGCAGCGACCCGAAGCGGGCCGAGGAAGCCGTCGAGGATCTCGCCGACCTGATGCGGGCGAACCTGAATGCGCCCAAGGATCGCACGACGATCAAGGAGGAACTCGAAACGGCGGCGATCTACCAGCGCATCGAGAAGCTGCGCCTCGGCGACCGGCTCAAAGTCCGCTGGGAGGTCGGCGAGCTGCCGATGCGCGCGCTGATTCCGAGCCTGACGATCCAGCCGCTGCTGGAGAACGCGATTTATCACGGCATCGAGTTGCTCCCGGAGGGTGGCGAGGTCACGGTGACCGGCCGGCTGCGCGACGCCGATGTCGACATCCTGATCAGCAACCCGATCGCGCAGGACCAGGTAAGAACAACGGGTGGCAACAAGATGGCGATGTCGAACATCCGGCAACGCTTCGAGCTTGCCTACGGCAACCGGTCGGAGGTCGATATCGAGGAGCAGCCGGACCGGTATTCGGTACGCCTGAAGTTTCCGCTCGAGGAGTCCGAACAATGAGAGTCCTGGTTGTCGACGACGAACCACCGGCGCGCGATCGCCTGCGGCAGTTGCTCGACGATACGGCCGTTCACCAGGTGGTCGGCGAGGCAGGCAACGGGCTGGAGGCGCTCGAAATCGCGGCTCGCGAGAACCCGGACGTCGTGTTGCTCGACATTCGCATGCCCGGGATGGACGGCATCGAAACGGCGCGGCACCTGAACCAGCGGGATGCGCCGCCGGCGGTCGTGTTTACGACGGCCTACGACGAGTATGCGATAGAGGCGTTCGAGGCCAACGCGATCGGCTACGTATTGAAACCGGTCAGGCGCGAGCGGCTGGAACAGGCGCTGGCCCAGGCTGCGCGCCTGACCGGCGAGGCGCTCGTCAGGATCAGCGAGAACCCGGAGATATCCGCCGAGCGCAAGCATCTCTGCGTTCGCCTGCACGACGAGCTCAGGCTCATACCGGTCGCGGATGTGCACTACTTCGTGGCTGATCAGAAGTATGTCAGCGTGGTGCACCAGGGCGGGCGGGACCTGATCGAGGACTCGCTCAAGTCCCTGGAGAGCGAATTCGCGGACCGCTTCGTGAGGATACATCGGGGCGCTGTCGTCGCCGTCGACGCCATCGACTCGCTGAAAAGGGATGAAGACGGCCGTATGCGGGTTATCCTTCGCATCGACACAGGCGATGACGAACTGGTCGTAAGCCGGCGACACCTGGCCGACGTCAAGCGACGACTCAAGAGAGGATAGGCTGCGTTGAAAATCCGGATTGCCACGCGAAAGAGCGAGCTTGCGCTGTGGCAGGCCCGCCACGTCGCGCGCAAACTCGAAGCGCTGCCCGCCGTCAGCGGCGTCGACCTCGTGCCAATGTCCACCCGCGGCGACGAGGTGCTGGACAGGAGCCTGCAAAAGATCGGCGGCAAGGGCCTGTTCATCAAGGAACTCGAAGCAGCGATGCAGTCGGCTGACGCCGACATCGCCGTCCACTCGATGAAAGATGTGCCGGCCGACATGCCGGAGGGATTCTGCATCGCGGCGGTGCTCGAGCGCGCGGACCCGTCTGACGCCTTCGTGTCCGCTGGCAGGACACTGGCGGCACTGCCGGCCGGCGCGACGGTCGGCAGCTCCAGCCTGCGACGGCAGGCGCAGTTACGGGCGTTGCGCCCCGATATCGGGGTCAGGCCGCTGCGCGGCAACGTCAACACGCGGCTTGCAAAACTCGACGCGGGAGAGTTCGACGCGATCATCCTCGCAAGCGCGGGACTGCAGCGACTCGGACTCGAAGATCGCATCACCGAGAAATTCCTGCCGGCGCAGATGCTGCCGGCAGCCGCCCAGGGCGTGATCGGCATCGAGTGCGTCGAGGATCGTGACGACCTCTTTGCCGTGCTCGGTGAATTGCAGGACCCGGTCAGCATGCTGACGACCGCGGCGGAGCGGGCGGTGGCGAAAACACTGGGCGCGAGCTGCCAGTCGCCGGTCGCAAGCTTCGCCGAGGTGTCGGGCGAGCGACTCACCATACAGGCGCTGGTCGCCAGGGAAGACGGCTCGACGGTGCTGCGCGACACCGAATCCGGCAGCGTGGCCGACGCCGCGGCACTCGGGGTTTCGGTGGCCACCCGGCTCCTCGACAGCGGCGCGGCCGAACTGCTCGCAGAGACCCCTGCATGAGCGACGCGCCGCTGGCAGGAATCAATGTGCTGGTCACCCGCCCGAGCGCGCAGGCAGGCGCGCTGTGCGCCGCGATCGAGTCGGCTGGCGGCGCCGCGCTGCGGCTCCCGGTGATGGCGATCGAGCCCCGCGCCGGTGCGGACATCCGGGAGAACCTCGCAGCATTGCCCGCGGCCGACATCGTGATCTACGTCAGTCGAAATGCCGTCGAGCACGGCGCCGCCCACCTGCGTGACAGCCGTGCGGCGGTGGCAGCCGTGGGACGCGCGACGAGCGGCGCGCTCGAGTCGCTGGGGATCGACGTGTCGATCGATCCGGGCGAAGGCTTTACGAGCGAGGAACTGCTCACGCACGAAGCGCTCTCGGCTGTCGCCGGCAAGCAGGTGCTGATCGTTCGCGGCGACGACGGCAGAACTTTGCTCGCGGACACGCTCGGCGCGCGCGGTGCGACGGTCTCCTGTCTTGCCGTCTACCGTCGCCGACCGGCGACCGCCGACGCCGACCGCCTCGCACGGCTGCTGGACCGCTGGCGGTCCGGCGGTATCGATTGCGTATCGGTCATGAGCGTTGCAAGCCTCGAATTCCTGGTCAGCATGCTGCCAGCCGAGGGAATGGAATGCCTGCGTCAAACCCCTCTGGTCGCCCCCGGCGAGCGTGTGATAAAAACGGCTGGTAAGCTGGTACCGGGCATACCGGCGATACAGGCGCCAGGACCTCTCCCGGGAGACATTGTGAGTGCGCTGATTGACTGGCGACGCTCCGGAAAGAATCAATGAGCGAACAAACCACGCCGGACAGCGAAGACGCGGCGTTCGAAGATATCGGCGAAATCCCCGAGCCTGCGGCCAGGCGTCGAGCCGGCGGCTTCATATCGCTGCTGGCCTTGCTGCTCGCTGCCGCCGCGCTGGCCGCCGTCGGCTTCGATTACTGGCGTGATCGCAATGCCGAGGCAGCGGCGGACGCACAAAGTAACGCGCGGCTGCAGGAACTGACTGTCTCGATCGGCGCCACCCAGGAGATGCTGCTGTCACTCGAGGAGAGCGTGACCTCGCTGGCGGACCTGAGCGCCGAGCGCGACGCGGCGATCCGGCAGATCAACCGGCAACTCGACGACCGGCTGGCGCAGATCGAGTCGCTGCCGGGCAGGCTGGCCGCGGTCGAAGTGACGCTGTCTTCGTTGCAGGGCATTTCGACGGGCGCGAGGGATGCGTGGCTTTTGGCGGAGGCCGAGTACTACATGCAGATCGCCAATGCGCAATTGCAGCTCGCCAATAACCCGGAACTCGCGATGCTCGCGCTGACGCATGCCGACGAGCGCATTCTGCAGCTGGCGGACCCGCGGCTGACCAATGTCAGGCAGGCGCTGTCGGACGAGCTGCGCGCGCTCGAGGTCATGGAGAAACCGGACACCGCAGGCATCACGCTGACGCTGGCCAGTCTCGCCAGCGTTGTCGAGTCGCTGCCGCTCAGGCAGGAAGCCGCCGTCGAGACCGCGGATGCCGAGACGGGCGTCGACCCGGAGCTGACCGGCATGGACCGCGCCTGGGCGTCGGTCCGAAATGCCATCGACGGCGTCGTCAAGGTGCGGGACGCGGCAGACGTCTCGCCGGCGCTCGTGGCGCCCGAAGCGCAGTATTTCCTGCGCGCCAACCTGTCACTGCAACTGCAGGCCGCGCGTATCGCCTTGCTCCGCGGCGAGCAAGCGATCTACCGGCAGAGCCTGGACGATGCCGACACCTGGCTGGCTCAGTATTACGACATCGACTCGACGGCCGTGCAAAGCGCGCGACAGACGATCGCCGAGGTAAGGGACAGCGTGTTTCGGGTGACCATGCCCGACATCTCGGGTTCGCTGCGACTCCTGCGACAATTCAACTCGCTGACCGGGGCGGCGCGCGAGGCGAATAATGCCCCGCAGGGCGAGCCCGAGGAGCCGGGTCCCGAGCAATGAGATTCGGCATCGTCGTCGTCATCGCGCTGATCGTGAGCGCCCTTGCCGCCAATTTCCTGCTGCAGGACCCGGGCTCGGTGATCATCACGTTCCGCGGCAAGATCATCGAGATGTCCGTATTCGTTCTCGGCCTGCTCGTCGTCCTGCTGTTCATCTCGATCTGGGCGGTCACCTATCTCGTCAAGGCGCCGCGCAAACTCGGCGAGGCGGCCGGCCGGTACCGGAGCGGCCGCGCCGGACAGCGCCTGACGCGCGGCGTCATCGAGGTCGCGGAGGGCAATTTCGCGAAGGGCGAACGCCTGCTTGCCCGGGCCGCGGGCGTCAGCGAGGCGCCGTTGCTCAACTACCTGCAGGCGGCACGGGCCGCACACCTGCTCGGCCAGGACGAGCGGCGCGACACGTGGCTCAAGCAGGCGTATGAAAACCTTCCCGGCGCCGCGAACGCGGTACTCCTGACCCAGGCCGAGTTACAGCTCGACCAGGACCAGTATGAACAGGCGCTGGCCACGCTGCGCAAGATCGAGGAGAACTCGCCCAATCACAGCCACGCGCTGATGCTGCTCGGGCGCCTCTACTACCGGCTCGAAGACTGGGAAAACCTCGGCACGCTTCTGCCGAAACTCAGGAAGCACGGCCGCCTCGAGCCGACCGTGCTCGATGAATGGTCGCTGCGCGTGTACCGCGAGCAGCTCGACTCCGCCGCCGACGGAACCGCGCTGCAGGAAACCTGGAAAACGGTCCCGAAAGAGCTGAAGACCAATATCGACATCCTCGACAGCTGGTTCGGCAACCTGGTACGCACCGGCTTGCACGAAAAGGCCGAGCGGGAAATTTCCGCGGAGCTGAAGCGCAGCTGGCGCCAGCCCCTCGTGCGGCACTACGGACTGGTCGAGGGCGCCGACGCGACCAGGCAACTCGTGCAGGCCGAAAGCTGGCTCAAGAAACACGGCGACGATCCCGAGCTGCTGCTGGCGACGGCGCGCTTGTGCTTGCGGAACGAACTCTGGGGCAAAGCGAGGAGCTACCTCGAAACCGTGATTTCGATCCGGCCGACGCCGGATGCCTTCCAGGAATACGGCCGCTTGCTGAACCGGCTCGGCGAGAACGAGGCGGCGGCGGACGCCTATCGCGAAGGCCTGGATCTCGTCGCAGGCACGTCGCTGCCGGCGATTCCGCATCTCGAAGCGGACAGCGCTTCCGGCGACTAGCCCGTGCATACGCTCATCTGCGGCGCTGGCTATACCGGCAAACGCGTCATCGCAATGCTGCCCCCCGGTTCGACGACCGCTGTCGGCAGACCGGCCCAGGACCTCGATGATCCGGCTGTCGTCCTGCCGTTGCCGGCGACGGCATACCACCTGCTGTATACGATCCCCCCGGCGGCCGATGACGAAGGCGACAGCCGCATCGAACGTCTGCTCGGCTTGCTCGACCCGGCGCCGGCGAGACTCGTCTACCTGTCGACGAGCGGCGTCTATGGAGACCGCGATGGCGCCGTGACGTCCGAGGACGTCGAGGCAGCCCCCGAAAACAATCGGGCGCGGCGCAGGCTGGCTGCCGAGACCCTGGTGGCGAACTGGTGCCGCGCGCGCGACCTGCCCTTCGTCATCCTGCGCGTGCCGGGCATCTACGGCCCGGACAGGCTGGGCGTCGAGCGCATCCGGGCCGGCGCGCCCGTGATCTGCGAGGCAGAGGCGAACCCGGGCAACCGCATTCACGTCGACGACCTCGCCGCCTGCTGCGTTCGGGCCCTCGGTACCAATGCATCCGTTGGCATATTCAACGTCGGCGACGGCGATCATCGCAGCAGCACCTGGTTCGCAAAAACGGTGGCCAGGCTGGCAGGGCTCGAGGCGCCTCCCGAGGTTTCGCGTGAGGAGGCGGAGAGAACCTTCAGCGCGTCGCGGCTGTCATTCCTGCAGGAATCGAGGACGCTCGACACGACGCGGATGCGGGAGGTCCTGGGATTCACGCCGCGCTACACCGATCCCGAAGAAGGCATCAGGGCGAGCCTGGGCTGAGCCCGTCGCACGGTTAACACTATCTATCGGCGCGGGAGCGCGCTCCTGCAATGAAACAGAAAAGTGCGCGAGGCTCGGGGTTGCGAGCGCCTGGAGTCTACCCCAATCCTCCCGCTCGCCATCAGACGTACCCGACCGGCCGGTGAGGATTGATCTTTAGTCGGAACTCGAAAACAAGTGACTTTCGCGTCGTCTAGGGTTGAGACCTTTTCGAATCTACCCATTCGATGAGCGGATCCCATTGCTCCCAGTCGGGCCACGCGAGGTACTCGGGGAGCTCGTAGATGCCCAGGCCGCGCGTGTAGGCACGCACGTAATTCTGCGCTTCACGCAGCGAAGCAAGGTAAGGGACGCGCAGCTTCGTCAGGTACTCGTCGAGTTCCTCGAAAATCAGCGTATATTCGCGGACCCGGTTGGCCACCACGCCGATCTTGGCCTGCTTGCGGGACACCTTGCCTACGTTCTGCAATTCCTTGATGAAGCGATCCGAGGCCTGCATGTCTATGGTCGACGGCAGGACCGGCACGATGATCGTCTCCGCGTGCCGGACGAGGCCGGTGAGTTCTGACCCGTGAGAACGCGCCGGGGCGTCGCTGATCACCATGTCCAGCGAGCGCGGCAGGTGCTTGAAACCGTCCTTGTAGCCCACGACCGGGACGATTTCGGCGCGGTTGTCGGGGCGCCGGTCCAGCCAGTCGAGGCTCGAACGCTGCGAGTCGAAGTCGGCGAGCGCGACGCCATAACCCGCATCGGCATAGTAGGAGGCAAGATTCGTCGCCAGGGTGCTCTTGCCGCAGCCGCCCTTGGCATTCATGACCATGATGTGCCGCATCAGATTTCCTTGAGAGAGGGGTTTTTTTTGTATTGGACTGTTTATGTAAACTACCGTTGCCCGTTGAAAATGTCCATCGGGACGTCGGCCGCCCGCGTTGCCGGCCTCGGGGAACGAGGCCGCGAACACGGCAGTCGTGTTAAGCTCGCGTACGCCGGCAACGGCAGGAACTCCAGGGGATCGATTGACTGATGAGCACGCAACGCAAGGCGGATTTCACGGACGAATCACTCTCGGAAGAAGGCGTTCACGACTATCTCGCCGATAACCCGGATTTTTTCGAGCGACACCCCGACCTGCTGAGCACGCTGCGGCTGCCGCACAGCTCCGGCGCCGCCGTTTCCCTGGTAGAGCGGCAGGTTTCAGTGCTCCGTCAGAAAGACCTGAAGCACGAGAGAAAGCTGAAGGAATTGCTCGAAGTGGCGCGGGCGAACGACGCCCTGGCAAGCAAGATTCACGGCCTGACTTTGAGGCTGCTCGGCTCGTCCGACCTGGCGACGACGCTCGCCAGCCTCGAGGAGGCGCTGCGCGCCGATTTCGATGCCGACCAGTCGATCCTGGTGCTGTTCGGCGAGCCGGAGGCATTCGCGGAGGTCGAGGTCGGCCGGTTTTTCAAAGTGGCGTCGCGGCAGGATGACGCGCTCAAGGCGTTCAACACGTTTCTCAAGGGTTCGGGCCCGCGCTGCGGACAGATTCGCGACTCGCAGCGCGACTTCCTGTTCGGCAAGGAAACCGACGAGATCGGCTCGGCTGCCCTCGTGCCGCTCGGCACCGGCTCGGAGATCGGCTTTATCGCGATCGGCAGCGCGGATTCCGAGCGTTTCCACCCCGGCATGAGCATCGACTTTCTCGGTCGGCTGGGCGACCTCGTGGCAGAGGCGCTGAAGCGTTTTTGACGGTGCGGGAAGACTCCCTTGCCTGGATAGACAGTTTCGTTCGCCACCTCTCGCATGAACGTCGCCTCTCCGGGCATACCTGCAAGAACTACCGACGCGACCTGATCCGACTCGCCGAGTGGTGCGATGAGCAGGACGTGACCGCCTGGACCGATCTCGACGACGAACACATCAGGGCCTTCGCGGCAACCTGCTATCGACGCGGCCTGTCGCCGCGCAGCATCCAGCGCCAGTTGTCGGCTGCGCGCACCTTCTTTCGCTACCTGCTGCGCGAAAAGAAAGTCCGCAAGAACCCGGTGCAGTCGGTCAGCGCGCCGAAGTCCGGGAAGCGCCTGCCGGAGAATCTCGACGCCGACCGCATGGCCCGGCTGCTCGACATCCCGGGTGACGGACCGCTGGTCGCCCGCGATCGCGCCATGCTCGAACTGCTCTATTCGTCAGGGCTGCGGCTTGCCGAGCTGACGGGACTGGATGTCGGTGACCTCGATCTGAATGACGGCACCGTGTCGGTGACCGGCAAGGGCGACAAGGACCGCATCGTGCCGATCGGCCGCTACGCGCGGGAAGCGCTCAGCCGATGGCTGTCCGAGCGCAGGGCGCTGGCCCCGGCAGAGGAAAGCGCCCTGTTCCTGAGCCAGCGGGGCAGCCGGCTGAGCGCCCGCTCGGTACAGGCCCGGGTCCTGCACTGGGCCAAGCGGCAAGGCATCGATACCCGCGTCTACCCGCACCTGTTCCGGCACTCGTTCGCGACGCACCTGCTCGAGTCGAGCCACGATCTCCGCGGCGTCCAGGAATTGCTCGGCCATGCGAACATCAGCACGACCCAGGTCTATACTCATCTTGACTTCCAGCATCTCGCCCAGATATACGACGCTACGCATCCGCGGGCGCGGATCAAGAACAAAAGCAGCGAATCCTAAGGACCTATCCAATGGAACAATTTCGAGGGACAACCATTGTCTCGGTGCGCCGCAATGGCAAGGTTGCCATCGGCGGCGACGGCCAGGTCAGCATGGGCAATACGATCATGAAGGGCAACGCCCGCAAAGTCCGGCCGCTGGCCGGTGGCAAGGTCATCGCAGGCTTCGCCGGCGGCACCGCCGATGCCTTCACCTTGTTCGAGCTGTTCGAGGCGAAGATGGAACAGTATGCAAAACTCACCCGCGCGGCGATCGAACTGGCCAAGGAGTGGCGAACCGATCGTCGGCTCAGGCGACTCGAGGCGCTGCTGTGCGTCGCCGACGCAGAGAGTTCGTTCGTGATCTCCGGCAACGGCGATGTGATCGAGCCCGAGCATGACCTCGTGGCGATCGGCTCGGGCGGGCCGTATGCGCAGGCCGCCGCCCTGGCGCTCGCGAGGAACACCGAGCTTGGCGCCGCCGAGATCGTCGAGAAGGCGCTGCAGATTGCGGGCGATATTTGCGTCTACACGAACCAGAACATCATCGTCGAGACGCTTGACGCGAAGACCGACTGACGGAACCTCCCCATGTCACAGATGACACCCCGAGAGATCGTCCAGGAACTGGACAAGCACATTGTCGGCCAGGACGACGCCAAGCGCGCGGTCGCGATCGCGCTCAGGAATCGCTGGCGCAGGGTGCAGGTCGATGAGCCGCTGCGTAGCGAGATCACCCCGAAGAACATCCTGATGATCGGGCCGACCGGCGTCGGCAAGACGGAAATCTCGCGTCGCCTCGCGAAGCTGGCCAAGGCGCCGTTCATCAAGGTCGAGGCGACGAAGTTTACCGAAGTGGGTTACGTCGGCCGCGAGGTCGACAGCATCATCCGCGACCTGATGGATATCGCCGTCAAGATGACCCGCGAGGATGAGATGGCGAAAGTCAGGCATCGCGCGGAAGACGCCGCGGAGGAGCGGATCCTCGATGCGTTGCTGCCGCCGCCCGCGTCTTCGCCCGGCTTCGCGACCGTGAGCGAGACCGACGACCGGGACAGCGACACCCGGCAGAAATTCCGCAAGATGCTGCGCGAAGGCAAGCTCGACGACAAGGAGATCGAGGTCGACGTGCAGGCGATTCCGGTCGGCATCGAGATCATGGCGCCGCCCGGGCATGGAGGAGATGACCAGCCAGCTGCAGGGCATGTTCCAGAACATGAGCGGCAACCGGCAGCGGACCAAGAAGCTCAAGGTCAGGGACGCCATGCGCCTGCTGACCGATGAGGAAGCGGCGAAAATGCTGGACGAGGAAGAACTCAAGTCGCGCGCGCTCGACGCCGTCGAACAACACGGGATCGTGTTCCTCGACGAGATCGACAAGGTGACGCGACGTTCGGAGACGATCGGCGCCGACGTCTCGCGCGAGGGGGTTCAGCGGGACCTGCTGCCGCTCGTCGAGGGCTGCACCGTTAACACCAGGTACGGCATGGTCCGCACCGATCACATCCTGTTTATCGCGTCCGGCGCGTTTCACGTGTCCAAACCGGCCGACCTGATCCCCGAGCTGCAGGGCCGGTTCCCGATCCGCGTCGAGCTTAAATCCCTTAAAACCGAGGACTTCGTGCGCATCCTGACCGAGCCGGACGCGTCGCTGACGTCGCAGTACCAGGCGCTGATCGCGACCGAGGAGGTCGACCTGGAATTCACGGAAAGCGGTGTACAGCGGCTGGCCGAGGTCGCCTTCCATGTCAACGAGAACACGGAGAATATCGGCGCCCGGCGCCTGCATACGGTGATGGAGCGGCTTCTTGAAACGGTTTCCTTTGACGCATCGGACAAGAGCGGCACGTCGATCACGGTGGATGCGGGCTATGTGGACGAACACCTGACCGAGCTCTCCAGGGACGAAGACCTCAGCCGCTACATCCTCTGAGCGAGCCGATGGATCCCAGACCCACAGACATTCGATTGCGAAAGAAGTCCCGCCTGTTGTCGATCCGCTTCGACGACGGCCGTGAATTCGAGCTGCCGTTCGAATACCTGCGGGTGTCGTCGCCGTCCGCCGAAGTGCGCGGCCACGGCCCGGGCCAGGAGGTTCTGCAGACCGGCAAGGAGAATGTGCAGATCACCGCGCTCGATGCGGTCGGCCATTACGCGCTGAGGATCGTCTTCGACGACGGGCACGATACCGGTCTTTACACCTGGGCCTACCTTTATGAGCTCGGCGCCGAACAGGGTGCGCGCTGGCAAGCCTATCTCGACCGCCTGAGTGAGGCGGGGTATGCTCGTCAGCCCGATTGACGTCCGGCCCGGCGATGAGCAAAGGCACGACACATTTCGGCTACGAATCCGTCGCCGTTGAGGACAAGGCGCGCCGCGTTCGCGGCGTCTTCGACTCGGTCGCCGGAAATTACGACCTGATGAACGACCTGATGTCGGGCGGCCTGCACCGCCTCTGGAAGCATTTCACGGTCGAGCAGGCAGCTGTCAAACGGGGCCAGGCGGTCCTGGATCTCGCCGGCGGCACCGGCGACCTCGCCGCCAGGTTCGCGGGCAAGGTCGGCAGCGACGGACGCGTCGTGCTGGCCGACATCAACTTCGCCATGCTCGAAGAAGGCCGGCGCCGACTCGTGGACAAGGGCATCTCCGGCAACCTGTCGATCGCGCAGGTGGATGCCGAGCGCCTGCCCTTTGCAGAAGCCAGTTTCGACTGCGTGACGATCGCCTTCGGGTTGCGGAACGTCACCGACAAGGATGCGGCGCTGCGCTCGATTCACTCGGTCCTGAAACCCGGCGGCAAACTGCTCGTCCTCGAGTTCTCGAGACCCGCAGATCTGCTGAAACCCGCCTACGATATTTACTCGTTCAAGGTATTGCCGGCGCTCGGCAAGCTCGTTGCCGGCGACGAGGCGAGCTACCGCTACCTCGCCGAGTCCATCCGCGTGCACCCCGACCAGGAGACGCTGCTCGGCATGCTGCAGGACGCCGGCTTCGAACGCTGCCGCTATTACAATCTCGCCGGCGGCGTGGTCGCCCTGCACGTCGGCTACAAGCTCTAGGCCCGATGAACGCGCTCGCTTCCCTGGTGCGGCCGGCCGCGGCGATGATCAACCGCCAGCTCGCGGCAAAGACGCCGGCGCGCGAGCTCTGCGAGGAACTCGACGGCCGTACCTTCGCGCTGCGCGTGCAGGACTCGGCGCTCGCCCTGTACCTGTCGGTCGCTGACGGCCGCGTGGTCATATCGGGCGATTACGTCGATGAGCCGGACGTCGTCGCCACGGGTTCGCTGATCGCCCTGGCGAGGCTTGCCGGGCCCGCGGGAGAAGACCTGGTCCGCGACGGCGCGGTCGACATGTCGGGAGACGCCGTCATCGCCAGCCGTTTTCAGAAACTGCTGCGCTACGGGCAACCCGACTTCGAGGAGGAACTGTCCGGCCTCGTTGGCGATGCGGCGGCGCACGGCATCGGCCAGCTGATGCGCGGCATCGGCGACTGGACGCGCGATGCCGGCGCCACGATGCAGCAGAACATCGGCGAATACCTGCAGGAAGAGAGCCGGGCGGTGCCGGGCAGACACGAGGCCGATGCGTTCCGTGACGAGGTCAACACGCTGCGCGACGACGTGGCTCGCTTCGAGGCCCGACTCCGCAAGTTAGAGGCAGGACAGGGCTGATGTTGCGACGCCGCAAGACGCTGATGCGGATGATCGGCATTCAGCGCGTGCTGGTCAGGCACGGTCTCGACGAGATCATCACCGCGACCCACTTCCTCCGGCCGCTGCGCTTCCTTTTCTACCTGTTCCCCAGGGCGAAGGACGTCTCCGAGCCGCTCGGCACGCGGATACGCATGGCGCTGATCGAGCTCGGCCCGATCTTCGTCAAGTTCGGCCAGGCCGTGTCGACCCGCCGCGACCTGCTGCCGCCGGACATTGCCGATGAGCTGGCGTTGCTGCAGGACCGCGTGCCGCCGTTCCCCGCCGATGAAGCAAGGTCGATCCTCGACGACGTCTATGGACAATCGGTCGACGAGGTCTTTGCGCGCTTCGACAGGGAACCGTTCGCGGCGGCCTCGATCGCCCAGGTCCACACGGCAGCGCTGCAGGACGGCGCCGAGGTCATCGTCAAGCTGTTGCGGCCCGGTGTCCGCGAACAGATCGACCGGGATCTCGACGTGCTCTATGCGCTCGCGGAGCTCGCCGATCGTTATTGGGAACTCAGCAAGCGGCTGCGGCCGCTCGAGGTCGTCGCCGAATACGAGAAGACCATCATCGACGAGCTCGACCTGATGCGCGAAGCGGCAAATACCGCCCAGCTGAAGCGCAATTTTGCCGGCTCGGACATGCTCTATGTCCCCGAGGTTTACTACGACTACTGCCGGCCAGAGGTCCTGGTGCAGGAGCGCATCAACGGCATCCCGATCAGCGACATGGATGCGCTGCGCGCGGCAGGCGCGAATATCCAGGTGCTTGCCGAAAACGGCGTCGAGATCTTCTTTACGCAGGTCTTCCAACACAACTTTTTTCACGCGGACATGCATCCCGGCAACATCTTCGTCATCGTCGACGACCCCGAGAAGCCGCGTTACGCGGCCGTCGATTTCGGCATCGTCGGCACGCTGAGCCCGACCGACCAGAAGTACCTGGCCGGCAACTTCCTGGCGTTCTTCGATCGTGACTACCATCGGATCGCGAAACTGCACATCGATTCCGGCTGGGTGCCGCCGGAGACCCGCATCGACGAACTGGAAACGGCGGTGCGCTCGGTGTGCGAGCCGATCTTCAACAAGCCGCTGGCGGAGATCTCCTTCGCGCAGGTGATGATCCGCCTGTTCGAGACCGCGCGCCGCTTCAACATGGAGATCCAGCCGCAGCTGATCCTGCTGCAGAAGACGCTGTTCAATATCGAGGGGCTGGGCCGTCAGCTCTATCCGGAGCTCGACCTCTGGAAGACGGCGCATCCCATCCTGCGCCGCTGGATGGAGGACCAGGTCGGGCCGCGCGCTGCGCTCGAGCAGCTGAAAGAGGATCTGCCGCAGATTCGCGAATCGCTGCGCGAGCTGCCGGGCATCGTTCGCTACCTGTCCGACCAGGTCGAGAACGAGCGCCGGCTGTTCGAGATCGGCTCGCCCGAACTCGCCGATATCGGCGAGCAACTCAGGGCGCAGCAGCGCCAGCGTTTCCTCCTTGCGACAGGGGCGACCGCCGTTATCTCCGGGACGCTCGTCGTCACCCTCGCCATGACGACCTGGCCCGGCTGGCTGCTGATCGCGTGCGGCGCCCTGGCGGCATTTGCAGGTCGCCCGGGTCGATAAGGCGGCCGCTGTTGCCTCAGCGGCTTCGCGATATACTCCGCATGACGCCACAAAAAAGCCGTAAGGCAGGCGCCGCGGAGACAGCATGACTGACCAGGCTGATGCCGAGTTCGAGCGAATCATCGCGAAGCTGTCCGCGGCCGAGGCTGACGAATCCTGCGCCAAGATCGGCAAATCGCTGCGGGCGTACTTCGCCGCGACCGGCAAACCGGCCACGAAGCCTGGCCCGCACGTGAGCCGCAAGAACCGCTGGCAGTATCGTATCCCGGACCACGCACAGTGAACGGCGAGGCTGGTCAGCGGCGCACGGTCCGGAGCTTCGTGCGCAGGGCCGGACGGATGACCGCATCGCAGGCGCGCGCGCTTGACGAGCTGTGGCCGGACTACGGTGTCGAGTTCGCGCAGGCTGCGCTGGATCTCGACGCGCTGTTTGGCCGTCGCGCCAGGCGGACCCTCGAGATCGGTTTCGGCAACGGTGACACGCTGGTGCAGGCGGCCGCGGCGAATCCACAGACCGACTTCATCGGCATCGAGGTGCATGAGCCCGGCATCGGTCACTGCCTGATCGAGGCGCGCAAGGCCGGTGTCAAAAACCTGCGCGTCATCGCGCACGACGCGGTCGAGGTTCTGCAGCAGCAGATTGCGGACGGCACGCTGGACAGGATCAACCTGTACTTCCCCGACCCCTGGCCCAAGAAGCGGCATCACAAGCGCCGCATCGTCCGGCCCGGATTCCTGGCGCTCGTCGCCGACAAGCTCCGCCCGGGCGGCTCGCTGCACATCGCCACAGACTGGGGACACTACGCAGAACATATCGACGAAGCATTTGCAGACAGCGCGCTTTTCAGCCTCGATGCGCGCCGCGAGCATTCGGGCGACGACCCTCTCGACCGCTTTACGACGAAGTTCGAGCGTCGCGGCCTCAGGAAAGGTCACCGCATCTGGGACTGGCGATTCGTCCGAAACTGACCGGGTATAACAAAACCGGCCGAAACCTTGCGCAGCGGCCGCGGTGGTCTATAAATAAAAGACAGCTTTCAACCCGAGGTCATTCGATGCCCGCGCGCGAGGCCATTCCTGTTCCCGATCCGGCGATTGGCCGCTGGTATCGGCGCAGCAACGGCCAGTTGTTCGAGGTCGTGGCGCTGGATGACGACGATGCGACAATCGAGTTGCAGTTCTTCGATGGCACGATCGACGAGGTGGACCGTGAAACCTGGGCAAAGCTGTTGATCGAGCAGGTCGCGGCGCCGGAGGACTGGTCGGGCTCGGTCGACATGGACCCGGAGGATTACTCCGGCAAGGAAGACGGCGAGATACCGCTCGGTTATCACGATCCCCTCGAATTTCTCGAGAAACGCGACTAACGCAGGCCGTCGGGGCCCCTGACCACCACATTCCCTGCACGAATTTCGACAGCCACCTTCCGCAAGGATCTGCCCTTGCATGGCCCGCCGCTGCACAGGCCGTCGTCGACGGTGTAGGTCGCGCCGTGCGAGGAGCAGATGATCTGCAGGCCGTCTTCCGTCAGAAACTCGTCGGGCTTCCAGTTCAGCGGGTGGCCGACGTGCATGCAGAAGTTCTGGTACGCATACAGCTTGTCGCCCTGGCGCACCACGAATCCGCGAAACGGCCAGTCGCCCTCGCCGATCCGGAACTCCCGGCAACCCGGATCCTCGAGATCGTCGAAGCGGCAGACGGTGACCTCGACTTCCGGGCGCTCACGCATTCTTCGCCTCGGCGCGCAGGTAGCGGGCTACGAACACCGACAGCAGGATCGTCGGTATGCCGGTAGCCGCCGCGTAAAAGAAGAAATTCAGCCAGCCGATCGCCATCTGCACGTCGCCGGAGAAGCCGGCCAGCAATTTGCCGAAGAACGTGCTGATCGAACTCAGCAAGGCATACTGCGTCGCCGTGAACTCGACGTTCACGAGACTCGACATGTAGGCGATCATGACCGTCGAACCGAAGCCGATGGCGAAATTGTCGAAGCTGATGGTCAGCGTCAGCAGCGACAGCAATGGTCCGGACACGGCGATCAGCGCGAAGAACAGGTTGGTGCTGACGATGACGACCGACGCTGCGACAACGCAGTTCGCGAGACCGTAGCGAACCACGGCCACCGCGCCCGCGGCCGCGCCGATGATCGACACCCAGAGGCCGTAGCCCTTGGAAATGATGCCGACCTGGGTCTTGGTGAAGCCGATATCCTCGTAGAACGGCATCGCCATGATGCCGAGCACCCGGTCGCTGATGTAAAACGACGCGATGAAGGCGAGGAATACGAACGCCCAGTTCCGGTATCGCCGGCCGAAATCGATGAACGGCTCGACGACGGCGATGTAGATCCAGCGGCGACATTTTTCGATGGCATTGCCGCGGATCTTGTTGGCGAGCGATTCATGGGCAACAGGCTCGTCGCATAGCAGGGTCGTCGCCAGGCCGATCACCATGCAGGCCGCCATCGCCTTGTAGGCTGCCTCCCAGGAAGCGTTGTCGGCGATGATCAATGCGCCGGTCGTCGCCATCAGGACGCCGACTCGGTAGCCGTACTGGTAAGACGCCGCCATGACGCCCTGCAGCCGCACCTCGGCGGACTCGATCCTGTATGCGTCGATCACGATGTCCTGGGTCGCCGACATGAAGGCGACCGCCAGCGCGATACCGGCGAAGACGGCAATCTCCAGCGCCGGGTCTGCAACAGCAAGCGACATGAGGCCCACCACCAGCGCCAGCTGCGACACCAGCAACCAGGCGCGGCGATGCCCCAGCCAGCCGGACAGGCCGGGCAGGCGGACCGCGTCGACCAGCGGCGACCAGAGAAACTTGAAGCTGTAGGCGAATCCGAGCCAGGCGAAGGTGCTGATCGTGCTGCGCTGGATATCGGCCTCGGCGAGCCAGAAGGTGAGGGTGGAGTACACCAGCGGGAACGGCAGCCCCCCGGAGAAGCCGAGGAAAAAGATGATGAGAACCGGCCGCTTCAGGTAGTAGCGCCAGCCCTCGACCGGTTCATCGGCTGTCGCTTCTGCGGTCACAACCGGTAATCCATGGTCAGCGGCGCATGATCCGAGAATCGTTCGTCTTTGTAGATGTCGGTGCGGACGACTTTGTCTTTCAATCCGGGGGTAACGACCTGGTAATCGAGCCGCCAGCCGACATTCTTGTCCCAGGCCCGGCCGCGGTTCGACCACCACGTGTACTGATCCGGCTGCTCGTTCACGACCCGGAAGGCGTCGACGTATTTCTGCGCACCGAACAGGTCGTCCATCCAGGCGCGCTCTTCCGGCAGGAACCCCGAGTTCTTCTGGTTCGACCGCCAGTTCCTGAGGTCGATCTGCTTGTGGGCGATGTTCCAGTCGCCGCAAAGTATGTATTCGGAGCGTCGTCGCCGGAGCTTCTGCAGGTACGGCGTGAAGTCGTCGAGAAAACGAAACTTTGCCGCCTGCCGCTCCTCGCTGGACGATCCCGATGGCAGGTAGACAGAGACGACGCTGACCTCCCCGAGCTGCACCTCGAGGTATCTGCCCTCGTCATCGAACTCCGCGACGCCCCAGCCGCGGACGACCTTCTTCGGTTCGTGCCGGGTATAGATTGCGGTCCCGCTGTAGCCTTTCTTGACGGCGTCTTCGTAGTAGCAGTGATAACCCGCCGGGCGGAAGCAGGGATCGACAAGCTGATGTTCCTGCGCCTTGGTCTCCTGGATACAGATGACGTCCGCATCCTGTTTTTCCAGCCACTCGAAAAACCCCTTGCGGGCGGCGGCGCGAATGCCATTGGCGTTCAGGCTGATGACGCGGAACAATTCAAATTCTCCCTGTATCGTGAAGTGCGACGACTGCGTTGCTTACTTACAGAATTCGCCAAATTGCTGTGTCATACTCGACCCCGCTTTTGGGGACGAGAGGCGAACCCCAGGCGAGCCATGATACCGAAGCTGAAGCCGGGTCCAACCAAATGCGCGCATACAAGCAGGAGTTTCTCGAACTGTCGCTGGAACTGGGTGTCCTCCGGTTTGGCGAATTCACGCTCAAGTCGGGCCGGGTCAGCCCCTACTTCTTCAACGCCGGGCTGTTCTCCTCGGGTTACGCCGCGGCCAAGCTGGGGCGCTACTATGCCTCCGCCATCGCCGACTCCGAGGTCGAATTCGACATGCTGTTCGGCCCGGCTTACAAGGGGATTCCGCTCGCGACACTGGCGGCCGCCGCGCTCGCGGAGCACCACGACGTGGACGTGCCTTACGCATTCAATCGGAAGGAAGCCAAGGATCACGGCGAGGGCGGCAACATTGTCGGCGCGCCGCTGGCCGGCAAGGTCCTGATCGTCGACGACGTGATCACGGCGGGCACGGCTGTCAGGGAAGCGCAACAGATCATCGTAAATGCGGGCGCCGAGGTTGCCGGGCTCGTAATATCGCTGGACCGCCAGGAGGTGGGCCAGGATGGCAGGTCTGCCGTGCAGGAGCTCGAACTCGCGCTCAGCATCCCGGTCATAAGCATCGTCCAGCTGGAGGATCTCATTGAATTGCTTGAGGAATCGGGGGAGTACGCGGAATTTCTCGAACCCGTGGTCAAATATCGGGAACAATACGGCGCCTGATCGTAAGGCGCTGAAAACTTTATTAAAATCAGTGCTTTTGACAGAACTTGGAAAGCCCCCCAGGCTCGAAATTCGCGAACCAGTCCCTCTTTGTGCCGGCGGGATTGTGTGATACTTCCGTCATGAAAACCGTCAGAGTCACAACGCTCCTGCTCTTCTGCCTGACCGCCGGCGTCGCCAGCGCCCAGGCGCCCAAACTGTATCGCTGGGTCGACGAAGACGGCGTCGTCCATTACGGTGACAGCATCCCGGCCCGCTATGCGGAACTCGAGCGCCAGGTGGTGAACGAGCACGGCATCACGGTCGACGTGATGCAGGCCAAGAAAACGGACGAGGAACTGGCCGAAGAAGCACGCCTCGAAGAGCTGCGTGCCGAAGCCGAGTTGCAGCGGCGACGTGACCAGGCGCTGCTGGCGACCTACCTGACGATCGATGAGATCGAGATGCATCGCGACCGGCGCGTCGAACTGTTCCAGGCGCAGGCGCGCGTGACCGAACTCTATCTCCGCAACCTGCAGCGGCGCATGGACTCGCTGCGTGAAGAGGCGTCGAAGTTCCGGCCTTATTCGGAGGACCCGGAGGCGCCGATGATCGATCCCGATCTCGCTGACGATATGCAGCAGACCAGGGAAACGATCGTTCGCCACGAGGAAAATCTGCGCAAGTTCGAGACCGACGAGCAGAATATCGTTGCCCGCTTCGAAGGCGATATCGATCGCTTCAAGAAGCTCAAGGGACTGAACTGAATAACCCGCACCCGCTGCTGGAAAAAGCCGCGGTGACGCGGCTTTTTTAGTTCTGGCCCGAGTGCCCGAAGCCGCCGTCGCCGCGCTGACTGTCGTCAAACTCCCGGACGACGTCGAATGCGACCTGCTCGACCGGCACGAACACCATCTGCGCGATGCGCTCGCCGGGTTCGATAGCGTAGGTCTTGCTGCCGCGGTTCCAGATGGAGACGAATACCTGCCCCTGGTAGTCCGAGTCGATCAGGCCCGTGAGGTTGCCGAGCACGAGGCCGTGCTTGTGACCGAGGCCTGAGCGGGGCAGGAGCACCGCTGCAAGTCCCGGATCGCCGATATGGATGGCGAGACCGGAGGGCACGAGCACCGTGTCGCCGGGCGCAACGCTCAGGGTCTCGTCGATGCAGGCGCGCATGTCGAGCCCTGCGGATCCCTCGGTCGCATAGTGAGGTAACGGGAAAGCGTCCCCGACCCTCGGGTCAAGAATCTTCAGCTGGATGGAGCGCAATCTTCTTGTTCTTCTTCAGTCCCTGGCCGCGATGGTAGGCAGTTCGGGTTTGGTCTCGTCATGCCTGGCTGCCGCGAATCGCTGTGCAATCAGCGTTGCCAGCTCGCGGGCCAGCATAACTTTATCTCGCTTGGAAAACGACTTTTCACCGCCGTTCCAGAACACATCGACGGCGTTGTCGTCGGCGTCGAATCCCAGGTCCTTGCCAACCAGGTTGGCAACGATCATATCGACCTGCTTGCTCTCGAGCTTGTCGATTGCATACTCGCGAAGCCTGCCGGTTTCCGCCGCAAAGCCGACGGTGAACGGGCCGTCGGGCAGCGCGGCGACCGATGCGAGGATGTCAGGATTCTTTTCGAGTTGCAGCGCCAGACCTTCATCCGTCTTCTTGATTTTCTCTGCCCGGACGTCGGCAAGCCGGAAGTCGGAGACGGCCGCAGCGGCGATGAAAATGTCCGCATCGCCGACATGCGAGTGGACGGCTGCGTGCATCTCGCTGGCGCTCTCTACGGGCAGCACGTCGACGCCTGGCGGCGCTGCAATACTGACCGGGCCACTGACGAGCAGGACCCTCGAGCCGGCATCCCGGAACGCGGCGGCGAGCGCATACCCCATCTTGCCGGAGCTGCGGTTGCTCAGGTAGCGGACGGGGTCGATCGCCTCGCGCGTCGGCCCGGCGGTAATGACGACGGTCTTTGCGTCCAGCGCAGGATGCGGCATGTCGTCCACGATCGCCGGACCCAGTAATGTCGCGACGATGTCGTCCGGCTCGACCATGCGTCCCGGCCCGGTCTCGCCGCAGGCCTGGTCGCCCACCGCGGGTCCGATGATGCGATAGCCGCGCTCCTCGAGCGTCCGCCGGTTGTCCTGGACGGCCGGGTTCGCCCACATGACGTGATTCATTGCCGGCGCGATCGTGATCGGCGCCTCGGTCGCCAGGCACAGGGTCGTCAACAGGTCGGGCGCGCTGCCCGCAGCCAGCCGGGACATGATTTCGGCCGTCGCCGGCGCGATCAGCACCTGGTCGGCCCAGCGGGCGAGCTCGATGTGGCCCATCGCCGCCTCGGCTTCCCTGTCCCAGAGATTCTCCCGGACCGGCAGGCCGGATACCGCCTGCAACGTGGTTTCGGTTACGAACTCGCGCGCCCCGCGGGTCAGCACGACCTGCACCTCGGCGCCCCGGTCCTTCAACCGGCGGACGAGTTCGGGCGTTTTGTAGGCGGCGATGCCGCCCGTCACTCCGAGAATGATCCTGGTCGCTGTCATGGTCGAATTCCCCTCCAGGGGCTGGAAAGCTTAGCCCGGCGCGTGACCGTAATGCCAGCGAATCGGCCCGCAGCGGTCAGATTTGCGGATTGTCTCACACGCCAGTTGGAATCAGTCTGTTCGCATACGGCGATTTCAAGGGACAGGGAATGTCTGTGGCATGCGCGGAAAGCGGGCAGCGGGCCGCTGCCGGGGTGAGCGGGGTCGAGAGACTGTCCGACGGCGAGCTCTTGTCGATCCTGTTTCGGCGGGGATCCCGGCAGCTCGGCGGCGCCGCCCTGGCCGGTCGCTTGCTGGCGCACTTCGGCGGCTTCCGGCGGCTGCTGAATGCCGATCCCGAAGAACTGGGCAACGTGCGCGGCATCGGCGCGGCCAGGCTCGCCACGCTGGCCGCCGTGCGCGAGATCGCCCGCCGTTACTTCGAGGAGACCCTGCCGGTCGGAGAGGCGATCCGCAGCCCCGCCGATACCGAGACTTTCCTGCTGGCGAGGCTCAGGGATCGCCCGCACGAAATCTTTTGCTGTCTTTTCCTGGACAACCGGCACCGGGTGCTGGGCTTCGACGAGCTGTTCCGCGGCACGATCGACGGCACGAGCGTGTATCCGCGGGAGGTCGTCAAGCAGGCGCTGCGGATCAATGCCGCGGCCGTGATCCTCGCCCACAATCACCCGTCGGGCGTCGCCGAGCCGAGCCAGGCCGACGAGCGCATCACCCGCCGCGTCCGCGCGGCGCTCGAACTCGTCGATATCCGTCTCCTCGACCACCTGATCATCGGCGACGGAACGAGCACTTCGCTGGCCGCTAGAGGTATCATCTGAGGCAGGGAGACTGCCCTTGATCGGGCCGGTCGGGGCTGGTATAAAGTCCCGCTCTGTGCCCGCAGTCAGCGGGCATCCTTTTGTAAAATCAGAGACTTAGCAATGTCGAAGGTATGCCAGGTCACCGGGAAACGCCCGCAAACGGGTAACAATGTTTCCCACGCACACAACAAGACGCGCAGGCGGTTTTTACCCAACCTGCAGTACAAGCGTTTCTGGGTCGAATCCGAGCGGCGCTACGTGCGCCTGCGCGTGTCGCACAAAGGCATGCGGATCATCGACAAGCACGGCATCGAGAAAGTGCTGAGCGACCTGCGCGAGCAGGGCCAGCGAGTCTGACGAGGGGTTTCCGGGATGGCAAAAGGTATTCGCGAAAAGATCAAGCTGGTGTCCAGCGCCGGCACCGGCCATTACTACACGACGGCCAAGAACAAGCGCCTGCATCCGGAGAAGATGGAGACGAAAAAGTATGATCCCGTGGTTCGCAAACACGTGATATACAAGGAAGCAAAGATCAAATAAGAATGGATTCAGAAGCCCGCGTCAGCGGGCTTCTTCGTACTGGGCGGAGAATCAGACCGGCTGCGGCGCCAGCTGGTAGCGCTTGAGGCGCGCGGCAAATTCTTCGAGCGCCTGGATGCCGCTCTCTTCAGCCTCGCGGCACCAGTCTTTCAATTGCTGCAAGAGCTTCTCATTGCTGATGTTGGCGCCGCCCCAGATGGCGGACAGGCGCTCCCGGAAATCATGCACGGTCTCCAGCGCCGCATTGTCGGCAAGCAGGTTGCCGAGCCTCTCGGTCGCCTGCACGTCCAGCAGCGCGGGTCGCCGCACGAGCAGTTTGCGGGCCCGCTTGAGTGCGGCATCCCCCTTCGTGAGCGCCTTTTCTGCCTTCAGGACCGGCAAGGTCACCTGCCTCGTGTAGTCGCGCAGCACGTGCATGCGATTGACGATGATCGCCTTCAGGTTATCGACATTCGGTTCGAGATCGTCGGAGGAATCAAGGACGGGCTGTGGCGCGATGCGATTGATCTTCGCCAGTCCCAGCGCCGAGAAGATGCGGATGTAGAGCCAGCCGATGTCGAATTCCCATTTGCGCACCGAGAATTTTGCGGACGTCGGGAACGCGTGGTGATTGTTGTGCAGCTCTTCGCCGCCGATCAACACGCCCCAGGGGACGATGTTCGTCGCCGCGTCGTCACATTCGAAATTCCGGTAGCCGCTGTGGTGGCCGACACCGTTGATGATGCCGGCGGCGAATACCGGCATGGCGGCCATCTGCACGGCAATGATGATGATGCCGGGAACGCCGAACAGCAGCAGGTCGGCGAGGACCATCATGACGATACCGGCGTTCGGAAAGCGCAGGTAGACATTGCGTTCCAGCCAGTCGTCGGGCGTGCCGCGGCCGAATTTCTCGAGCGTCTCCGTCTTGACCGCTTCTTCCTTGTATAACTCGGCGCCTTCGAGCAACACTTTTTTCAGTCCGTATACCTGCGGACTGTGGGGATCATCCTCTGTCTCACAGCAGGCATGGTGCTTGCGGTGCACGGCAACCCATTCCCGGGTGAGCATGCCCGAGGTGCTCCAGATCCAGAAGCGAAAGAAGTGTCGCAGCGCCGGGTGCAGGTTGATCGCCCGGTGCGCCTGGTCCCTGTGCAAATAGAGCGTGACGGCCATCATCGTGATCTGCACCATGATGAACGCAGCGAGGACATAGCCCCAGAAACTCAAGTCCAGGATTCCGTAGAGATATTGCATTTCCGATCCCAAGCGAAGTCGCCGGCCAGCACTATAACCAATGTAGCGCTTTGCGTCGCGATCCGACTATATTGTGTTCACATTTACGAAAATCAATCCTTATGCCCGAATTACCCGAAGTCGAAACCAGTCGCCGCGGCATCGCGCCATGGGTCGAGCAGCAGGAAGTCTGCGACGTCATCATTCGCGACCGGCGCTTGCGCTGGCCGGTGCCCCTGGACATCGACAACTGCCTGCCCGGCCAGCAGATCCGCTCGGTCGCGCGCCGCGCCAAGTACCTGTTGTTCGACACCGACGCAGGCACCGCGATCATGCATCTCGGCATGTCGGGCAGCGTCCGCATCATCGACGACGGCGAACCGGCCGGTAAACATGATCATGTCGATATATGCTTTGGCAGCGGCAAGGCGCTCAGGTTCCGTGATCCGCGGCGATTCGGATCCCTGCTCTGGGCGGAAAAACCATTCGAGCACCATTTGCTGAAAGACCTCGGGCCCGAGCCATTATCTGCGGACTTCAATGGCGAGCACCTCTGGCGCCGGTCCCGCGGCAGAAAAGTGGCCGTCAAGCCGTTCATCATGAATGCGTCGATCGTCGTCGGGGTCGGCAACATCTACGCGAGCGAGGCGTTGTTCCGCGCCGGGATCCATCCGCGGCGGGCTGCGGGGCGCATCGCGAGCGGGCGCCTTGATCGACTCGCCGATGCGATCAAGGCCGTGCTGCAGCGGGCGATCGAGGCTGGCGGGACCACCTTGAGGGATTTTCACGGCGGCGACGGCGAGCCCGGCTACTTCAAGCAGCAGCTCGATGTTTACGACCGGGAAGGATTGCCGTGCCGCTCCTGCAAGACGGAAATCCGCTCCATCGTGCTCGGGCAGCGGTCGACCTATTACTGCCTGCGGTGCCAGACCTGATCCGCTCGCCCGCGGCGCCTGCGTCTATACGCCAACCTTCGACTTCAGCGCTTCGTTGACGGCCGGCGAGACAAATTCGGAGATGTCCCCGCCCATGCTGCAGATCTCCCGCACCAGGCTCGACGAGATGAAGTTATAGGTCTCGGTGGGCGTCAGGAACGCGGTCTCCACGTCCCCGGCCAGGTGCCGGTTCATGTTCGCCAGCTGAAATTCATATTCGAAATCCGAGACCGCGCGCAGCCCGCGGAGAATGACGCCGAGCCGGTGCTCGCGCGCGAAATCCACGGTCAGTCCGTCGTAGCCGGACACTTCGACATTGTCGATATCTGCGAGCGCAACCCGCGCCAGCTCCACCCGCTCGTCGAGCGAAAACATCGGCTCCTTGCTCGGGTTTGCCGCAATCGCGACCACAACCTTGTCGAACAGGCGGCAAGCCCGCCTGACAAGATCCTCATGACCGAGAGTGATCGGATCGAATGTTCCCGGGTACATGGCTGAAACTGACATCGACCGTTTCCTTGTTTATCCGCCTGGTTTGTTCGCGACCAGCAATGCATACCTGACGTTGCCGGCTGTTTTTTCTTTGACGACTTGCCAGTCCGCCGGCAATGCCGGCAACGACTGCTTTCGGTCCTGCTCAATGTAGATGCGCGCGCCCGGCGCCAGCCAGCCGCGATCGTTTAGCAGTGTACACAATTCTTCATACCGGCCGTCCGAAAACGGCGGGTCGAGGAAGACGACGTCATAAGCCGCCTGCCGATTGGCAGTGTCGAGGAACCGGACGGCATCGGTCTCGTGCACGAGCGCGCCATCGGCCGCCAGGCGCACGAGATTTTCCCGCAGGGCGGCCGCGGCGACCGGCGCCGATTCGACCAGGTCGGCCGAGCGCGCGCCGCGGGACAGCGCTTCCAGGCCGAGGGCCCCTGTGCCCGCAAAAAGATCGAGGCAGCGGGCGCCTTCGATCGTCGGTGCGAGCCAGTTGAACAGGGTTTCACGAATCCTTTCGGACGTTGGCCGGAGGCCGGGAATGTCGGCGACCGGCAAAAGGCGACTGCGCCATTTTCCCGCTACAATACGCAGCCGTCCTGACGTTGATCCCCGGTTTTCGCGTTTCCTGCTTGCCAAGCGTTTATCTTCGTCATGGTGTCGATCAGCATCCGAGATTACTCCAGCTAACAGTCAGGAAGTAGATGTGTTTGGAAAAAACAGCGCAGCGAGCGACGAAAAGAAGTCCGGTTTCGTCAAGCGGCTGCGCGCGCGCCTGAACCAGGGCGACAGCTGGCTCACCTATGATCTCGCCAACCTCGCGCCGGGCGGGAAGATCGACGAGGATGTCATCGACGAGCTCGAAGCAGAGCTCGTCATGGCCGACGTCGGCATGCAGGCGGCGGAGCGGATCGTCGCTGGATTGCAGCAGCGGCTTGCGAGGAAGGAGCTCGCGGACGTCGACGCGCTGCGGCGTGGACTCAGAGACAGTCTCGTCGCTATGCTCGAGCCGGTCGCAGAGGAACTGGTGATCGGCGACACGGCCGAGCCATTCGTCATCCTCATGGTCGGCGTTAACGGCGCCGGCAAGACGACGACCATCGGCAAGCTGGCGCGCAGGTTTCTCGACGACGGCAAGACCGTCATGCTCGCAGCGGGGGACACGTTCCGTGCCGCCGCGGTCGAGCAACTGCAGGCCTGGGGTGAGCGAAACAATGTGCCGGTCGTTGCGCAGCAGCCAGGCGCGGATCCGGCCGCGGTCGTCTTCGATGCCTACCAGGCCGCGAAGTCCAGGAACATCGACGTCCTGCTCGCCGATACCGCGGGCCGACTGCAGAATCAGCAGGGGCTGATGGACGAACTGGCGAAGATCAAGCGGGTCGTCGCCCGTCATGACGAGGCGGCGCCGCATGAAATCATGCTCGTACTGGATGCCAGCCAGGGCCAGAATGCGCTGGTACAGGCGGAGAAATTCAATGCAGCGCTCGGCGTAACCGGCATCACGGTCACGAAGCTGGACGGGTCAGCGAAAGGCGGTATTCTTCTTGCCATAGCGCACAAACTCGGCATCCCGGTGCGCTTCATCGGCATCGGCGAAAGCGTGGACGACATGCAGCCATTCGATGCCGGGGATTTTGTCGACGCCCTGCTGGCGGAACCTGCCGGCGACGGAGCGTAGGGTCGGAACCGAACAGCCTTGATTCAGATCGAAGCGGTCACGAAACGATATCCCGGCGGGCATGACGCCCTGCGTGGATTGTCGCTGCAGGTCGACACCGGCGAGATGGTGTTCGTCACCGGGCATTCCGGCGCCGGCAAGAGCACGCTGCTGAAGCTGATTGCGCTGATCGAACGCCCCACCGACGGACAGGTCATCGTCGACGGTCAGAATACCCGCAAGGTGACGCGCCGCAAGATCCCGGCCTACCGCCGGCAGATCGGCATGGTGTTCCAGGATCACAAACTGCTTTACGACCGACCGGTGTTCGATAACGTCGCCCTGCCGCTGGTGATCGCGGGTATCGGACAGCGCGAAGCGGCGCGCAAGGTCCGCGCGGCGCTCGACCAGGTGAGCCTCCTGAACAAGGAGAAGCAGTATCCGGAGACGCTGTCTTCGGGCGAGCAGCAGCGCGTTGGCATCGCACGCGCGATTGTCAGCCGTCCGAAGCTGCTGATCGCGGACGAGCCGACGGGCAATCTCGATCCCGACCTGTCGCTCGAGGTCATGCGCATATTCCGACGTTTCAACGAAGTCGGCGTGACCCTGCTCATCGCGAGCCACGATATTGCGCTGATCGATCAGCTCGGCTGCCGGCGGATTGCGCTGGAGAACGGCGCGCTGCAGATCGAAGAAGAGGAGGACGTGGTTGCCGAATACAGGGAACGGCTGGAAGCCGAGAGGGAGCGCGAGTCATGGTAACGCCGGAGAGAGCCGAAGCGCTGCAGGCGCCGCAAAAGACCGGTCGGCTGTCCGGCTGGTTCCAGCGCCACCTCGGCACGGCCCTCGCGGCCCTGGGACGCCTGTCGAGACAGCCTTTCGCCAGCCTGATGACGGTACTGGTCATCGCCGTAACGCTCGCGCTGCCAGCCGCGATGCACCTCGTCATCAAGAATGCGCGCTCGGTCAGTGCGTCATGGGACAACGCGCTCGACTTCTCCGTCTACCTCAAAAAAGAGGTGAGCGTCGAGCAGGCCGAGCGTCTTGCCGCGATCGTCGGGCAGCGCGCGGACGTGGAGTCCGTCGTCCTGATTACGGCTGAAGCTGCGCTAGCCGAGTTTCGCGAACAGTCGGGCTTCGGCGACGCGCTCGATCACCTCGCCGACAATCCCCTGCCGCACACCCTGGTGGTTCGCCCGGGCGCGTCGAATACCGAAGTCACCTTGGGCCTGCTCAACGAGGAGCTGGGAAACCTGCCGGAATCCGACTTCGTGCAGGTCGACACGGAATGGGTCCGGCGCTTTCACGCCATCCTCGCCATTCTCGAGCGCGCCATACTGATGGGTGCGGTGCTGCTCGGCGCCGCTATTCTCGTCATTATCGGCAACACGATCCGCCTCGACATCCAGAACCGGAGAGAGGAGATCGAAGTGACGAAGTTGATCGGCGCGAGCAACGCCTTCGTCCGCCGGCCGTTTCTTTACTCGGGTTTCTGGTACGGGCTGACCGGCGGGCTGCTGGCGTTGCTGCTCGTCTGGTATGGCTTGTACGCCCTTGCGGAACCCGTATCGCGGCTGGCCGGTCTTTACGAGCGGGCCTTCGATGTGCTCTCGCTAAGCATTGCCGAGAGCTTTGCGATCATCGGTGTCGGCATCGGCCTGGGGCTGGTCGGATCCTGGATTGCCGCCACCCGGCACATGCGCCGGATCGAACCCCGCTAAGTAAATTTGACTTGATCCATCCGGGCAGTGGTCATTTAAGTGCCTGTTCCTGTTGCATTTTTCGGATCGCTTTCCCGGGAACCAAATTTCCTTGTTAGCACTCTAAGGTGGGGAGTGCTAAAATTGCAGTCCGCAGGGAGGAACATCAGCACCATGACAACAGCCGTAGCCACCATCAACCATGACCTGACACTCAAGGGCCCCGTAGGCAGCCTGGACGCGTATATCCAGGCCGTAGGCGGTATCCCGGTGTTGAGCAAGGAGGACGAGCAGGCGCTGTCCCGGCGCTTCCGCGAGGAAGACGACCTGAAGGCCGCGCGCGAGCTGGTCATGGCGCATCTGCGTTTTGTCGTCCACATCGCGAAGGGTTACACGGGTTATGGTCTGCCGCTCGCCGACCTGATCCAGGAAGGCAACGTCGGACTGATGAAGGCCGTGAAACGGTTCGACCCGGATTACGATGTCCGGCTGGTGTCGTTCGCGGTGCACTGGATTCGCGCCGAGATTCACGAGTTCGTGCTGCGCAACTGGCGGATCGTCAAGGTTGCCACGACCAAGGCCCAGCGCAAACTGTTCTTCAATTTACGCAAGTCGAAGAAGAGCCTTGCGTGGCTGTCGCATGACGAGACGCTCGCCGTCGCCGAAGATCTCGGCGTAAGCCCGAAGGAAGTCACCGAGATGGAACGGCGCCTCTCGGCGCGCGACGCCGTGTTCGATCCGGTACCCGACGCGCGCGACGACGATCGCGCCTATTCGCCTGCTGCCTACCTGCCGAGTCCTGATTCGGATCCGGCCAGGCTGGTGGAGAACAGCGACTGGCACGAAGACGCGACCGCGCGCATGGGCGAAGCCATCGAAACCCTCGATGACAGGAGCCGCCATATCCTGGAGGCGCGCTGGTTGAGCGAGGACAAGCTGACCTTGCACGAACTGGCCGCCGAGTACGGCGTCTCGGCAGAGCGAATTCGGCAGATCGAGGTCAACGCGATCAGGAAGATCCGGGCTGCGATGGAAACCTGAACATATCAGGGTTCAGAGCGCGGCTCTGACCCCTGTCCCATCAAAAAGGCCGCACACTGTGCGGCCTTTTCGTTGTCACCGTGAAATCCCCGGGACCAGTCCCGGCTGATCTTATGACGTGATCGGCACCATCGTGATCTCGACGCGACGGTTCGCCTGGCGTCCTGCCGCCGTGTTGTTGTCCGCGACCGGCATCGATTCACCGAGGCCGACCGTGATCATGCGCTGCGGATCGACGTCCTGCGACTGCAGGTACTGCGCCACGGACGAGGCGCGCCGTTCCGAAAGCGCCTGGTTGTAGGCATCGGCGCCCGTGCTGTCCGTATGACCGGCGACCTCCACGACGGTCTGGTCGAACTCGGCCAGCACTTTCGACACCGAGGTGAGCACGTCGAAGAAGGCGGGACTCAGGTCCGAGCTGTTCGTCGCGAACGTCACGTTACCCGGCATGTTCAGCGTGATGTTGTCGCCATCCGGGTAGACGCTGACGCCGGTGCCCTGCAGCTCCTCCCGCAACTTGGCTTCCTGGCGATCCATGTAGGCGCCGACCGCGCCGCCTGCGAGCGCGCCCACGCCGGCCCCGATCAGGGCCCGCTGACGGCGCTCGACGGCATCGTCGCCGGACGCCAGGCCGACAACGGCGCCGGCGATTGCGCCGATGACGGCGCCGCGGGTCGCGTTGCTCGTCTGCGGTTCCTGGGTGTAGGGATCGAGTGTCTGGCACCCGCCAAGAAATATCGTCAGCCCGGCGGCCACCGCGAAGACCCTGAATGCTCTCGTGTTCATATCCTTATCCTCTTTGCCGGCGGCCGGGCCGCCCGCAAGCCTCTGCGAAGTTTGCGACGCTATTTTAGGCGCCTGCATCCTGAACGAATGCTGAAGCAGGACGCACAGGAAGACATTCGCACGCCGCCGGTCGCGAATGTGTGCGTCAGTTCTCATTTTGCCGGGCACCGACGGCGCGCCTCCGGGCATGTAGAATGCCGGCATACGAAGCCGGGGACCGGGGATGCCCGAAACGGACAGGTGGCTCGCCGAGTACGGGGAGCATCACGAAGACATCAGGTTTGCCGGGATCTACTGGGTCGCCGTACTGACACTCGTCATCGGCACGGTGGGCATGCTGTGGTCCCTGCCGGTGCCCGTCGAATTCGCCCGCATATCGCCCCTGATGAACTGGGGCAGCTGCTTCCTGATGGCCGCCGTGGTCTATTACTTCATTATTTCAATGCCGCTCGCGATCGGTATGCTGCCGTTCGTCTTTGGTGTGGCCGCCGTGCAGATCTGGCTCGCCGATTCCCCGTGGTCGATCGTGCAGGTGTCGTCGACACTGTTCCTTTTGAGCCTGGCCGGGCTTTACCTGGGTCACCGCGGACACGGTGGGCTCAGAGCCGTTTTTCTTGATATCCAGCTCATGATGATCGCCCCCGTCTGGCTGCTCTCCAACCTGTACAAGCGTTTCGGTATCCCTTTTTAACGGGTAGAATTGCGAGCCCGTTTTCGACCCGATCCGCGCGGAGGCACTGTGGCCGGCACCGACAAAAGACAACTGAATCCCCTCGATCTCTACGACGTTCGCGCCGAGCTGAGCGAAGAGGAAGCGATGGTGCAGGACTCCGTCGCGAGGCTCGTCGACGAGAAGGTCCTGCCCGTCATCCGCGAGGCATTCGAGAATCATACGTTCCCGAAGGAACTGGTCCCCGAAGTCGCCGCGCTCGGCCTCCTCGGCAGTTCGCTCGAGGGATACGATTGCGCCGGCCTCAATGCAATCTGTTACGGGCTGATCTGCCAGGAACTGGAACGCGGCGACAGCGGTGTTCGCAGTTTCGTATCGGTGCAATCGAGCCTCGTTATGTTCCCGATTCATGCCTATGGCTCCGAAGAACAAAAGCAACGCTGGCTGCCGGCGATGGCGCGCGGCGAGGCGATCGGCTGTTTCGGACTGACCGAGCCGCAGGGCGGATCCGATCCGGGCAACATGAAGACCCATGCGAAGCGAGACGGCGATGACTGGATCATCAACGGTTCGAAGATGTGGATCACGAACGGCAATATCGCGGATGCAGCCTTGATCTGGGCGATGACCGACGAGGGTGTCCGTGGCTTTATTGTCGAGACGAACACGCCGGGCTTCACCGCACAGGAAATCGAGAACAAGTTCTCGCTCCGCGCCTCGATCACCTCGGCACTGTTTCTCGACAATGTCCGCGTGCCGAATGAGAACGTGTTACCCGGCGTCGTCGGGCTCAAGGGCCCGCTGAGCTGCCTGACGCAGGCGCGCTATGGCATCACCTGGGGCGTCATCGGCGCAGCCCAGGCCTGCCTGAGCGAAGCGCTCAACTACGCGCAGGAACGGGTGCTGTTCCACCGGCCGTTGACTCACAACCAGTCGATCCAGCAGCGACTGGCGGACATGGCCCGGCGGATCACGACCGCGCAGCTCCTGTCGCTCCGGCTCGGCCGGCTCAAGGACCAGGGACGCATGACGCCCACGCAGGTCTCCCTCGCCAAGTGGAACAACTGCCGCGCGGCGCTCGACATCGCCCGCGACGCGCGCGACATCCTCGGCGGCGCCGGCATCAGCGCCGAGTACGTTCCCGTCCGGCATATGCTCAACCTGGAAAGCGTCATCACCTACGAGGGCACGGAAACCGTGCACCAGCTCGTCGTCGGCAAGGAACTGACCGGCGTCAATGCCTTCTGACGCGCTTCCGCAACACCGCGACATCTGGCGCATCGCCGCGCCAATGATTCTTTCCAACGTGTCCGTGCCGTTGCTCGGCATGGTGGACACGGGCGTCACCGGGCATCTCGACGACCCGGCTTATCT
>JABAOH010008275.1_pt1 | contig 42784 bp, 38 predicted proteins | sample 7062181 | NCBI WGS metagenome assembly JABAOH01 (sample SAMN14538630, study PRJNA623070) | marine sediment metagenome | biome: marine biome [ENVO:00000428]; feature: marine pelagic biome [ENVO:01000023]; material: deep marine sediment [ENVO:00002113]; isolation source: pool of 5 deep marine... | reverse complement strand
TTGGTATGTCCTTTGCTTTTTATCCGGTAGAGACGCAAATCAATTCGCATGCACAGGAGGGTTATTGGAATGGATCAGTATCATTACGGAATGTGGGGGATGGTGGTTGCCAATGCCCTCTTTTTCCTTTTTTTCGCCCTGAGCTTTCTCGCTCCCAGGGGAAAATTTGAATGGAGGTCGATGGGAGTATTTACAGCCTTCATCGTCGCCTTGTTCACGGAGATGTACGGTTTTCCCCTTACCGTTTTCATACTGACCTCCCTTCTCGGGAGTAAGTATCCCGCTTTGGATCCTTTTTCCCATAAGAGTGGCCACCTTCTCTTGACCTTCTTAGGAGGAGGTGCGATGTTGCAGGCATTTATCCATCTGATCAGCAATGGCGTGATGCTTTCGGGATTTGTCATCATGGGAATGGGATGGAGGAAGATCCACAGCTCCCAGGGGGGATTGGTCACCGATGGTGTCTACAAATGGGTGAGGCATCCTCAGTACCTTGGGCTGTTCTTGGTTTCGGTGGGATTGTTAATCCAGTGGCCCACCATCGCCACGCTGGCGAGCTGGCCTATCCTGATGGGGGTATACTATAGGCTGGCCAAGAGAGAGGAAAGGGAGATGGAAATGAGGTTCGGCGAGAACTATGTGAGTTACCGGAAGCGGGTCCCCGGTTTCATTCCCTTTCGTTTTCAAAGTGGTGCGGGAGAGGTTTTTCCCTGAGAAGCGACTGAGGAAAATAGGATTGAAATCTCGCTCCGAGCCCGACCTTTGACCTGAATGGATTGAATCGAGGAGGAGAGCATGCACCCGGTTCTCATTGAATTAGGCCCTTTTACCATAAGATGGTATGGCGTGATGATCGCTACGGCGGTCCTCGTAAGTCTCTGGGTGGCGGGAAGGGAAGGGGTTCGGAGGGGCTTTGAAAGGCAGAAGATACAAGACTTCTCCTTCTTCCTCATCATCGCGGGGCTCATCGGAGCCAGGATTTATTTCGTCCTGTTTTCGGACTTGAGCTATTTTTTGGCGGAACCCTTAAGGCTTCTGGCCTTCTGGGAAGGAGGTCTGGCCATCCACGGTGCCATAGTCGGTGGTATTGTCGCGGCCATTTGGTACTCGTGGAGAAAAAGGATACCCTTCTGGAAATGGGCGGATACCTTCGCCCCTTCCCTCATCCTGGGACAGGCCATCGGTAGGATCGGCTGTTTCCTCAACGGAGATGCCCATGGTTACCCCACAACCCTGCCCTGGGGACTGGTGTATGCGCCGGATAGTCCCGCGGGACAGATGTTCCCGGGTCAGCCGCTCCATCCCACCCAGCTCTATGAATTGGGTCTCAACCTGGGCATATTTTTGGTCCTGTGGAGATTGAGGGAAAAGAATTTCTTCGATGGGTTTCTGTTCCTGCTGTACGTCATCCTATACTCCTCCATCCGGATCTTTGTGGAATATTTCAGGGCTGATAAGCTTACCTACTGGGGAGATATCTCGGCGGCTCAGACTTTGGGGATCGCGGCAATCACCATTTCCCTTGGGGTGATCATCGCTTTGAGTCGCAGGCAAGGGATGTATCAAATTTCGAGATAAGCTGTTTCGTCAAGACTCATTGACGGGAGAATGACCTCGAAGTCCTAGGTATTAAGGGAATGGCATGGCTGAAGAAGACAGCGGTATTACTCGAGGGAAAATTATCGGGTGTGGGTGGCTCGAGTGCACCTGTCGGCGCCCCTACTGAACCATGAAGTCTCCCGCGTAATGTCCACCGATGTCATCCCTGCCTGGGTAAAGAGCCATACAGTGTCAGTTGCCAAACCGATTTAGAAAAGGGATGTAAAATGCAATATTGGTTCTACCTTGCTTGCGCTATCCTTCTCGAGGTTGCCGGTACCACATCAATGAAGCTATCCAAAGGCTTCACGAACCTCGTTCCATCTGTTTTGCTCTTCGTATTCTACGTGGCTTCATTTGTGGCATTGACGTTCGCGCTGCGAAGGATTGATGTCAGTCTTGCCTATGCAGTCTGGTCTGGTGTCGGTACCGCGCTCATAGCAACCATTGGAATCCTCTATTTTCGGGAACCCGCAACGGCGGTTAAGCTGATCAGCATTGTATTCATTATTGTTGGTGTTTTCGGGCTCAATCTCAGCGGAGCTACCCATTGAACATAAGATGCCTTCATTATGTTCTTCGGACACAATGAAACGTCGTGGCATTTCGCGGTCACAGGCTTGCAGGCGCCGCTCAGCGGCAATGAGATAAGGAGGGAAATGATGGCGTTATCAAAGCAGGAGATTCGTTCAAGTTATGACTCGGCAGCGAACTATTACGACTTCGCTGTACGGCTTTATGGACTAATAGGAATTCGCAAGGCCTATCGTTCACGCGCGGTAAAACTCTTAGGTCTTCAACGGGGAGACTGTGTTGTCGAGCTCGGCTGCGGGACCGGGCTAAATTTTCCTCTTATTGTCGAGCAAATAGGGCCGGAAGGCCGGTTGATAGGAGTTGATCTAGCTCCTAATATGCTTACGCACGCGAGGGAACGGGTTGAGAACGCGGGCTGGAAGAACGTAGAACTTGTCCGGTCAGATATAGTCGCATATAACTTTCCAGAAGGGGTAAAGGGAGTACTATCGATTGGCGTTTTTGGATACATAGCCGATTGTGATCGTGTGATTAAAGCGGCCTCGCAAGCCCTTGTTCCAGGTGGTCGGCTGGTAATTATGGATGGCAAACGGCCAGATCGCTTACCCTCATGGGTCTTTAAACTCATTGTGTGGTTGTCTCGATCGTTTGGGGTCACAAGCGATTATTTCAATAAACGCACTTGGGAGTCGGTAGAGCGCTATTTTCGGGAAACTGCATTCGAGCAAATGTATGGAGGTATGCTATACATTTCATCCGGCACGGCAGCATAAGGGACGGCTGAACAAGGCGCTGAAGGCAAAGAATGTCTCACATTTCGGGATAAGCCCGTTCGTCAAGACTCATTGATGGGGAAATGGTCCTCCAAGTCCCTGGTATTTATTAAGGTAAGAAGATGAATCAAGAAGACACAGGGGTTTCCAGGAGAAAAATCATTAGTTACGGGTGGATTGCGGCAACTGTCGTCATCGTAGGGGAAATGATTGGGGGAACCCTTGCTTATCTTTGGCCGAAAGTCAGAGGGGAAAAGTCCGCCAAGCTCCTCATTGCTGGGAAAGTCGACGATTTTCAAGTGGAAAAGATGGCCATCTTTAGGAAGGAAAAGGTTTTCATCAACAGGATGGATGATGGGTTATTGGCGATGTCGGCGATATGCACCCATCTCCGCTGTATCGTCCGATGGAATGAGCAAAAGAAGGTGTTTGAATGTCCTTGCCATGGTGCCGAGTTTAACGCCTTTGGAGAGGTCTTAGCAGGTCCACCACCCAGACCATTAGATATCCACCCAGTTGAGACCGTAGGAGGCAAGATCGTTGTGGATACGAGTAAGGTCATCCGACGAAAAAAATTCGATCGGGTTCAATTGGTACGGGTATAGGGAGGCTATCCCGTCATTTCTTCCCTTAGACCCAACCGCAATATTGGAGGCTAAGATTATTCTAGGGGAGAAAACATATTATTGGGCGGAAAACCCGGGAGGAATTCTACTCTTTTATCGAATATGCTCCTTCTCTTCTCAACCTCACACTGATTTGGAATGGGTTGCGTCGTGGAGGCCAACTTCAATCTTCTTCCCACGAGCAAGAGCGCGGTAGCGAAGACGAGGAGAAGAGACAGAGTTGCCATTAAATACCAGGAGGTAATGACCATGGCGAGGGATCCCATCTGCGGCATGGAAGTGAGCGAGTCCCAGGCCGCTGCCAGTCTTGAGTATAGGGGACAGACGTTCTACTTCTGTGCCCTATCCTGTTATGATGCCTTTGACAAAGATCCTGAAAAGTACGTGATCTCGGGGAAACAGGGATGGTGGGGACGTTTTTTGAACAAGCTGGCCAAAGCGAGTCGGGAGACGTACGGTCACAAGCCGCCCAAGTGCCATTAAAGGAAGATTCTCTTCAAACCATAAAAGAGGCTTATCGCTGACGGGGGTGGAAGTCCGGGTTTGAGGAAGATGGACTCTCGCAGGGTTTTGGTGAAGCATAAAATAGGCTTTATCTCAAAGGATTGGGTAGTTCCTGAAAGGGAGAAAGTATGACCATCGACCGAAAATGGGACGCCCTGATTGCCGCGGGAATAGATCGCAAAACCGACTACAATCCTTTTGAAAGAACGGATGGAATTGGGCTTTCGTATTTCAAGGAGATCGGTCAGATTCCGCTTTTAACCCGTGCGAGAGAATTGCAATTGGCAAGAAAGGTACGGGTGGGTGAGAGGCGAATAAAGAATTTGATGGCGAGATGTCTCCGGAAATCCGGTTCTGCAAATTACCATAGCTTCGATGGTAAACCCCTTCAGGAAGTCATGATGTTTTTGGAAACATTGGCGGAGAACGACGGTGCCGGATGGAGAAATACCTTCATGAAACTTAAGGAGGTCGAGGCTGAGATCAGGCGGGCCAAATGCGAAATGATAAATTCAAACCTCAGGTTGGTGGTCAACATCGCCAGAGCCTACATCGATCGAGGGCTTCCCCTCTTAGATCTCATCCAGGAGGGAAATGTAGGGCTGATTAAGGCCGTTTCGAAATATGATCCTACCAGGGGATGCAAGTTTAGCACCTATGCTTCCTGGTGGATTAAGCAAGCCATTCTCAGGGCCATTTCCGATAAATCCCGGACTATAAGGGTCCCCAGCTATGTGTTGGAAACACAACATAAGATGAGGAATATTTCCTATGATATCTTCAGGGAAAACGACAAGAAGCCCACTGAGGATGAGATCGCCAGCAGGATGGAAGTATCGCCGCAGAAGTTAAGAAAAATAATGGATGTAACCTGGGGGGTGATTTCGTTGCAGGCCACCCTGGATGACGGAGGAAGACCCCTGGGAGACGTCTTGATTGATAAAGAAGCAATCGTCCCCTTTGAACAGTTAATCCAAGACATGGATTTGGCCCATGTGACCGAGAAGGCTTTGAAAGGTTTGAACCCGAGGGAGCAGGAGATCATTCGGTTACGATTCGGCATAGGCAAGGATTCGGCTCAGACATTGGAGGAAATCGGAAAGAAGTTCGGCATCTCCAAGGAGAGGGTCCGACAGATAGAAAAGAGAGCGCTGAGGAAGGCGCATTGGCGGGTGAGGGATTATTTGGATGACCTAAAAAGATGAAATTCCATCTGGGTAAGGAGTGCCCCCATAGGTGTCCCCTAAAAAATGGGGAATCTCGGCAAATTATTCTTGACTAATTTAGGTTCAGGCCTTCGAAGCAGTGAAAATCTTTTCGGGTCAGGGTGTCGCCCTTGTCTCCATGTCCGTTTTGATGGTCTGCTAGGGGACATCTTCTCCCTTTTCTTAGGGTAATCTATTTCCCTTCTTATTAGCCCTACCCGTTAGCCTACCCGTTGGAAAGAAAAGAACAAATCCCTTCTTGTCACTATTTCCCGCGTAAAAAATATACATGCCTCACACTGAAATAAAGGCTGGCGAGAATTTTTACGCAGAGGTTGTTTTTTGAAATTTTAAGAAATGAATTATTGTGTAAATTCAATTAGTTAAAAACCATGATTACAAACTCTTTGGTACAGGCTTTGCGATAATAAATTGGTAAACAGAGAAAACTGTAGGAGGAAAGCGTGATCAAGGATCCGGTTTGTGGGAAAAGAATCAATCGGAACAAGGCCCATATCACTATCGAACATGAAAAGGAAAAATATTATCTCTGTTGCCCTCTGTGTCAAAGCGAGTTTGAGAAAGATCCGCGAAAGTATTTAGCTGGAAGAAAAAAGAAGTTTTTGGTCGGGACAAGGAATTAATTGTCGGTGGACTGGATTTTTAGGTTCTGTTTGGCAAATGAATAAGGAGGAGAGAGATGAGCGTTAAGACCTGGAAAGATAGGGCGATTGCAAAAATCTTCACACGATTTCCTGCCCTCGTGGAGAGATGGGCCAAATCGCATGATTTTATCATCAACATGGGAACCCCCTGGGTCCCGTTACGAAAAGATCCCAAGGACTCCAGAATTGCCCTGGTTACCACCGCTGGTGTTCATCTGCGGTCTCAACCGCCATTTGATATGGAGGACAGGGGGGGGATCCTACCTTTAGGGTAATTCCTGCCGTGAAACGCATCGACGATTTGATGATTACCCATAACTATTATGACCATCAGGATGCCGATCAAGATATTAACGTGGTCTTTCCGATCAAGAGGCTTATGGAATTTGAAAGAGAAGGGGTGGTTGGACAGGTTGCGCCGCGTCATTTTTCATTCATGGGCCATATCCTCGGCCGCCATATCGAAACACTTGTGAATCGGACAGGGCCGGAGGTGGCAAGGATGTTGAAAGCAGATGGTGTTGATGCCGTATTCCTGACACCTGCCTGAGGGACCTGCAATCAGTCCGTGGGACTGATTCAAAGGGCCATAGAGGCAGAAGGCATTCCAACGATCTCCATATCCCTCAACCGGGCTATCACGGAAAAAGTTAAACCACCGCGAGCTCTATTAGTGGCCTTTCCTCTGGGCCACCCCATGGGAAATCCCTTTGACAAGGAGCTTCAGCGGCAGATCTTGACGGAGGGGTTAAAGCATCTTATAAAGATTACGAAGCCCGGAACGATCGCTGACCTCACGGAACCCTATCATATTGAAGGGGAGAAATGCGCTCTATGCACGGTCGGTGTGGGTTGAAGCAAAGGGAGGTGTTGAACATGGAAAAGGTTAAAAAACAGAGATTTGTTTTGATTGCCTCGGTGATCTTTTTTTTATTGGTAGGATACACCATTGGCACCGCAAAAACAGAGGATGAGGAAAACAATATTTCCATCTATCGCGAGGTTGGGGAGGGTGTGGTCAATATCACAAGTGTCGTAGTCGAGCGGGACTTCTTTTTCAACCCGATTCCCAGGGAGGGGGCCGGGTCGGGTTCAATCATCGACACCGATGGTCACATATTGACCAATCACCATGTCATTCGGGATTCCACGAAATTGGAAGTCACACTAAGCGATGGAAGCAAATGGCCTGCAAGGTTTGTTGGTGCAGATCCGGACAATGACCTGGCGGTCATCAAGGTTGACGCGCCCAAGGAGAAATTGACGGTAATCCCCATGGGGGACTCATCCGAACTTCAAATAGGCCAGAAGGTGTTGGCTATTGGGAATCCCTTCGGTCTGGGTCAGACACTGACGACGGGTATCATCAGTTCCCTGGGGAGGAGTATTCGTTCGGAGGCGGGGACACTGATCGAGGATGTGATCCAGACCGATGCGGCCATTAACCCGGGCAACTCCGGTGGCCCATTGTTGGACTCCAAGGGAAGGATTATCGGCATCAACTCAGCGATTATCAGTCCGACCGGGGCCAGCGTGGGGATTGGTTTTGCCATCCCGGTCAACAAGGCCAAACGAATCTTGCCAGAGCTGATTTCAAAGGGGCATGTCTCCTACCCGTGGATAGGAGCATCGATCTATCCGCTCATTCCAGAATTTGCAAAAGCCTTGGGGCTCAAAGTCGAGCGTGGGGCAGTGATCGCAGAAGTTGTCCCTGGTGGCCCGGCGGACAAAGCCGGCCTAAGAGGGGGGGATAGGCAGGTTCAAGTGGGGAATTCCGTGATCCTGGTGGGGGGTGATGTTATTACGGAGATGGTCGGGAAAAAAGTGATGTCCTCGGATGAGCTGATACGAATGATCCGTGAACACCGCCCCGGGGATAGAGTTGAACTGAGGCTTTTACGTAAAGGGAAATTCTTGCGCATAAAAGTGACCTTGGGCGAGAAGCCAAGGAGTAGGTAGGTTCTCAATTCGGCGTAGAAAGGGGATACTGAGAGTAGGAGGGAGAATAGCTCCTTTCATTATATAAGGAGGATGAACATGAAGGGAAAACGGGGGTTATTCACATTGTTACCCCTTGTGATGATTCTAGGTTTGACCGGTCCTGTCAGAGCCAGGGGAGGCGATTCAAATCGCCTGGAGAGCAGATCTACTATACGGGTATCACCAGCAACGGACGCGACATTTTTGGTTACGGAGGCCCCATGTGGATAAGGATGCACGGTGGAGGGTGTGTCTCATGCCACGGTACCCATGGGAGGGGAGGAGTGCCCATGATGATGGGGATGGCCATCCCGACCGACATCCGATATAAGACTCTCACGGGGAAAGAGAAGCACGTCCATGGGGGGAAGGAAAAAGAGCATCACTACACGCCTGCTCTGATCAAAAGGGCCATTACCCAAGGACTGGCGGCGGATGGAGAGCTTTTGAGTTGGACCATGCCCCGCTGGCAAATGTCCGAAGCCGATTTGGACGCCTTGATCGATTATTTAAAAACCCTCGAGTGAAAGCGGATCTTCCCTGCGGTTTGCCCTTCTTCACCAAGGAGGATCTGAACCTTCAAAGGTCCAGTCTTTGATCCCCGCCGGATGGCAGCTGGGGCAAGTCTACTCCATGACATCTTAACCTAGTGTAGAAACTGCAATATCTCAGCAAAGGTCCCATAAAGGGCTGTTTCCTGACACCTGGGATTCCTAATAATAATCGGCTGAGTAACATGAGGCATGGAAAACGGTGGTGTAGTTTGGAGACGGTAACAGGCCAGGGCAGAAAAGAAAAGGAGGAGGCCGTGAAAGGAAAAGGTTACACGCGACGAAGCATAAGTTGGGTAAATGGACAGTAACGCTCTGTTTATACGTGGCGGCTCTCCTTGGAATAGGAATGTCTGCCCGAGCTCAGGTTCAAGTCAAAATCGGCATCTTAAAAGGCCCGAAGATCCTCAATCCCTTTCAGGCAGCCGATGCCTGGGCGAGAAGAGTAATGGGATTAATATACCAGCCTCTATATATCAGAGAACCAGACAACCAATCCCTGATCCCTTGGCTTGCAGAAAATCAACCCATTTATGATTCTCAGAGAAAAACATTGACCATTTACTTAAGGCAGATGCAATGGGATGATGGGACGGAGTTCGGTGCGGAGGATGTGGTCAATCTCAATGGGAACATTCTCTGAACCACAGACAGGGCACCTGTTACTATATTTCTCCAAAAGAGCTCTACGTACTGATGAAGGGATTGATCTTCTCTTTCTCATGATCAAGCCAATTGGTTCCTTATACGGGAAAAATCTTCGCCTGACTGAATAAACTTGGAAGGCCGGAGGGGTACTCGTACCCAATTCTCTAATTTGCCATTAAAGCGGAAGAGTGAGAGAAAGTCAACGAAAAGTCAGACTCCTGGCTGCGAATTAAAGCTGCAATCGCTAACGGACCCCCCGGTGCCATATTATCGATTAGCGGTAGAAATATTGAGTCTGACCCAACCCGAGAGACCGGCATCGAATTTTTTCCCCTCCTCCCAAAAGGGTGTGGGACTCGGGTCAAACTGGCAACTAAAACTGTAATTGAATTGTAACCACCACAACCGAAAATAACCCAACATAGCCCAATCAGGACAAGTAGGATTTGAAGAGCTCAGTTGGCAGTAGTGATTCGTTCGAGGGCGGCTTATTGGTCGCATCGGTCGCAGCGAGAGTTAGGCATGAACCCCTCTCTAATAACCCCGTATCCGACGCTCGTTAATCAAACGGCCTTGGTCATCAAATAGCTTCCAGTCAGTGTAGTCTTCCCCCGGATCGCTAAAAGATGAGGCCCACACTTCTAAGCGATCTATATTGTGGATTTCCTCCTCGCTGAATCCGGGGCCTTTTGGCGGCTTCTGTATGGCCTCTCGCCGTGCTTCTTCACCTTGATACTCTGTGTAGAGGTATGGCATTGTAAGCTCCTCCGAGTGGCTAATTGGCGTGGGCACCCTTCAATATGAAGTATCTGGTTTCTCGCATAGACAATCTTGGACTTAGAGAGATAACCTTTCGGCCTCGGGGTAAATCCACGCCTAATTCCTTATTTTATTATTAGGGAAATTTGGTAGAAGTCAATAGAAATCAATGCCTTACCTTTGTTGTTGTAAACACAGTTTTACTCTGCTAATATAGGCCTATGAGGTGGTCTCAGCAAAAGATTTGACAATATAAACGCAATGTTGACACCGTGACGCTTCGTATTATTGCAGTTAAGGTATGGGACTAATCTGGGCAAGTAATAGAATTTGGGTTAAGAAAAGGGCAAGGGCGTAAATCATGAAGAAACTCCTAATACCCGCAATGATTCTGATCTTGGTCGGATGTGCTTCATTGAAAAGAGGCCCGACTTCTGAGAGGACAGAAATTAGCGACGAGCTTTGGGATGAAATCGGACGGGAGCTTGCACGGGTCAGCGTTCAAGTCGATTCAATAAATGGACAGCTTGAATCAAAGAAAAAGGAGTTGGCGGTTCAAGTTAAGGAGCCATGGACTAAGACCACGGGTGTTTTCAGGGTAGGTAAGGCCTCAAAGATTGAGGAATACCCGATGAAGAGGAAATCAGTAATTGCATTATCCAAAAAGCTGGCAACGGGAGAACCGGCGAAAGAGGAAGAACTCGTAGTCTTTGAGGCTTTGGGGGGAGCAATGGGAGGGCCATTCATAGGTGTGGCCTCAAAACATCCCGAAGGAATGTACATGTCCGCAAAGCAGAAATTCATGGCCGCTGGTAAGCCTGTTATCGATTATACCCATGCTCTGAATACAGTTGAAAAAGTCAGGCCAGTTAAGCAGTTTGTCTCCTAGACTGAATTGGTTGAAAGAGCCTACAACAAGCTCATGAAACTACTTGAGGAAGTCCAGGAGAAATTCAAGGAATCCCCTATCTATGTTGATGGCTTCGATGTAAATATTGGCCTGACACTTTCCGTAAGTATCCACTTCAAAGTACTTAGATAAACTCCCTCAAAACTCTAACTATCTAAAATGACAATCCTGTATTTACAATGACTTAGAGTGTGGAAAACTGATCTTATGATGTAAGTTGTCGTCAGGCAAAAAGGTAATAAATTTGAGGGGTTAGCTGATATTCAAAGAGGGGATTTGAAGTCCAGGAGGCCCACCAGGACCAATCCACTTCCGACCTAGACGATAAGAAATTTCCCCTTAAAAGTCAATACTATTATCTCTAGAGCCTCCCGAGTTGGTTGAGCACTTCTTCGTCCCTTCACGGGGGCTGTTTTAGCGCATTCCTTATCTGATTTGACTTGACATTCCATATCCGCAAGACCTTGTGTCTTGATGCGTGGCCCCGGATAATTTTGATGTTGGACCGCTTGATGCTCAATCGTTCGGCCAAGACCTCAATCAACTTTTGATTTGCCTTACCCGCCGTTGGAGGTGCGGTGACCTTTACCTTTAATGCCTCCCCATGAAAGCCAACAATTCGGTCCTCTGGAGCGTTGGGCTGGACCGTCACGCGTAAGGTCGTGGAATCTGCCTCTTTTTCCTTCCCCATTGAACCCCTTGCAGCTCAGACCCTATCGATATCCCCCCGGAGCTGAATAAAGGAGATCTGTTCGCCAGTTGCGGGGCCTTCGGCCCGGTATGAGAAGAGGATATCGGTATTGCATCGGGTGCAGACGCGGATCCAGCAGCACTTTTCGTCCCTCATTCCGCGATCCCGCATCTGATCGATATTGGCCCGAGCAAGGTTTAGAACCCACTTACCCATTCCCTTGCGCCTGCTGAAGGCTTGCCAATTCCACCCCGAGGAGCAAACAAGCCCCATAACGGCTTCATCCACCTCGTAGCAGCATTCGCCGATTGACGGGCCGATGGCCACGAACAGGTCCCCTGGATGGGTTCCGAAATGATGGGTCATCTTATGGATGGCCTTTTGTGCGATTCCCAGAAGTGTTCCCCGCCATCCAGCATGGATAATCCCTATGACCGGGCGTTTTGGGTCCACTAACAGGATGGGGACGCAATCCGCTGTCAATACACCTATGGCGATGTCCGGTTGATCGGTCAAAAGGGCATCGGACCGACAATTCGAGAAGGGCCGTAAGGGGATCAGTGGTTTATCCATGATCCGTATACGATCCCCATGGACTTGGTCCATCGTGATCAGCCGTTGGGGCTCGAATCCAAAGGTATTGGCTAAACGAGCATGCTCTTCAGCCTTGGCCGATCCCGAGTTAGGAGAGGAATACATACCCTGACTGAAGCCTCCACTTTTGGTGCAGAAGGCGTGATTGACAACGCCAAGGGCTTTCAGTGGAGGAGCCTCGAAGTAAGTGATATCACCTAAGGTTTTAACGTCATCTCTACCAACAGTCTGAATCATCTCCCCATGTTCTCCCGGAAGAAGTGCTTTTGAGCACGCTCGGAAAGGAACTTGATAATCCCTGCCATATCATCGGGCAAGGGGGCATTGAATTCGACGAATTCACCGCTTTGGGGGTGGATGAAACCCAAACGTTCCGAATGTAAAGCCTGTCTCCGGAGGGCCTTAATCCTCTCTCTTACATCGGGATCCGTTATCCGTTGAATCCACCTTTCCTTACGATATTCGGGATCTCCGACGATGGGGTGTCCGTGAGAGGAGAAATGGGCCCGAATCTGATGGGTTCGGCCCGTTTTGGGCCTGACTTCCAGCAGGGAAAAACCCCGAAAACGGTTGATAGTCCTCCATTGGGTAACGGCACTTCTTGCCCTGTGTGTGTGTATCGAGATCCGTTTTCTCTCCTTCGGGTGTCTCCCGAGCGGGGCGTCGATGATGCCCTGTAATTCCCTCAGTTCACCATGGACTAAAGCCACGTAGCGCTTTCTGACTTGACGTTTCTTAAATTGCAGGGATAGGTGATGCATGGCTATGGCGTTCTTCGCCGCAACCATAACGCCGGAGGTGTTCTTATCCAAGCGATGGACAATTCCCGGCCGGATAACCCCGTTGATCTGAGAGAGATCCTTGCAGTGAAAGAGAAGGGCATTTACCAGGGTCCCCGAGTCAGTCCCGGCACCCGGATGGACCACCATACCGGCCGGTTTGTTAACGACGATAATCCATGGATCCTCGAAGAGGATATCCAACGGGATATCTTGGGGGATGACGTCCAATTTTCGGGGATGAGGGATGTGCCCGGTAACTACGTCCCCCTTCCTCAATTTAACGGACGGTTTTGATGGAAGCTGGTTGAGCAAAATGACGTGTTCTCGGACGAGTTTCTTGATTTGAGATCGGGTAAGTTCCCCTACCTTGAGGGAGAGATATGAATCCAATCTCATTCCCGCATCGGAATCGGCCACGACAAATGTGAAATTCTGGCCTTGAGCCATTTGGGTTCAGCTCGGGGGGCTTCAGGGCATGATCAATAGCCCGATCTAAGACTCCTTTCGATTCCAGCGACGATCAGGTCCCCTTCATCATCTCCGATGGTCCTGACATCCAAGAGGACCTCTTCCTTGCTAACCCGTGCGATAATGGGCGGTGTGTCTTCCCGTAACTTCTCCTCTAGGTGATGGACCGACCCATGGTCGGGCTTGAGCGTTACTACAGAGGTCGGGAGTAGTTGGACCGGATAGGCTCCACCTCCCACTTGGGATACATCATTCCTCACCGCGATCTTAACTCCCCTGGGTATGGTTGCCCGTATTTTACGAGAGAGCTTTTGGGCCCTTTTTCTGAGTTCGTCGTGCGAATAGGTAAGCATCCTAAGGGTGGGAATTTCTCGAACAGCCCTCGCTTCATCGAGATAGATGAGCAGTGTCGACTCCAGTCCAGCGAGGGTCAACTTATCAATTCTCAGGGCACGGCTGAGAGGATTCACCTTGATCCGCTGGATATGCTCGTTCCTCCCCAGGATGATCCCTGCCTGCGGGCCTCCCATGAGCTTGTCCCCACTGAAGGTGACGATGTCCGCTCCCTCGTTTATGGCTTCCTGAACCGTGGGTTCCCAATCCAGGCCGTATTTGCTGAGGTCGATGAGACATCCGCTTCCCAGGTCCTCCATGACCGGCAGGTGGTGAGCGTGGGCTAATTCGGCCAATTCCCTCAATGCCGCGTCAGACGTAAAACCAACGATCCTGAAATTGCTCGTATGGACCTTCAGGATTAAACCCGTTTGTTCGCCAATTGCTCCTTCGTAGTCGCTGAGATGGGTTCGGTTGGTGGTCCCGACCTCCCTCAAGATGGCGCCACTCCGCTTCATGACATCGGGAATGCGGAAGGCCCCTCCAATCTCGACCAACTGCCCCCTGGAGACGATGACCTCCTTTCCCTCGGCAAGGGTGTTGAGCACCAGCAAGACGGCCGCGGCATTATTGTTCACGACTAAGGCCATTTCAGCTCCAGTCAATCGACACAGAATCTCCTCGACGTGGGAATACCGGGATCCCCTCTTTCCCTGCTTCAGGTCGAACTCCAAATTGGAATAGCGCCTTGATACCTGGGTGATATGCTCGATGGCACCTTCATGGAGTAATGAGCGACCCAAATTGGTATGAATGACCACTCCCGTTGCATTAATAACCCTCTTCAATTTGGGATTAATCTGGTTTTCGATCTCCTCCATGAAATGGGGCAGGAGGTTCTCGAAGGAAAAGATGGACTCGTCAAGATCCGCTGGATTCTGAGCGGTCATAATCCTTTGACGCAGGTAGTTGAGTCCCCTTCGAACGGCTTCCAGGACAATCCCCCTCGGAAAACGGTCCTCCAGTTGAACCATCTCAGGTTCGGCAAGAATACGATCCACATTGGGAATGTGGCTGAGAAACTTCTGACGGAGGTGTTGAGACATCTCTTATTCCCCTTTGAGGATATTGGGTTGTGGCTTCACGAAGAGGGTCTTAAAGACCCTGAGTGGATTCATCCTGATCCAGCGCAGTGGCCACTCGAGCTCTCTCTTCTCGCAGACGGTGGACATATTGAGCCTCCTGATATGCAACCCCAATGTGGCCAATTCGCGTTTTCGCCGATCTCGGTCTTCAATGGGTACGATCTCGTCTATCCTTCGCATGAGCGCAACCGCTTCCCTAATCCTCCTCTCTATAACGAGGGCAGTTTTGGCACTGAGGAGGCCGAATTCTCCCTTCAGCCGGTTCAGCCTCAAGGCTGCCTCATAGGTTCCGTATACAATCTCATTCCGGGTCATCCATTTGGTCTCATAATTCAGCGTGTATTTCCAACTGGGAGAGAGCATAGCCACCCGGTGCTCCTCAACGGTCCGGTAGAGGAGCTTGTACCCGTAACTCTCCGGATTCTCGAAGACAGGGCTGCCTGGATCCAAGAAGGGGGCGAGGGGAGAAATGAAGGGGACGAGCCTCCGGCTCTTCCCATGGCGTTCGAGAAGGTCTCGACAGTATTCCACGGTATCGAGCACCGATTGAAGATCCTGTTTCGGCAATCCCGTCATGAAGAACAGGTCGATTCGTTTGCACCCCAGTTCAAGGGCATCCCTCACCATCTCTTCCAAGGCAGCGTTATCATACGGCCTTCCAAAGGCGTTTCGGACCTCCGGGTCATGGGACTCGGGGGAGATTTCCAGGTTGAAATTGGGCACAGCCTCGGAAATTCTCTCCAGTTTTTCCCGTGACGGTGGAATGAAGAACTCAAGGGCAATGTGGTTCTGAATACCCTCGCCTTTCAGGGCGCTCAAGAGCCTGAGCCCATATTCGTCACCCGGTTGAAAGATATCACCGATGATCATGATGGGTGCCTTCAGATGATTTCGGATGTCAATGATATCTCGAGCCAAAAGGAGAGGATCCCGGTAGGAGGGCCTCTGGCGATTCGTTACGCGGTGAAACGTGTTCGCCGATCCGCCGCATGTCTTGCAATTGTAGCGGCATCCCCTACACGTAAATACCGCTGTAATCGGGTACATGTACCAATTGATAAAGGGCTGATATCCCACAGGGTCTCGATATCTCCAGACCTTTTGCATGATGTGACGATAGTCTATGGCGATGTGATCAAGCGTTTGGGGGACATGCGTTATGGGATTGGAATGAATGTGGCCCGCTTCATCCCTCCATGTCAAGTTGGGAATGTGGGACATGTCCCTCTCCTCCTTGAGACACCTGATGAGCTCGAGGAGCGGAACTTCCGTTGAGTCTCCCCTTACGATGAAATCGACCTGGGGATAATCCCTCAGGATTTCCTCGTCGTAGTACGTTGCCGACATCCCGCCGAGGATAACCGGAGTATGGGCGTGGACTCGTTTTATCTCCTCTGCGAGGGCGAGACATCCCTGGACGTGGGCCATCCAGTGGAGATCGAGCCCGAAGGCAATGGGTCGCAACCTTCGAAGCATTTTGGCCACATCGAAACCTTTGCTCTTGAGCATCTTCAAGGCAACATTGATGATCCTGACCCGGAGGCCATTTCTCTCCAAGTATTCCGAGAGGCTAGCGAATCCAATGGGATACATCTCAAATATGGGGGTCGAGGGCACGACATCGCTGATGGGCCCATACATGACCGGTTCCTTCCTGAAGTCGTACAGGCTGGGGGGATGGAGCAGAACAAGATCAATTTTTCCTTTTCCCATGGAGCAATCCTCTTGGTCCATCGAATATCATTTTAACTATACGAAATAACTACCATATTCCAGTAAGATCATCAAGGTCAAATGGTTTGGGAGGTGGAGGGTTTGTGGAGATTGATCCATGAAGGGACGAGGGAGGATGAATCCCCTGGCAGTAAGAGCGTGGCATCGGAGGAATGGAGAGGGTTTTCATAATTCCCCGGACTCTTGGTTTCACCACGCTCGTTGAATCCTTTCGTAGGTGGCAATGTCATGCTTTGTGGCCCGAACCGGTATCGTCGCTCTTCAGAAAATCCCCAGGAAATTGAAGGTTTCCCGCTTGAAGCCCTTATCGGCCGCCAGGATGTCCAGGTGTAATGTCGCTATATCCTCAACAGGGAGGAAGATCTCCCCGGCGAGCTGTCGTGAATCAACAGTCTTGATGTACCTCTTACACTTGTCGCAGATGTCTATCCGATATGCCTTCTCCTTTTCGGTATAGAAATAACGAAGGCTTCCATGATCGGTATTTTCGCAGAAGGGGCACATAACGCGTTTTCCTCGCCACTGGTTTCCGCAAAAGGAACACGTCCAGATACGTCTTCCCTCTTCACCCGTCAATTCCCCCATGAGGGGTTGCGAGCCGCAGATGGGGCAAGAACCCTTATCCCACAAATCTTCGTCGACTATATCCTTCAGCTGAGAGGCCATTACTTCTACGAACGGCTTAATCGTGGTATGCAGGAGGAAATTCATCACCCCTTGGTCAATTTTCGAATCAGTGGATATCCGGGAGAGATAATCGTGGTCGCCCCCCACCACCTTCTCAAGGCATATTCCCAGGTTAATCTTCTTTCGGCGCAGTGCCCTTTCAATTTTCTCCACTTCAACCTTCAGCTTTTCATTTTCCCTCTTCGAGATTCGGCAAATTGAACGAAAGAGGCGTCCTGAGAGGTGAGGATCAATGGGAAAATCCACCTTTGCAATGATGGGAAATCCCTCCTTCCCTCTTATCCTCGCCCGGTCCTGGCTGATTTCAGGGGGTCGATAGTCCAACTGAGCCCGTACCTTCAGTTGCTCAAGGAGGAGCTTTTCGAAGAATTCAAGAATCCCTCGGTAATTTGGGTGGCTCTCCTTGATGGCGGCGACTCTCTCCTTCATCCTTTCCACATCGGAACTCACCTTTGTTCCCATCTTCTGATCCCCAGTACGGTGACACGATAAAAAAAGCTTGTTTCTCGCGAAACAAGCCCATCATACACCAAAAGGATGCGGAAGGCAAGGATTTACCTTGCCTTCCGCATCATAAGTTTCCACCGTCTACTCTCTCGAGGAATCAGTCGTCACCGATCCCAACAGTGCTGTTCCCGCAACCAAGGTCCCCAGGGGTCTCATGAAGCCTCTTCGTCCCACGGTGACGGGCCTTTTTGCCCTCACGGTCATCTGGAATTCGGCTTCGGGTCGGTTAAGGATGTAAATCCAACTTACCTCCTCCTCGTCACCCATCAGTTTGGCCTGAGGAAAACGCTTCTTGACTTCTGCGAGCCTCTTTTTCGCCATATCTAGCATATTATCCCTCGGCCCGAAGGAGAGCGTACCCGTGGGGCAAACCTTGAGACAGGCTGGCACCATCCCGTTGGCGATACGATCATTACAGAAGGTGCACTTGGCCATGAGCTTGGTATTGGGGTCCTGGCGAGGAATGTCATAGGGACACGCATCCCGGATTTCCCTGATGTCCAGCAGCCTCGTCTTTTCAGTAAACAGGACGCACCCATTGTCATCCTGGATGATGGCGTCCTTCACCGTCCCTTCGGCCGCTTCCTTACACGGTGGTTCCAGGCAATGTCTGCACTGATCCTTGAAGAAGTTCCATCGCATCTCGCCCTTATCGGAGAGCTCCTTGAACCGTATCAGGGTATACGTGGTCACGGAGAGATCCGGTGGGTTCTGGTAGGTCCCTACGTTGATCGTCTTTTCCCCGGGAAGCTCATTCCACTGCTTGCAGGCAACTTGACATGCCCTACAGGCGGTGCACTTTGAGACATCGACTAATGCGGCATACTTTCCCATCAGATCACACCCCCTTTCTGACCACATTGACCATGAAGGCCTTGGATTCCGGGATCAAGGTATTGGCATCCCCGATACTCGGGGTCAAGAGGTTGGCGCTGTCGCCACCGTCGCGCGGCGTGACCCACCCATAGCACCACGGTAAGCCCACCTGGTGGATGGTTTGGCCAGCGATATTGAAAGGTTTGAATCGATCGGTGACAATGGCCACCGCCTCCACCTGACCCCTGGCGGACTGCACCAGGACCTTTTCCCCGTTCTTGATACCCTTCAGGCTGGCCAGCTCCGTGCTCATCTCAACCCACAGCTGTGGCTGAGCCTCGACAAGCCAATCCTGCCACCGCGTCATCACCCCGGTCTGCCAGTGTTCAACCATCCGATATGTGCTTGCAACGATGGGGAATCTGGGATCGCAGGAGAAGACCACGTCCAGCGGAGTGGTCGTTTCGGGGCTGAAGATCTTGATGGTGGGGTTGAACTTCTGGGCATTCATAAGGTTCTTCTCGATGGGGCACTCGTAGGGTTCGTAGTGTTCGGGGAATGGGCCATCGGCTCGCCCGGGTCCGAAGATGTGCGCATGGCCCTCGGGCTTCATGATGAAGGCGTACCTGGATGTCTTCCCGGCGCCGAGCGGAGGCCAACCGCCGTCGGGGACATCCCCCTTCCACTTCTTTGCTGCTTTGTCCCACCGGATTACCGGGTGCTCTTTATCCCACGGCTGGCCATTTTCGTCCACGGAGGCCCGGTTGTAAATGATCCTCCGGTTGACGGGCCAGGCCCATGCCCACTCGAGGTAGAGCCCGATTCCCGATGGGTCCTTTCGGCTCCGCCGGGCCATCATGTTTCCCTTCTCAGTGTAGCTCTGGCAGTAGAGCCAATTGCCCGAGGAGGTGCTCCCGTCGTCCTGGAGGAAGGCGAAACTGGGGACTAAGGTTCCCTTCTTGTAGAGTTTCCCCTTGATTGTTTTGTCCTTCAGGAAGTAGCCATTAATCTCCCTGGCAACCATGTGAGGATCGACGTTTTTAATCCTTTCTCCAGCTCCATTGGGCCCGTAATCCCAGGTCAATTTCACGACTGGATCCGGATAGGCGCCGCCCTCGTTCGCGTAAAGGGCCTTTACCCGGTAGTAGAGCTCAGTCATGATCTCCGAATCTGGTCGCGCCTCTCCTGGGGAGTCGCCACCCTTGTACCTCCACTGGGCCCATCGACCGCTGTTTGTGACGCTCCCCTCCTTTTCGAAGGAGACGGCTGCCGGCAGGAGAAATACCTCGGTCTTGATATTCTTGGGCTTCATCCCGGGCCCATGCCAGAACTCAGCGGTCTCGTTGGGGAAGATGTTGACGTTGACCAACCAATCGAGCCTGGCCAGGCCCAGCCTCACCTTGTTTGCATTGGCGCCGCTACAGGTCGGATTCTGCCCCCAGGCGAAGAAGCCGGAGAAGTTACCCCTATACATCTCGTCGAAAAGATTCAGCCAGGAGGCGTCCTGCCCGTCGTCGAGCTTGGGAAGCCATGCATAACCGAAGTCATTGGCCTTGGTGGAGTTTTTGCCGAAGAATGAAGTGAGCAGGCTGACGGAGTACTTGGGGTAGTTCCCCCACCAGTTGGCGCTCATGGGGTCCTTCGTCTTTGGTGTGGCGGCATCGTTATACGCCTTAAGGGTAGGCTGTGAAGCCTTCGGCGTCTTGAGGTATCCGGGCAGGATGTGGAAGAGCAGGCAGTGGTCCGTGGAGCCCTGCACGTTTGACTCGCCCCTCAGGGCATTGACGCCACCCCCTGCAACCCCCATATTTCCCAGGAGCAGTTGGATGATGGCCATGGTTCGGATGTTCTGTGTCCCAACCGTGTGTTGGGTCCATCCCATGGCGTACATGATGGTGGCCGCCTTACCAGGTTTTCCCGTCGAGGAGTAAATCTCATAGACCTTCAGAAGCTTATCCTTGGGGGTTCCCGTGATGCTGGAGACCAATTCCGGTGTGTATCGGGAGAAATGTTTCTTCAGGAGTTGTAGGACGCAGTTGGGGTCCTGAAGCGTTGGATCCTTCTTGATCAACCCCTTTCCGTCCTTTTGGAAGCTCCACGCTGACTTGTCGTACTTCCTCTTCTTGGGATCGTAACCGGAGAAGAGGCCGTCTAAATCCCCAGGCATCTTGAATCCCGGGTTCACGAGGAAAGACGCGTTGGTGTAAAGTCGGACGTACTCCTCGAAATACTTCTTGTTGTCGATGATGTACTTGATCATCCCACCCAGAAAGGCGATATCCGTTCCGGAACGGATTGGCGCATAGAGGTTGGCCTTAGAGGATGTGCGGGTGAAACGGGGATCAACGCTCAGCAGTGTTGCTCCCCCTTCCATGGCCTTGGTGACCCACTTAAAGGAGATGGGATGATTTTCGGCAGCGTTGCTGCCCATGACGAGGATGACATCTGCGTTTCTGATATCGATCCAGTGATTCGTCATCGCTCCTCTACCGAACGACTCTGCCAGAGCCGCTACCGTAGCGGAGTGTCAGATACGCGCCTGGTGTTCGATGTAGATCAAACCCCAGGAGCGCATCAGCTTTTGGAGCATGAAGCATTCTTCGTTATCCAGGGCGGCGCTTCCGACATGGGCGATGCCATTGGTTCGGTTGACCACTTGGCCCTTGGCATTCTTGGCCATGAAGCTTGCATCCCGGCTCTTCTTCACCCGCTTGGCAATCTCATCCAGGGCCCAGTCCCAGGAGACCTCCTTCCATTCCGTTGCATTGGGGTGCCGGTACATAGGTTTGGTGAGACGGTTGGGGTTTGCCGCCGAAATCTGATACAGGGATGCCCCTTTGCTGCAGAGCGTTCCCTCGTTGATGACGTGATCGGGATCTCCCTCAACATTGATCACCTTACCACCAATGGAGTGGACGATGGCTCCGCAGCCCACGGCGCAGTAGGGACATATGGTAGTGCTCTCCTCGGCCGATTTCAGGTCTTTCCGCAACGTTGCGGCCTGGGATTTAAATGGGGAGAGATCCAATCCCAAGCTACTCGCCGCAATGCCGAAGGCTGTCGCTCCGGATACCTTCAAAAAGGTCCTACGGGTCAGTTTCATTGGTATGTTTCACCTTCCTTTCTATTGGATTTTTATCTATTCGATTGTTAACGATTCCTCTGGTGTGATTTACTCACCTCCTCTCGGAAGAAATAAAAAGGGAGCTGCCAGATAAAGCCCCCTTTGCAAAACGGCAGGCTCAAGGATCACTCCTCGGGCCCTATCGTCATACAGAACCCCTGGGGCCCTGTATGATCGGAAGCAATTACGTGTAGTTTTTTCCGGAATGTGATGTATTTCTTTTGGCAATTCCATGTATATCATATAAAGGAAAAATTTCACTTGTCAAGGAAAAAATGAAATTTTTCACTTGTCAGGGAAAAAATTAAAAGAGGGCGGCGACGAATTCCTCGGCATTGAATTCCCGAAGGTCATCCATATGTTCCCCAATGCCGATGTACCGAATGGGGATGTGAAATGATTCGGTGATTGCGATGATAATCCCGCCTTTTGCCGTTCCATCCAGTTTGGTGATGGCAATCCCCGTGACCCCCAATGTCTCATTGAAGAGTCTCGTTTGGGAAATGGCGTTCTGCCCCGTCGTGGCATCGAGAATCAAGAGAATCTCATGAGGGGCCCCGGGACACTCGCGGCCGACAATCCTCTTCATTTTCTTCAGTTCTTCCATGAGGTTTTTCTTGGTATGGAGTCTGCCGGCGGTGTCGATGAATACGATGTCGAGAGCTCTCGCCTTGGCAGCCTGGATGGCATCAAAGGCGACGGCCGACGGATCGGAGCCCCTGGATTGTCTCACCATATTCACCCCTATCCTTTGTGCCCAGGCTTCTAGCTGTTCCACGGCAGCGGCCCGAAAGGTATCCGATGCAGCAAAGAGGATTTTCTTCCCCTTGGAGCTATACCTGCTCGCCAGCTTCCCTATGGTGGTAGTCTTTCCGACTCCATTGACGCCCACTACCATGATCACGAAAGGCTCTGTCCCCGACGAGCCGATGTCCAAAAGACCTTCGGACGTTTTCAATACGGCCAGAATAGCCTCCCTGAGATATTCCTTGACCCTTTGAGGGTCAGCGAGTTCGTTTCTCCCAACCCTTTGATGGAGATCGCTCATCAACCTATACGTTGTGTTCGTTCCCAAATCGGCCGTGATGAGGATCTCCTCCAGCTCTTCAAGGAGTGTCTCGTCGATCCTCTTCTTTCCGGAAATGAGCCGGTCGATCTGAGTGAGGAAGCCGGCGTGGGTTTTTGAGAGCCCCTTTCTTAACCTTTCGAAAAAACCTTCTTCTCCCATAGCAAATCCCGTGAGGTCAGGGCGATACTATCATCCGATCGGAGCGAAGTCAAGGGCCCGGCATCCCTCCCTGTGTGGTGGCTCGAGCGCTTTCCATAATGCCTTTCAACATGGACTTTCGCCTATTGGTTCTCTCGCTTCTTCTCGAGGAGGCGATGGATTTCCCGGGAGATCAAGGAGGGAGGATCGAGGGATGGAGTTACCTTGATCCCTTTCTCCCTCAAGTGGATCAGCATGCGAGTCAAGGGAGGCAAGAGGTCCGTTACCCTGCGGTCTATTTCTCTCGAAGCCAAGAGGTCTTGAGGACTTCCTTGGGCAACGATCTTTCCCTGATGGAGAAATATAATCCGGTCGAGAAGGTGGGTCAGGCCTTCGGATTGATTGGAGAGGAGGATAAGGGTTTTCTTGTTCCGGTGAAGGATCTCTATTTGGTGTAAGACATTACTCCTGTAATCTGGGTCTAATCCCGCGTAAGGTTCATCAAAAACGAAGACCTCCGGTTTGGATATCAACACGCTGGCGAGAACCACCATAATCCTTTCCCCTTGGCTCAATTCGAATGGGGATCGGTCCATCAGGTTCTCCAGGGTTGGGTGCACTTTCCTGCATACGTCTTTGACCCTTTCTTCGATTTTCGCGGGACGGAGGTTTTTCCGCTGTCTCAAACCGAAGGAGATCTCCTTAAAGACCGATTCCTCGAAGAGCTGATCCGCGGGGGATTGAAAGATGAGCCCCACCTTTTCTCTCATTTCCCTTCCCCCTTGGGAGTGGTAGATATCGGCGCCTTCGAAGAGAACTGAGCCCAGAGTGGGGGAAAGGAGCCCCGTGAGATGTTGGGTCAAAGTTGATTTGCCGGAGCCCGATTGGCCGATGATTCCAAGGCATTCCCCCCTCGCGACGCGGAAGGAGATTTGTTCCAGGGCCTTCGTTTCCCAAGGTGTCCCCTGGTTGTAGATGTGGGTAAGACAACGTACTTCAATCATAGTCAATGGAGTAAAAAAGGGGCGAGGTAATGAAGCCTCGCCCCAGATTCGAAATCCTATTGCATCGTGGCACTATTTCTGATCGTCCTTCACCTCTTCGAAATCGGCATCGACAACCTCTTCCTCGGTTCCCTTCGCTCCAGTGGCGGATTCTTGATCTTGGGCTGTTTCGGCTTGTGGACCCTCTGCCCCTTGTGAGGCCTTGGCGTACATGGCTTCTGCCAACTTATGGGACGTTTGAGTTAAGTTGTCGGAGGCCGATTTGATGGCAGATACCTCATTGGATTCCAAGGCTTTTTTGGCCGCTTCAATGGCTTCCTCGATGGCCTTCTTTTCGGAGGCGTCGATCTTGTCGCCAAATTCCCTCAGCGACTTCTCGGTAGTGTAGATTAGGCTATCCAGGTTATTTCGAGCCTCCGCCAACTCGCGCTTCTTCTTATCCTCCTCGCTATGGGCCTCGGCATCCCTTACCATTTTCTGAATTTCCTCTTCCGTAAGGCCGCTGGAAGCGGTGATTTTGATGGATTGTTCCTTCCCGGTTCCCAGATCTTTGGCGGAGACGTGAACGATCCCATTGGCATCGATGTCAAAGGTTACCTCGATCTGGGGGATTCCCCGAGGCGCGGGGGGAATTCCAACCAGCTCGAACCTTCCCAGAGTCTTGTTATCCGCAGCCATATCGCGTTCCCCTTGTAGCACATGGATGCTGACGGCAGGCTGATTATCCGCGGCTGTCGAGAAGATCTGGCTCTTCCGAGTGGGGATGGTGGTATTCTTTTCGATAAGTTTGGTGAAAACGGCGCCCAAGGTTTCGATGCCTAGGGAGAGGGGGGTCACATCCAGCAGGAGGACGTCTTTTACATCTCCCCTCAAAACCCCTCCCTGAATTGCGGCCCCGACGGCAACCACCTCATCGGGGTTAACCCCCTTGCTGGGTTCCCTCCCGAAGATCGATTTCACCTTCTCTTGGACCTTGGGCATTCGGGTCATGCCTCCCACGAGGACAACGTCATTGATATCAGAGGGGGAAAGCCCGGCATCTTGTAACGCCGTTTTGCACGGGCCTTCCACTTTGTCGATCAAGTCCTCCACCAGTTTTTCCAATTTAGCTCGCGTCAGCTTTATGTTGAGGTGCTTGGGACCGCTGGCATCGGCGGTTATAAAAGGGAGGTTGACATCCGTCTCCGTGGAGCTTGACAATTCCATTTTGGCTTTTTCCGCCGCTTCCTTCAACCTTTGGAGGGCCATACGGTCGGTCCTGAGATCGATTCCCTGGTCCTTTTTGAATTCATCGGCGAGGTAGTCGATAATCCGCTGGTCGAAGTCCTCCCCCCCCAGGTGGGTATTTCCGTTGGTGGATTTTACCTCGAAAACCCCCTCACCCAGCTCCAGTATGGAAATGTCAAAGGTGCCTCCCCCCAGGTCGAAGACGGCGATCTTCATATCCTTCTTCTTATCCAACCCATAGGCCAATGAGGCCGCCGTAGGTTCATTGATTATTCTCTGGACGTTTAACCCTGCTATCTTTCCCGCGTCCTTTGTAGCCTGACGCTGGCTATCGTTAAAATAAGCGGGAACCGTGATAACCGCGTCCTTTACCTCCTCACCCAGATAGTCCTCCGCGGTCTGTTTCATCTTCTGAAGGACCATGGCCGAAATTTCAGCAGGGCTGTACTCTTTCTCCCGAACTTTTACCCATGCGTCTCCATTTTTTGCCTCGGTGATTTTGTACGAGACGATTTCTATATCCTTTTTTACCTCGGGATCTGTGAATTTCCTTCCTATGAGCCTTTTGATTGCATATACAGTATTTTCAGGGTTTGTTATGGCCTGTCTTCTGGCGATTTGGCCGACCAACCTTTCCCCTTTGTCGGTAAAGGCTACCACTGAAGGTGTTGTCCTGCTCCCCTCGGCATTGGCGATCACCACGGGATCTCCAGCTTCAATTATCGCTACGCACGAGTTAGTGGTGCCTAAGTCGATTCCTATCATCTTCCCCATTTTCCTCTCCTTTTATCACTGGACTGATTATTCCCCACCTTCGCTAAGATGATCCTTCCCCTTCTTCCTTTTGCCTCGGGAGTTGGGCCACGCTGACCATGGCCGGCCGTATCAATCGGTCGTTCAGGAAATATCCCTTTTGTAATTCGGTTACCACGGTATTCGGTTCATGATCCTCTGATTCTACCCGCATCATAGCCTCATGTTTGCTGGGGTCAAAGGGTTCGCCCACTGCGGGGATAGGGGTCACACCGAATTTTTCCAATACCTGATGGAGCTGGTTAAAGGTAATTTTTATCCCCTCCAGGAGTCCATCTGGATTTTCCCCCGGGGCATGATCGAGGGCCCTCTCCAAGTTGTCCATGATCGGCAAAATTGCCTTGATAAGTTCTTCATTGCCGTATTTGACCAGGTTGCTCTTTTCCCTTTCTACCCTTTTCTTGTAATTCTCCAACTCCGCTTGGGCCCGAAGGAATCGGTCGTAATGTTCCCCAGCCAGTTTCGACTTCTCCTCCACTTGGGTTTTCAGGATCTCAATTTCTCGTTCCCTTTTTGATTTCCGCTTTCTGGGTTGTTTTTCTTCTCCTGGGGCTTCGGCCGATGGGCCAGTCCCATTACCCCTAATCTCTTCTGCCTTGGTCACGCAATTCCTCCTCTCTGGCAAGAGGGGCGATTATTCTGATTCCAGAATTTCCGTTAGCAATTGGGCGGTGTATTCGACCAGGGGAATGACCCTTGAGTAGTTCATTCTCCTTGGGCCGAGAATACCTAAGATCCCCAATGTCCGATCGATACTTCCGTAGGTTGCCGATACCAAGCTACAGCCTTCCATCTCACTACATTCGCTTTCAGACCCTATGGTAATCTGGACTCCCTCTCCCGCCAAACATTTATCCAGCAACGTGATCAAGAGGCTTTTCTTCTCGAATGCCCGAAAAAGGCTCTTCATCTTTTCGATATCCGCGAACTCGGGTTCATCCAGGATATTCATCGTGCCCTCGATATATAATTCGGTCTCCTCTTGGCTGCCGAAGGCCCGGTGACCCAGCTTGAGAGCCTGCTTCATCAAAATGTCATAGGCAATCCTCTCCTTTTCCATCTCTTTGAGGATTTTTTCCCTGACCTGGGCCAAGGTCAACCCCTCGAGCATCTCATTGAGATATCGGCTGATCTTATCAAGCTCCTCCTGCGAGAGGTTGTTCTCCACTTGGATAATTCTATTTTGCACGGCCCCCGTAGAGGTCACGAAGACGGCCAGTATTTGATCCAAGCTCAACCGAATAAATTGAATACGCTTAAAAATGGTGGAAGCCATCTTGGGCGTCAAGACCACGCCTGCATAACGGGACAAGCCGGAGAGAATCCTGGAGGTTTCCCTCATCATTTCGGGGATATCGTATTGCGAGATCCGATATTTCCGCCGTATTTTCTCCCGTTCAATTTGGCTTAAGCGTTGAATATTGAGGATTTCATCGACGTAAAAGCGAAAGGCCTTATCCGTGGGAATCCTCCCAGCAGAGGTATGGGGTTGCCAGAGAAATCCCAAATCCTCTAAGTCCGCCATCACATTTCTCACGGTGGCGGGGCTCAATTGAATACCGTACCGTTTGCAGATCGTCCTTGAACCAACGGGTTCGGCGCTCGAAATGTAAGCCATAACAATCAACTCGAGGACTCTTCTGAACCTTTCGTTTAAGTCCTGGTTATCGATCCTCATGTGGATCAACTCCCCGAAGAATGGGAAAAACAGTTATGAGCCTTATCCAAATCCTCTCCCACAAAATAATCATCGGGCATGGCATTGTCAAGTCCGGCGATTCCTAAAATTCTCGCCCGATTTTTCCGGCAGATGCTTCCACTCACTGGAATTCCATCCTTAATGTTCGGTTAGCCTCGGTTGAGGCTCATGATCATCTACCTCGGTTTTTTGAAATGATCATATCCCTTATTTCTGGGCCTATATTCCCTGCCATCGTCCAGGAATAACCTAAGGCCATGGCGAGGGTCGACGATTTCACCGATAGGTGTGATCTTCAAACCGAATTGGCGAAAGAGACCCAAAAGTTTTTCTCTCTTTTTCCTCGGGGTGGTGAGCAGTAATTCGTAATCCTCCCCCCCTGAAACGGCTAAATCGATATCCCCGGAGATATAGTGGGGGGCCTTTCTCCTATATGCCTCCGAGAGGGGAAGTTGTGAAACCCAGATTTTCGCTCCCGCATGGCTTTCTTCAAGGACATGTCCCAAATCTGCTGTCAGACCATCGCTGATGTCGATCATAGCGGTGGCAAGATGGTTCTTGGCAATGACTCGGCCCTCGGCGATTCGTGGCGTAGGGGAGAGGTGCTTATCGATGAGTTCGGCCAGGTCCCTATCCTCGGCATGGGATATGCTGGAGTCGCCCTTATGGGATTTCAAAATCCTTAACCCCAAGGCCGCATTTCCCAGGGTACCGGTTACCATGATCTGATCACCAACCTGGGCTCCTTTGCGATAGATAACTTCCCCCGCCTTTCCACGGCCGATGAGCGTGATATTGATGGTGAGCTTTCGTGCCAGGGATGTGTCGCCTCCGATTAAGGAAAGATCGTACTCCTCCGCCACCTGCTGAACCCCGTGGAAAAACTCCTCAATCCAACGGAGTGGAAGAGAGGCGGGAAGTCCCATGGACAATAAGAAGTACTGGGGGGTTCCCCCCATGGCGGCTATGTCGCTGAGATTGATGGAAAGGGACTTTCTGCCAAGGCGAAGAGGGTCCGTGTAGTCTAATCTAAAGTGGGTGTCCTGTACGAGAATATCCGTGGTAACAAGGCAGATACAGCCCTTTGGGAGGTTTATTACGGCAGCATCATCGCCGATCCCCGCGGCAATGTTGGAGTCCTTCCGGACCATTTTCTCCCGGATCAAGCTAATCAGGCCAAATTCACCGATTTCTTTGAGTTTCACCGGTTTCCTACTTCTTGACCCCCTTAGTACGTCGATCTCTCTCCGATTTCCTCTTGACCAATGCGATGGCTAGGATATCATCCATGTGTTTTGCCAGAACGAAATTCATCTTTTTCCTGGCATACGGAGGAATTTCATCTAAATCCTTCTTGTTCTGATGGGGAATAATGAGCGTGCTTATCTTCCCCCTCGATGCTGCCAGGGTCTTTTGCTTAATTCCACCCACGGGCAAAATCCTTCCCCGCAATGTAATTTCCCCAGTCATTGCCACATCATTCTTCACGGGGATATTCGTCAGGGCGGAAATGATGGAAATAGCGATGGTCACCCCGGCGGAGGGACCGTCTTTGGGTATTGCCCCGGCGGGGACATGGATATGAATTTCCCTTTCGGCAAAGAGATTATCATCAATGCCCAACTCCCTCGCCTTTGATCGGGCATAGGTTAAAGCCGCCTGGGCTGACTCCTTCATTACATCTCCCAGGTGGCCTGTGAGGACCAATGATCCCTTCCCCTTGACCGCTGAAGCTTCTACGGAAAGCATCTCCCCCCCAGCTTGGGTCCATGCCAGGCCCGTGCTGACACCGACCTCGTTTTCCTCCCTCTCGGCTTCGAGTACATATCTTGGAGGACCCAAAAACTTGTGGAGGTTTGCCGCTGTTACCCTTGTGAAACCGTTTTCCCCTTCTGCGATTCTCCGGGCGACCTTTCGGCAAATTGAGGAGAGTTCCCGTTCCAGGTTCCGCAGGCCTGCCTCCCTCGTGTACTGAGCGATAATCTGGAGGATGGCTTGATCGGTGATGTCGAGGGCCCGGCCGTCGATGCCATTTTCTTCCAGTTGTCGGGGCATAAGATATTTTCTGGCGATGCGCAATTTTTCCTCTTCCGTATATCCAGGCAGGTCGATGACCTCCATACGATCCTTCAAGGCAGATGGAATGGGGTCAGTCAGGTTGGCCGTTGTAATGAACATCACCTTGGACAGATCGAAGGGGAGATTGAGGTAGTGGTCGCTGAAGGAGTTATTCTGTTCCGGGTCCAAGACCTCCAGGAGGGCAGCCGATCGATCACCGCGGAAATCCTTTCCGATCTTATCCACCTCATCCATCATGAAGACCGGGTTATTGGAATCCGCTCGTTTTATACCCTGAATAATTCTTCCTGGAAGCGCACCCACATAAGTCCTCCGATGTCCCCGTATTTCGGCCTCATCCCGCATTCCGCCCAATGAGATCCTGACAAACTTCCTTCCCAAGGCCGCGGCTATGGATTTCCCCAAGGATGTCTTGCCCACACCGGGGGGGCCCACAAAGCAGAGAATGGGGCCCTTCGTCTGTTTTTTCAGTTTATGAACACCCAGAAATTCCAGTATCCTTTCCTTAACATTTTCCAGGTCGTAATGATCCTCATCTAACACCTGCTTGGCCTTTTTGATGTCCAATTTATCGACTGTGGAAATGCTCCATGGAATCCCCACAAGCCAATCGATATAGGTTCTCACCATGGAGGCTTCGGCCGCCTCCGGGTGCATCTGTTCCAACCGCTGCAGTTGTTTATGTGCCTCCCTTTTCACTTCCTCAGGCATCTTAGCTTCGTTTATCTTTTCCCTTATCTCGTTGATCTCTTCCGTCCTTTCGTCACCTTCGCCCAATTCATCTCTGATGGCCCTCATCTGTTGCCTGAGAACATATTCCCTCTGCGTCTTGGATATTCCCTCCTTTGCTTGAGATTGGATTTTGGCCTGAATGGCCAAAACCTCGATCTCCTTGCTCAGGGCATCGTTGAGCTTCTTGAGGCGCTCTATGGGGTCGAGGATTTCCAAGATCTCTTGGGCTCTTTCCACATTCAAACCCACATTGGAGGATACCAAATCTGCCAGTCTCCCTGGCTCATCGATGCTATCGAGGACCAATACTAAGTCAGGCGAGAGGATTTTCCCGAAGGAGATGAGTCTTTCCAATTGTTCCTTTACGCCCCGCATCAATGCCTCGATTTCCGATGTAGTTTCCTTCACCTCGGGTTCTTGGACCCGATGAACCTTGACCAAGAAGGTCGGTTCCAATTGGATATACTCGGAAATTATGGCCTTGGATAGTCCCTGAACCAAGATTTTTAGGCGCCCGTTTGCGAGCTTCAGCATCCTCATAATTATGGCAATGGTTCCCACATGGTAAATTCTTTCCGGGGTTGGATCTTCTTCGGTCATATCCCTTTGGGCAACCAGAAAAATGAGGCGATCCCTGGAAAGAGCCTCTTCTATAGCATTGATGGATTTCTCCCTGCTCGCAAAGAGGGGAAGAATCATATAGGGGAAAATGATGATTTCCCTAATGGGAAGCATAGGGAGGACTTCCGGAATGTCGTATTGATCCTTCTCTTGGTTCATATCCACGTCCTTCTGCGGTGTATTGTAAAGCAGCTTCCTCCGTTTTACAAGCGGTTTTTGAAGGGCATCTCGTAGGGTGGGGTTGCCATGGCATGGAAGTTGCAGAAAAATTTTGCAGTGAAGTCTCAAATTGCGGTCAAATTGTTCCAATTCTTGCTCAAGAAGTTACTTTACTTGACATTTTTCACAAATTCCTTTTCTATGGAGAAAACCTAAATGCAAAAAAACAAGAAGCGGCTTTTTTGGGCGTTAATTGTTCTGCTTTTGTTCTTGCCACCCTGTTACTATTTCCGATCGTCATTCATGGGTCAAAAGGCTCAGCTGGAAAGGGAACGGTTGCTGGCGCGGAGGGAGATAAGCGAGTCCATGCAACCCACCGAGGGCGAGGAGGAAATCGGGCCTGTCCCCGAGGAAGAGGGCCGGGCGCTCCTTCCTGCCGAAACCCCAGGAGAAGATGCCGTCGGAGTCGAGGTACTGGGTGAAGAAGAAGAGGAAGCGGTGTCAATTCCTTCAATACTCGTTCAAGAGGTCCGGAAGGCTCGCCTTAAAGAACTTGAGGCGAGGATCGGAGAGCTGGAGCGGGAGCTTTCGGCAAAGGATGAGAGGATTAAGGATTGGAAACACCGATGGGAGGAGAAAAGTCGGGAATTGGGGCGTTACAAACGGGAGCTCATGGCCCTGAAAAAGGCGACCATAGGGAAAGAACGAAAGCCCGTGGCAAAAGAGCCTCCGGTAAGGGAGGAGGAAAGAGCGAAGCCCGAAGGGAAGGAGCGGGAGCCTATTCGTCGCGAAAATCTCGCCGGACCACCACTGGGACCACCGAGATTTGCCGAATGTGAAGGGGTTCCCATATCCCATAGCAATGTAGCCCTTTTCTTTTCCCGAGGGTTGAATCTCGGATCGGATTTGAGCTATGTTCAAGCGGTTATGGCTCTCCATGGACTTGGCATTTCCCCTGGCGCTGGATGGAACCAAGGGAACCCCTCATTTCCCATTGGGGTTGATGAATTGGAGGAAGTGCTATTCGAGGTGGAGAGGGCTATCTCTCAGGGCCTCGTGGCAGCGGATTATGCCGAACTAATGAATAGGATGATGAATTACTGCGAAAAGGAAAGGGCGCAACTGGTCGAGACCCCCCAATGTGAGGGACCCATGGTGACCGAATGTGAGGACTGCGAGATTTCCCACGGTGAATATGCCGTCTACCTCAGCACGGTTTTGGCCCTGGGAGAAGGTTTGAACTACGATCAGGCCTTCTTTGCATTGGGCGCGTTGCGCATTGCTCCAAAAAGAGGGTGGAAGTTCGAGAATCCCTCTGCTCTCATAACCCAGAGGGAGATAGAAGAGGTCCGGTGTTCGGTTCTCGAGGCCCATAAGAAAGGCCTTATCGAAACGACACCGAATGTTATGGTTGCCTCGATAAACGATTACTGCCTCTGGCTCAAGATGAACGTACAGGTGGTGGGACGAGGGAGCGTTGCGGAGGCGATATCAGCCATCTCCGACTACCAAGGGGGGGGGAGAACGTTGATTCCAAAGGGGAGCATCGTAAAAAGTGCTCCCAACTAGTCTGTTATAATGATTCATCCGGGAAAAAGATAGCGGGGCACAATGGGGGAGAATGGGGGGTTGAGATTTTCTTGCATCGGCATGATAGTGATGGTGCTTCTCGGCTTTCGGGGCGAGATTTACGGTGGTGTTCGTCTTGGCCCATTGGATATTACGCCGTATTTTAACACCTCTGGTACCTTCACGGATAATGTCTTTCTCACGAAGAGCGATAAGAAGTCAGACTTCTACTACTCCCTCCTGCCGGGGGCGAAGGTGAGGCTAAAACCCATCGGTCGCCATAATTTCTATCTCGACTATGATGCCGATATTTCCCAGTTTAACAAATTTACCGGGGCCGACTCAGTGGTCCAGTCCCTCGACGCGGGCCTCGATTTGGATCTTCCCAGGGAGCTTATGATAAGGCTCGGTGACAAGTTGACGTACGGGGCCGACTTACCCGATTTCGAAGGGGATGAAACAGCTCAGTACATTGACAATCTGGCTCGGATTGAAGCCTCCTATGGCTTTTTCGACCGATTCCAAGTCGGCTTACGGTACAATCATGAGGTCAAGGATTACGAGCGCGGGAGGGATGAAATCGATAATTTCGATACGAACGCCGTCGGTGGGTTTTTCCACTTTCGCGTTCTGAGAAGAACCGCCGCGCTCTTGGAGTATGTCTATTCGGTCACCGAGTACACAAAGGATAGGGCTCGGGTTGAAAATAATTACTCCAACCGAATCAATTCTGGGATCACGTGGGACATTACCGCGAAGACCAGGGGAACTGTGAAGGGAGGCTACGTACAGACGCGTTATCACGTCATTGACCGAGAGGATGACGCGATATTCGCATCGGCCAACATCTCTCACGAATTAACGAGTCATATCACACTTTCCCTTACGGGGATCCGAAGTATTTTCGATACCTCGAATGCCGATGACAACATAGAATTTAGTACATCGTATGTCTCCAATCAGGTCACGGCCGGATTGCAACATACCTACAGGAAATTCACAACGAGAATCGGTGGTGATTATATATTCGACCGCTATCTCCACGATGAGCTCATGGCTGGGAAGAAAAGGAAGGATTACGTCTGGAGGGGATCGGCGGGCATCGACTATCAAATGCAGAGGTGGATAAAATTAGGTGTCAATTATCGTTATACGAACCTCAATTCCAATTTCGATTCAGAGGACTACGGCGAGAATCTCGTCGCCTTTTTCGTGGGTTTGAGCCTCTGAGAGAATTTCATTCGCGTGTCCATTGGGGGATTTTACCCCGTGGAATAGCGTGGCCAAAGGGTGAGCATCGGGGTATTCCATGCGAGAAAAGATTATCATTGTAACGCTTATAATCGGTATTTTCCTTCTTCCTCCTCTTTCTACCCCCGTAGGGGCAAAGGGGGATCTCGATATCGTAATGGAATTGATTGATCGGTGGAGGGAAAGGATAGAACGGAAAGGGTTAGCATACTATCTTACCCGTTATGGGAACCCATCCCAAAAGGCCGAGGGTTTGAAGGGGGAGAAAGCCCATACCCATCGGGTTGATATTACCATAGAGGATATGCAGGTTTTCAAACGGGACGATGGGATCATCACCACTACCTTTTTGCGACGGGCCGAGGCAGGGAAATTTCAAGATGTAGGGGTGGGAGTGCTCAGTTTCAAGCGGGAAGATGACGGCTGGAAGATTGATGAGGAAAAGTGGTATCTTCTACCGAATAAGGCCTTTCCAGGGGGGAATCCATACAGCGTGACCATCGGGCCGGGGAATTCCCCGCGGGTTATTATCAGTGATCCAGGGGGAAAAGGTCAAACACTGCGGAAGAACTCGAAAAAATGGGTTGCCTCTGGGAAGGAGGCGCCCGAAAATCCCGATATTGGGGAATACACCATAGGAGCAGGGGATGTTCTCCTCATTAACGTATGGGGACATGGGGATTTGACGAAAGAGGTGGTGGTTTCTGAGAAGGGGAAGTTTTCCTTTCCCCTTGTTGGAGAAGTGGATGCGGCGGGACTGAACGTCAAAGAGCTGGAGGCGAAGCTGGTGCGCTTGCTTTCCGACGGATATGTCATCAATCCCTATGTCACCGTTCGCGTCAAGGGTTATAAGAGCAAGAGGGTATATGTACTGGGGCAGGTGAAGTCTCCAGGCACCTATTCCCTGGATAAGGAGACTTCCCTGATTGAGATCATCTCGAGGGCGGGAGGAGTGAGCGATGGTGCGGGGTGGATCATCGAGGTTGTCCGTCCTTCGAGAAAGATGCACAATAAGCCAATCACCCCGGATGAGGCGAAGAAGGAGGATATTATCCGTGTAGACGTAGAGGGGCTCTTGGGGGGAAGGCCGGAGGACAACATCAGAATTGAGGGCGGGGACACCATATTCATTCCCAAGGCTGCATATTACTTCATCTTCGGGGAGGTGAAAAATCCGGGTAGCTTTAAGTTGAGGCGAGATACCACGGTTTTGAAGGCCGTTATCCTGGCCGGGGGTTTTACTCAGAAGGCATCCAAGAGGAGGATTAAGATCAGAAGGAAGGAAGGAGAGAAGACCATTAAGGTTCGCGTGAAGTTGGACGATCCCGTTCTATCCCAGGATACTATCATCGTGCCCGAGAGCTTTTTTTGAAATGTCCTACATCGTAGAAACATTCAACCTTACCAAAAGATATCCCCAAATCAAACGTTACCACGAGATCATCATACACCCACTCCAAAAAAGAGAGATCACAGCTCTGGAAAACGTCAATATTCGGGTTGAGAAGGGGGAGGTATTCGGCCTTTTGGGACCCAATGGGGCAGGAAAGACGACCCTCATCAAAACCCTGTGCACGTTGCTTTTGCCCAATGAAGGGACGGCATCGGTGAACGGTTATGATATCGTGAAGGAGGAAAAGGAGGTTAAGCGGTCCATTGGATATGTGGTGAATGATGAGAGGAGTTTTTACTGGAGGTTGACGGGGCGACAGAACCTAGAATTTTTCGCCATATTAAACAACCTTGCCCCCAATGGAGCAGACCGGAGGATAGAGGAGGTTCTCCGATTGGTGGGTTTGGAGACGAATGGAGACAAGAGGGTGAAGGATTACTCAACGGGAATGAAGCAGAAGCTCGCCATTGCCAGGGGGATGTTACCCGATCCCGAAGTTCTCTTCATGGATGAGCCCACGAAAAGCTTGGATCCAATGATCGCCAGGAGCCTGAGGGAATTTATCAGGAAGAACATTGTCGAGGGACAGGGAAAAACCGTTTTCCTCTCAACCCACAACTTGGGTGAAGCCGAGGACTTGTGCGACAGGTTGGCTATTATTGACAGGGGCACAATCAAGGCCTGTGGGACCTTGGATGAGATGAGGGCACTATTGGCCGCGAAGAGGCGATATCTGATCGAACTGGAAAAGCCTGGGGAAAGCCTCATGAAAGGATTAAGGGGTCTATTTCCCTTCACGGTGAGGGAAACCTCACGGGGGAGGGGGATTACCATCGAGGTGGCCGTCGATGACCGATGGACGGTATCGCGGGTCATCGAGATCATTGTAGCCCGTGGGGGAAAAATCTTAAGGTGTTCCCCAGAGGGGAGAACCTTGGAGGAGATTTTCTCACGAGTCACTTCCCATCGGGATTTAAATGAGGGGCTTGAAGGAGAACAGGGATAGTATGCTCCACCATGTAAGAAAACCGGTGGCCTTCGTCATCAGGGATTTCGGAGATGCTGCCAGCTATAAGCTGTCGTTTTTGATGCAGTTCGCCGGGATCTTTCTCTCCATCCTGACCTTTTTCTTTCTCTCCCGGTTGTTCGGTGGCGTGGTGGTCTCCGCCCTCCAGCCGTATGGTGGGGACTATTTTTCCTTCGTGTTAATCGGAATCGCTTTCTCCGGCTACATCGGCGTTGCACAGCATAGTATCGCCGGCACCATCAGCAGCGCGCAGGAGATGGGGACCTTGGAGGCCTTGATGGTAACACAGACGGGCGTTCCGACCATCCTCTTCTCTTCGTCCCTTTCGAGTTTTATCTGGACAACCCTGAGGGTTATCGTCTACCTCTTGCTGGGCGTGGTGGTCTTCGGGGTGAACATGAAGGGAGCGAATATCCTGGGCGCGATAGTTATACTGGTGCTCAGTATTACCTCATTGGGAGGCTTTGGAATCATCTCTGCCAGTTTTATCATGGCCTTCAAGAAGGGAGACCCCTTGAGCTGGGTCTTCTCAAGCCTCTCGGGGTTTCTAGGCGGAATAGTCTATCCCATCGAGGTCTTCCCCGGCTGGTTGCAGAAATGCTCCTACCTTCTGCCCATCACCCACGCCTTGAAGGGGATGAGGTTTGCCCTCTTGCAGGGATACTCCACCACGGCTCTCCTTCCCTATATCCTCGCCCTGATGGTCTTTACGGCGATCATGCTCCCCCTCAGTCTCCTGCTCTTCCAGAAGGCCCTGAGGAAGGCGAAGATGGACGGAAGCCTTACACAATATTAGGAATAAAATATCTAAAAATCGGGAACAAGGGGTCTGAGCGCGAAATTATTCAGTGGTGCAGTACTGCGGTCGGAAAGGGGAAAGGTGGAAGGCTAAGGTTGAGGTTAAGGTTAAGGAGAAGGTCAAAGCTGGAGGTTACACGTGGAAGGAGAAATGTCAGATGACAAATAACTGATTACGGACACGGACACGAAACACGAATACGAGAGTCAATGTCAAACATCAACGTTGGGAGTCCCTGGAAAACCGGAAAAACGCACTCTGAGCGAAAGGGAATTTAATCAACGGACCAAGAAGCACTAAGGCAAAGGGACAGGGGTTTTCTCTGTTGAGGAAAGTGTTTCGAGCTGTGAAGAGCGACTTTAGAGAGATCTTACAATCCTTAGCGATACATGGGAATCGGTGAAACGGGCGAGGCTCACTTCAGGCGATGATTCGCGTCGCGAAATTGAGGCCTCTTTTCCTGAGCCGGCGATAGAAGTGGGATGGTTTAAAGGTGATATGGACGAATGTCCTTAAAGGGATGAGCTTGCCTGCTGCAAACCGATAGAGAAGGATGGAAACGGCCTCCATCAGGAAGATCATTCCGAGGAGGCGATTGATGAAACGCCAGAATGGACGCTCAAGGTGGATGATGTGATCGGCTCTCCCAAGGTCAACTACCTTTCCGAGGACCTGGTGCGGCGAAACGAGTGGATCGATTGTAATCTCGTTGTCTCCCTTCGTTATCAGCTTAATCGTATGGTCCTTTTTCACCACACACAGTACTCTATGGGTTACATAGAACCCATCCCTCTTAAATGTGATAATGTCGCCGATGGAGAGGGTCCTCGGGTCGCAATTCTCGATGTGAACCGGGTCTCCCTTCCTTATCAAGGGGTACATGCTTTTGCCGGATACCCTCAGCGTAATCCTTTTTCCCCCACGGAGGTGCTCCTTGATTAGGTGATCGATTATCCTTTGATGTCGAAAATCCTTCATCGCGGTTTCGATATTACGTCATAGTGGTAGTGCATCCGAGGCCTGCTGTCCTGCAATTACCGAAGGGTTGAAGGGCGGAATCACAAACGGCGGCCAGGGTTTCGATCTCTTTTCGGTAGATAATTTTCGGCTTCTCGTATTTTTTTTTCTTCTTCTCTCTTTTCATGTGCGTTCTTCCTCTCCGACTCTTGTATGGATTACGTGTATGGATTAAGAGATGTGACTCTCAAAAACAGCTCTTTTTCTCTTATCATCGATGATGCTCTTGATTACATCGGCCAAAAGACAGTTCACTCGGCAAGCTCCGAAGAGATCCCCCGTTTCCATCCACGCAAGGGCTGGGCAACGGTTGCAGTACCGGATGAGCTCGCATCCCTTACATTCCCGGAGGTCTGACAGGGTGATGGATCTCATTTTTGAGAAGATGGGGGAATGTTGAATCTCGGACAGGGGCTGTTTCGTCACGTTGCCGCCGGTCTCCTTAAATCCCGGGCAGGGAAATACGTCTCCATTGGGAGAGATGGAAAAGGCATTCAGGGCGGCAGAGCACGAAAGATCATCCTCGCGCGAATTTCGGGACTTCTTCGTCTCCCGGACTTCGGGGTAGAGAAGGGAAAGGAGCTCCGTTCGGTCGAGCCGATTGCTGCAGGGTTCCATCGACCCATCCATTTTTGGAATAATGATCGGATCATAGAGAAACGGGGAACCAATCTCCTGGGCTAATTCCTTCATCCGCTGAAATTCCGGGGCATTCCCTTTCATTATGAGGCTCTTGACGATGGTTCGGATACCCCTTTGGTTCAGGAGCCTTAATGCTTTTAAACTCCTCGCAAAGGAGCCCTGGCACGCGGTAATGCGATCGTGGGTCGCCGGCGTCGAACCGTAGACGCTAATCTCAACAGTCAATGGGTGTAGTTCTTGGATCTGATCGGCAACTGTTTCATCGATGAGGGTCCCATTGGTCAGGAGCCTCAGTGCGAATCCCTTCTGCCTGGAATAGCGTGCGATGTCGAAGAAGTCCTCTCTCGTCAAGATTTCTCCCCCGCTGAAAATGACGTAGAGCGTGCCTTGTTCCTTCAAGAGATCGAGAATTGCGGTGACTTGTTCCAGGGAAAGTTCTTCCCTGGAATTTTGGGGACCGACGTAGCAGTGAGGGCACCGAAGGTTACACTGGTAAGTCAATTCCCAATGCACGGTAAAGGGTATGAGCTTTTCCTGGGTTTTCTTAACGATTCTCGAATAACGGTCGGTATAACCGCTCATCCTTATTCCTTCCCTTTCCCTATGAAGCTCATCATCTTCTTTTCCGCCAATTCCCCTGTAAACTCGATGGTATCTTTGACGGCCGCCTCGTAGGAGACGTCAAACTCCTGGGCGAGGACGTGGGCGATTTCCCCAATAGTCCTTCTTCCGTCTGCCAAATCCCAGATCCGACAGCCCACCGGGTTCAGGACGTTGACCATCTGTTGCGGCGGAACGATGATTACAGCCTCATCGTCGATAATCTGTGATGCTGTAGCGGGGGATTTAACAGGTATCTTTCTCTCCATTGATGTAACCTCTTCACATTTGATTATTTGCATTTTTTATGCCAATTTTATGGAGATTTCCGTCGATACAGGGCCAGAAGGGTCGATTCTGAACGAAACGAAGCTCATAAAAAGGGACCCCTTTGACGAGCTGGGAAAACCTTTTGAGCAGTGTATCCGTCGGGATGATGTCCGTGGACCTGGGAGGAAAGGTGATCACATCCGAGATGGCTTGGACCGGATTACATGGAGTGACCTCTATCCTGTCGGATTTTGTGAGTTTGAAGGCCGCCTTCATTGGGTAGGGTCGATTTTCCCGTTCACCCCTCTGCATATCCCCCCATGGGGGTGTAGGATGGACCCAGTATGATCCATCTTCGGGTTGGATGAAGACCAGGTCATCGCTCAGGATGGTATGGTCCTCTGACAGGGTGGCTGCCGTCGTCTTTCCACTTCCCGAGGGTCCGAAGAAAACGTAAACCTCCCCCTCCTTCAAAACACCCAGGGCATGAAGGGCCAGCCCATCCCCGTCGAGGAGGAGGAGGAATATGAACACATTCCTCAAGAAGATCTGTAGGGCGAGGGTAAGCCTTCGGGGGATGGTGTAAAGGTTTCCTTCGCCCCCGGCGAAATCAACACTCCCTGAGAAGTAGGTGTAGGAAATTTTGAACCCTCGGTCCTCGGAGGCTACCACGCCGCAGGGGGACACCATATGGGGAATTTCATCGACGAGGTGGATGTGGATCACCAGCTTTGGTTCTTTATCTGAAAGAAAACCGCGATAGGATTGGGCTATGGGCTCGAAAAAAATTGGGTCGCTCAATGTGAGGCAGATGGGATTTTGAGCGACCTCCAGTTTCAGCGCATTTCTCAAGATAAAATGTACTCCTTACTCCTTATGCAGGGGCAATCCATTTGAATTATTACGTAAAACTCCTTCCCCGTCAAGACGGCACTGCTTATTGCTCACTCCTTCTGGATTAATGTGGTTCCCTTATCGAGCGAGCACTGCGTACTGCCTACTCCTTACTCGTTCGCTAGTATTTCTTCCTCCTTATCAGCCCGTGGGTCCATGCCAGGGGGCTAATGAGCAGCAGGAGCACGAGGCAGATGGTGAATGTTCGGTCCACCTCTATGTTTGCGATGGCCACCAGGGGTGCCAGGGCGATGCGTGTCAGGGCCCGGGTGTTGTCATGACCCTTGATCCACTGGGCTGCCGAAGGGCTGAGGCTGTAATAGGTTTTGACCAGGTATTGCCCTATGGGACTCGTGAGGAGCCACCGGTCCCTGAAGGATCTCAGGGCACCCACGTGCCGATCGAGAAAGGACCCGTAGGCTGCCGATGCGATGAAGCAGCCACCACCACCGCCGCCACTTCCCGCGTCAGGGGTACCAGGTGCGGATTCTACCGGCATGGCCATGGCGGGATCCCCCATGAGGATGAAGGTGTTGGCGGTATCCTCGGCGGCATCCTTGTTCTCGGAGTTGGCGAGCAATTCCTGCTTGGCATAGCTCGTGGCCTCGCCCAGTCGGACCATCCCCTGCTGGAAGATGGCCTGCATGAAGGCCCGATTGAGAGCCAGCTGGATCGGGGGTTCGGTCAGGCCCGTCGAGGCGAAGGCGGCCACGGCTCCAGCTCCATCAGCCCGGAGCATCTCTTCCGAGAGAGAGCCCCAGCCGGGATAGGGCACCAGAAAATAGCCGTTCATACAGGTCATCACGACCATCACCGGGAGTCTTTGACCATTGGATAGGTTGGGGATATGGGTGGTATCGAAGATACCCTCGCGTGCCCAGTGAGTGATGAAGCCGTGGCCGGCGTAATTGACCATGAGCACCCCCTGGTCGATCTCCGCCTCGATCTGATCGGTGAGATCGGCCGGGGATGTGTCATCGAGATAGCCCTTTACGAGGCTGTAGTCCGTCGGGACATCGTGGAGCGATATGGTCTCGTTCATATTCTTGAACATCTCCCCGTCATCCGAGACCAGAAGCAGCCTCTTTTGCCAGGGTTGATCCTTTGCAGCCTCCTCGTACTCGATGATCTTTCGTACCATGAGGGAGGCCTCGTCCTTATCGGCAGCGGGGAGCCGTCCCAGGTAGAGGTCACCCAGGGCATCATCTCCCACGATCTGGACGAACCAGTCATCGATGGCGGTCTCTCCCCAGTTGCGGGTCCAGCCCAGATGGGTCGGCACCTCGGCGGGCGGATCGAGGGGGTTGCGTGCGGGGTTGAGGTTCTCCTTGGGGTCGTAGGTGGCGTCCCCCACGAGGATCACGTACTGGGGTGCTGGTGATTGCCAATTCCCATAGGCGTAGGTCAAGAAGTCCTTTACGGCCTGTGGATCCGGGAAGCCGTAGTTGAAGCCCTCATAGATCTGGTCGACATCCACGGCCACGACCCGAAGCCCCTGGCTCCGCCGGTATTCACCCAGATCCCGGAGCCACTCGGAGGGATTGCCATTGACATCCCACCCGATCTCCCGATGGGTGATGATGATGTAGTCGGCCCCGTTTGCGGTATCCTTCAGATCGGAAGGGATCACGTGGGTGATCAGGGCGTCTGCCGTTATGTCATTGGCCTTGACGTCCTTGATGTTCGATGCGATATAGGTGTGTGTCCCGGTTCCCTGGCCCTCGAAGCTGAGGGTGTAGGAGCTCACATCCCCCGGGGTGACATCGAAGCCCATGATGCGTCGTGCGTCGAGGGGGTCGGTGATATCGAGGGCCGCAAGCTCATCGGTTGAAAAGTCCGTGATGGTGAAAAGGTATGCTGGATCTGAGCTGAAGCGCAGGGAATCCTCCGCGGCCTCGAAGTTCCTGAGGTATGCCACCTCTATCCAATCGAGCAGCAGGGAGTCATAGGATCCGAGCAGTTTGATGGAGACCGTATTCGCTCCGGGGACGAGCAGCTGTTGTTGGTCTATAGCGACGGTCACGCGGTGCTCACCCTGTCCCTGCCAGCTATCCTGGCTCCCGAGGTCGATCTGGGTGCCGTTGAGGGAGAGCTCGATCCCGTGGGGCTTATTCTGTGCGACTCCCCGGAGGGCAACCGTGAGGGT
>JABAOH010039460.1_pt2 | contig 42837 bp, 34 predicted proteins | sample 7062181 | NCBI WGS metagenome assembly JABAOH01 (sample SAMN14538630, study PRJNA623070) | marine sediment metagenome | biome: marine biome [ENVO:00000428]; feature: marine pelagic biome [ENVO:01000023]; material: deep marine sediment [ENVO:00002113]; isolation source: pool of 5 deep marine... | reverse complement strand
CCTTCGTCAGCAGCGCCTCGCCCGCCGCCTCCGCCGCCCACAACGCCGGCGACAGCAGGAGCAGCGCGAGGGAAGCCGCAACGCCCGCCACTGCGCGTGCGCGCCATTCGAAGTGCCGTTTTAACGACGTGCTCATCTGTTCTACTGTACGAAAACCGCGCGTGCGTCTGGCCGTCGGATTCTTACTTTTTTATCGGCCCGGTGGCGCTCGCTAGACCCCTAAACCCGTAGACCGGTTATGGTATAATTTCTCGCAACGTGATGCAAGATCCACGAGTCGTTCGTGTTGCGGGTCAGCGTCTGAGAATGCGGTCCGGGCACGCGTCGGTCGGCTCGGGTTGCGCCCGCAGGATGAGCTTCTGATTGTCCCGATTGACGCCGAGCATGGAGGCGAAATAGCAGCACTGCGCACCGCCCACCGAGAGGGAGAGATTGCCGCTGTGGCCGCAGGTGCCCGAAACGCCGAACTCGTAGGTGCCCTTGCCCGGCCCGGTGGGTATGAGCGAGAGCAGGCCCTTGCCCTGCTTCAAGCGCCCCCCCTCGCGGAAACGCACCGACAGCCCGGTTTCGTCTTTCCAACGACCGTGCAGCGCGGCCGCGTCGCCGTCGGCGAGCGCACGCTGCGGGCGTTCCTGGGCGAAGGCAAGGCCGGACGTGGCCAGGGCCAAGCAAAGGCAAAGGGCTGTCGTTCTCATTCTCGCGTCCTCGTGCAGCTGACTGCCGGATGCAGCGGGCCGCCGCGTCGACCGCCGAGCCGGGCCGCCGTCCGTGCAGGCGTAGTATAAGGCCTCGTCGGCCTCGTGTGACACAAAGGCAGCGCAGGCGCGGTCGGGCAGTTGCCCTCGAAGGGCCCTTGCGGCGCCGGCACGGCGCTGCATCGGGGCGCTGACCCCGGCCGCAAACCGGCGCGGCACGGGCCCCTTGGGTCTTGACGGCTTCGAGCACGCCGCGCTAATGTGACGGCGCCTCGCGGGGGACACATCATAATAAGACGGGGCTTGAGGAAGGAGGCCATCATGGCATCGCAGTTGGGTGAATACGACGTCGTGTATTTCGTCGTGTCCAGCGATTACGAGGAGAACGGCGAGTTCGTGTGCCACGTGCGGGTGAGCCCGAAATTCGCGTCGGTCGAGAAAGCAAAGGCGGCATTGCCGGCCTTGAAACGTATATTTCCGAGTTGCCGCATTTGGCGTTACCGGCTGAGGTTCGACCCGAGCAGGATGGCTGCGATGGAGCGTCGACGGGAACTGCTCGCCGAACTCGTTTGAGCGCTGCCGTGCCAACACCCGCTCGATGACTCGGAGCGCCTGCCGATCGCGCCTCAGGGGCGCACGAAGCCGACAACTGCAAGCGTGCCCTCACGGGGCAACGGGGGAACCAAGAGCCATGCAGGTTTTCAGGACAACCCTACTCAGCTTTGCCCTGGCGCTTCTCACGGGCGCCGACGTCGGCGCTGAGGAACCCGATCTTGAGCCATTCTTCGGTGAGTACGCGGGCGAATCGCTGACGGCGAGCGAGAACGACTGGGTACAGAAGCGCGACATGAACGTGTCTATTTCGCGCTACAAGAAAAACGGCTTCACGGTCGCGTGGACCACCGCGACGTACAAGCCCGATGGCCGCGTCAAACGCAAGGCATACACCCTCAATTTCCAGCCGAGCTCTCGTGAGGGCATCTACGAGGCCGCTGCGCGTGCCAATCTTTTCGGCGGCTTCGAGCCGCTTGATCCGATGCAGGGCGATCCTTACGCCTGGGCGACCGTGGTCGGGCGTACGCTGACGGTGCTCGTGATGCTCATCAACGAGGAGGGAAGCTTCGAGATTCAGGTCTACGAGCGCACTCTCACCGATGAGGGCATGGACCTGAAATTCTCCCGTGTCTACGACGGCCCTGCGCCGCTGCCCGACGTGCACGGTAAGCTGGTGCGCCAGTAGCGGCACGCACTGCCGCTGAAGTCGTCAGCCGCCGGACCCCAGACCCCGGCTGCGCCTTCGCGCGAGCAACACATGCGCCTCCCCGCCGAATTCGACGAAGCCTACTACCGACGCTATTACGAGGCGCCTGCCACACGCGTGGAGACGCCCGCCGAGGCAACGGCGCGAGGCGATTTCGTGTGCAGCTATCTGACGTATCTCGGCCAGCCGGTGCGGCGGGTGCTCGACATCGGCTGCGGCCTGGGGCAGTGGCGCGAATCGCTGCACCGGCATTTCCCCGAGGCGCGCTACACAGGGGTCGAGATCAGTCGCTACCTCTGCCAGCGCTGCGGTTGGCGCCGCGGCTCCGTTGTCGACTTCCGCGCACGCCGCGGTTTCGATCTCGTCGTCTGCGCGGACGTGCTGCAGTATCTCGACGATGCCGACGCCGAACGCGCCATCGACAACCTGGCGCACCTCGCCGACGGCGCGCTCTACTTTGCCGCGCTGACGCGCGGCGACTGGGAGCAGAACTGCGACCGCGCGCGCACCGATGCGCGCGGCTACCTGCGCACCGCCGGCTGGTACCGCAAGCGTCTGCGTCCGCACTTCGTGAACGCCGGCGGCGGGCTCTTCGTGCACAAAAAAGCGCCGCTGGTGACTTTCGAGCTGGAACGCTGCGTTTGACGCTGCCGAGGGCCAAACACGCACGGGCCTAGGCCACGGCCGCCGCCTGCGGTTCGTAACCCAGCGCCGGCGCCAGCCAACGCTCGACCTCGGCGACGGTGATACCCTTGCGGCCAGCGTAATCGACGACCTGGTCGTGGTCGATCTTGCCGATACCGAAGTACCGGCTCTGCGGGTGCGAGAAATACAGCCCCGCCACGGATGCCGCCGGGTGCATGGCGAACGACTCCGTGAGCTCGATCCCGGCGTTTGCCTCGGCATCGAGCAGGCGAAACAGGGTGCGTTTCTCGGTGTGGTCGGGACACGCCGGATAGCCGGGCGCGGGCCGAATGCCCTGATAAGCCTCGGCAATGAGCGCCGGCGTGTCGAAACTCTCTTGCGGGGCGTAGCCCCAGAGCTCCTTACGCACGCGCTCGTGCATGCGCTCGGCGAACGCCTCGGCCAACCGATCGGCGAGGGCTTTGGCCAGGATGGCGTTGTAGTCGTCGTGGGCGTTCTCGAACTCGGCCACCACGGCGTCGAGCCCGTGACCGCTGGTGACGGCGAAGGCGCCGACGTAGTCCGCGATACCGCTGCTCGCCGGGGCGACAAAATCGGCCAGGGCCAGGTTGGCGCGACCCGCGCCGCGCACGCCCTGCTGTCGCAGGGTATGCAGTACCGCCAGCGGCGATCTGCCGGCAGTGTCGGCGTATATCTCGACATCGTCGTCGACACCGTTCGCCGCCCAGAAACCGACCGCGGCCTTCGCCTGCAGCCACCGTTCACTCACGATGCGCTCGAGCAGCCGCTCGGCGTCCTCGAGCAGCGCGCGCGCGGCGGGGCCGACGGCGGCGTCGTCGAGGATACGCGGATAGGTGCCGGAGAGATCCCACGTGCGGAAGAACGGCGTCCAGTCGATATAGGGTACGAGTTCGTCGAGCGGGTAGTCGTCGAACCCGCGCACGCCGAGGAAAGCGGGCCGCGGCGCGGTATAGTCGTTCCAGTCGATAGGACAGCGGTTGGCCCTGGCCTCGGCCAGCGGCAGCCGCCTCGCTTCGCGGCGCTCGGCGGCACGGTGCTCGCGTAACGCGTCATATTCGCTGCGCACGCGGGCGGCGTACTCCTCGCGTCCGGACCCGAGCAGGCTCGCGACCACGCCCACCGCCCGCGAGGCATCCGGCACGTATACGGCGGGACCGCTGTAGTGCGGTGCGATCTTCACGGCCGTGTGCACGCGGCTGGTGGTGGCGCCGCCGATCAGCAGCGGCGTGTTGAACCCTTCCCTCTCCATCTCGGAGGCGATGTGACACATCTCGTCGAGGCTCGGCGTGATCAGGCCGGACACGCCCACCACGTCGGCGTCGATGCGCTGCGCCGTGTCCAGCAGCTCGGCGCACGGAACCATCACGCCGAGATCGACGACCTCGTAGTTATTGCAACGCAGCACCACACCGACGATGTTCTTACCGATGTCGTGGACGTCGCCCCGCGCCGTGGCGAGCAGCACCTTACCCGCCGCCCCGAGTCGTCCCGAGCCCTCGCGCGCCGCCTCCATGAACGGCTCGAGATAGGCCACCGCCTTCTTCATCACGCGTGCGCTCTTGACCACCTGGGGCAGAAACATGCGCCCGGCGCCGAAAAGATCACCCACTTTCTGCATGCCCGCCATCAGCGGGCCCTCGATGACTTCGAGAGCGGCGCCCGCTTCCCCGCGTGCCTGCTCGACATCTTCGACGATGTGCGCGTCGATTCCGTGCACGAGGGCGTGCACGAGACGCTCGTGCGCCGGCGCCTGGCGCCAGGCCGCATCCACGACCGCGGCATCGCGTCCCGGCTGCACGGCATTGGCGACCTCCAGCAGCCGGTCGGTGGCATCGGCGCGCCGGTTGAAAAGCACGTCCTCGATGCGCTCGCACAGATCCGCGGGGACGTCCTCGTACACGGGCAAGCGCCCGGCGTTGACGATCGCCATGTCGAGCCCCGCAGCGATGGCGTGGTAGAGAAAGACCGTGTGCATCGCCTCGCGCAGATAGTTGTTGCCGCGAAACGAGAAGGACAGGTTCGACACGCCTCCCGACACCTTCACGTAGGGCAGTCGCGCCTTGATCTGCTTCGTCGCCTCGATAAAGGCGACCGCGTAGTCGTTGTGGGCCTCGATTCCCGTCGCCACCGCAAAGATGTTGGGGTCGAAGACAATATCCTCGGCCGGGAAGCCTACTTTCTCCGTGAGGATGCGATAGGCGCGTTCGCAAATGGCGACGCGGCGTGCGACGTCGTCGGCCTGCCCCTGCTCGTCGAAGGCCATCACCACCACGCCCGCGCCGTAGCGCCGGATGAGCCGCGCCTGCGCCTCGAAGGCCGCCTCGCCTTCCTTGAGACTGATGGAGTTGACCAGTGCCTTGCCCTGAACGCACTGCAGTCCCGTCTCGAGCACCGACCAGCGCGAGGAGTCGATCATGAGGGGCACACGGCAGATGTCGGGCTCGGCGGCGATGAGGTTCAGGAAACGCCGCATGGCCTGCTCGGAGTCGAGCATGCCCTCGTCCATGTTCACGTCGATGATCTGGGCCCCGTTCTCCACCTGGTCGCGGGCGACGGCGATCGCCGCCTCGTAGTCATCGGCTGCGATCAGTTTGGCGAAGCGGGCCGAGCCTGTGACGTTGGTGCGCTCGCCGATGTTCACGAACAACGAGTCCGGTCCGATCTCGAAGGGTTCCAGTCCCGCGAGCCGGCAGCGCACCTCTTTGGAGGGCAGCGGCCGCGGCGCGACGCCGGCCACGGCATCGGCGATGGCGTGCATGTGCTCGGCGGTAGTGCCGCAGCAGCCGCCGACGAGATTGAGCAGCCCCGCGCGGGCGAACTCTCCCAGCGCCGCGGCCATGTCCTGCGGTGTCTCGTCGTAACCGCCGAGCTCGTTGGGCAGACCGGCATTGGGGTGACAGCTCACGCGCGTGTCGGCGACACGGGACAGCTCGTCGATGTGCGGGCGCAGCTCCGCCGCACCGAGGGCGCAATTCAGCCCGACCGAGAACGGCCGCGCGTGGCGTACCGAGTTCCAGAAAGCCACAGCGGTCTGGCCCGAAAGCGTGCGCCCGCTGCGATCGGTGATGGTGCCGGAGATCATGATCGGCAGGCGCTCGCCGCACCCTTCGAAGTGCTCGTCGATGGCGAACAGCGCGGCCTTGGCATTGAGCGTGTCGAACACGGTCTCGACCAGGACCAGGTCCACCCCGCCATCGACCAGTCCACGCACCGCCTCGAGGTACGCCACGCGCAGCTCTTCGAAGGTGACGTTGCGGGACGCCGGGTCCTCGACATCGGGCGAGATCGACGCGGTGCGGTTGGTGGGACCCAGCACACCGGCCACCCAGCGCGGCCTGTCGGCTTCGGCGCCGCTCACCTCGTCGGCAACGGCGCGCGCGAGCTCCGCCGCCGTGCGATTGAGCTCGTAGACGACGTCGCAAAGACCATAATCGGCCTGTGCAATGCCGGTGGCGTTGAAGGTGTTGGTTTCGAGGATGTCGGCGCCGGCTTCGAGATAAGCGCGGTGGATCGACTGGACGGCGTGAGGCTGCGTCAGGACCAGCACGTCGTTGTTGCCGCGCAGCTCGCGCTCGTGATCGCGAAAGCGCTGGCCGCGATAGTCCGCTTCGTCAAGGGCGAGTGCCTGGATCATGGTGCCCATGGCGCCGTCGAGGACGAGGATGCGCTCCGTCGCCGCACGCTCGAGCGCCTCGACGCGCCGCGCGCGCTTGCTCATGGCCCCGCCCCCTGGTGAGCGGCGCCCGCCGCCGCCTGCGGCAAGGCCACGCGCACGCCGAGAATGTGGCAGATGGCCGCCGTCAGCTCGGCGCGATTCAGGGTGTAGAAATGGAACTCGCGGACTCCCTGTTCGCACAGGCGCATGCACTGCTCGGCGGTAACCGTCGCCGCGACCAGCTGGCGAATGTCCCCCGCCTCGTCGAGCCCGGCGAACAACTGCGCGAGCCACGGCGGGATACTGGCACCGCAGCGCGCGGCGAACTCGCGCACACGGGCGAAGTTCGTCACCGGCAGGATGCCCGGCACGATGGGAACGTTGATGCCTGCAGCGCGCGCTCTGTCGACGAAGCGCAGGTACGCGTCGACGTCGAAGAAGAACTGTGTGATCGCCCTGCTCGCCCCGTTGTCGATCTTGCGCTTGAGGTTGTCGAGATCCGCCCGCCACGAAGACGCCTGCGGGTGCACCTCGGGGTAGGCGGCAACACTGATTTCGAAGTCGGCGATGCGGCGGATGCCCGCCACCAGCTCCGCGGCATTGGCATAACCCTGCGGGTGGGCGGTGAAACTGCTCGCACCCTCCGGGGGATCTCCGCGCAGTGCCACAATGTGGCGCACACCGGCACGATAATAGTCGCGCACCACGGCGTCGACCTCCTGCGTCGACGCATCCACGCACGTGAGGTGGGCCGCGGGAACGAGATCGGTGCCCTCGAGAATGCGCCGCACGGTGGCATGGGTACGCTCGCGCGTGCTGCCCCCGGCGCCGTAGGTGACCGAGACAAAAAGCGGCGCGAGCGGCGCGAGCCGCTCGATGCACTGCCACAGCCGCTGTTCCACCGCCGGCGTCTGCGGCGGAAAGAATTCGAACGAGACCTCTACCGAGCCCGCGATGGGCGTGAAGGGCGCACGCGGCCGCCGGCCGAGCCGTGCCGCCGTCTCGGCGGCAGACTCGAGCAGACCGTCCACGTTGCCCGTCAGCGCGCTCATCAGGCCGCCTGCAGGCGCCGGTCGGCTTCCGCCCCGCGCCGGCGACGGGCGGACCAGACCGACACGGTCAGTCGCTCGCCGGCGCCGGCCGCCGGCGGCCGCAGGTGCTTCACACTGACCGGCCCGAGTCCGGCCCGGCGGCACCATCCGAGGATCTCGGCGTCGGCAAAGCCGAGTCGCCGATGGGCATGCTCGGTGCGCAGAAACTCCAGCCCGTGGGGCGCAAAATCCACCACCAGCAGACGGCCGCCGACGCGCAGCAGCCGCGCCGCCTCCGCCACGGCCGCGGCCGGCTCGTCGAGGAAGTGCAGCACGTGGTGCAGTGTTGCCAGATCGACCGAGCCGTCGGGCAGGGGCACGTTGTAGATGTCGCCCATCCGCACCTGGCAGTGCGCAAGGCCGTCCCTCTCCAGGTTGGAACGCGCCACGCCCAGCATCTCACGGCTCAAATCGATGCCGATCCCGCGGCCGATGCGCTCGGAGAAGACCTGCAGGATGCGCCCCGTGCCCGTACCGAGGTCGACCATCTCCGCAATCGGCTGCTTGCCGCTCGCGGCGAGCATGGCCCTTTCAACACGGGCTTCGTCGACATAGAGCGAGCGAATCCGATCCCAACGCGCCGCAGCGGCGCGGAAGTACGATGCCGCACGCCGCGCTCTGGCCGCACGCACCGCCTCCAGTCGCTGCACGTCTCGCGCGCGCTCGGGATCGCTCTGGGGTATCAGCTCGACCACCGTCCGCGCCACCCGCGCCCCGCCGCCCTGATCGGCCAGGCGGTAGAACACCCAGGCGCCTTCCTGATGGCGCTCCAGCAATCCCGCGTTGTTGAGGAGCTTCAGGTGGCGGCTGACGCGCGGCTGGCTCTGCCGCAGGATCTGCGTCAGCTCCGAGACGGTAAGCTCGTTGCGTGCGATCAGGGCGAGGATGCGCAGCCGCGTCGGCTCGCCGGCCGCGCGCAACGCTTCGAGCAGATCGGTCGTCGCGGCCGGGGCTGTGACTTCGCCCTGCGCTGCTGGCGGACTGGCCATCTGTCTGCGGAGACGAAAATTTTCGGTTGCGATGAGATAACGATATAACAATATCTTTATGCGCGCAATACCTTCTTCCTGAGACGGCGTGTCCTCAAGTCTCACCGGCCGCGGCGGCGAGCGGCATTGAACCCGGCGCTGCGTTGGCAGTATTGTGCTCCCACTGCCTATCGTTGGCGCGCCGCCGTGAGGCCGGCGAGCGTCAACCCTCGGAAGCCACAACGGAGAAGGAGATGACGATGAGACGATTCAACACGATCCTGCCTGCGATCGCGGCCTGGATGCTGCTCGCTCCCGCCCCCGCGGCTGTCGCGGCCGCGCCGGACTTACCCTGCAGCACCGCCCGGCTGATCGTGCCCTGGAACGCGGGCGGCGGCACCGACGTGATCTTCCGCATCGTCGCCGATGCGGCCAACAAGGCCGGCGCCAAACCCGAGCTCCAGGTCGTGAACATCGGCGGCCAGGGCGGCAACAAGGGCGCCAAGGAAGCGCAGGCCGCCGCGCCCGACGGCTGCACCCTGTTCGCCATCCACCAGAGCGCCATAACCAGCTACTTCACGGGCCGCGTCGACTTCACCTGGGACGCCTTCGAGCCCGTGTCCCTGCTGACCCGTACGCCGCCGATCTACGGCGCGCACCCCGAAGCCCCCTTCGACAACGTCAGCGAGCTGGTGCAGTACGCCAAGGCCAATCCGGGGACCGTTCTGGCCGGCGCCACCCTCGGCTCGACCAGCCACTTCTGGTACCTGCTGCTGGCGGACGCCGCCGGCATCGACCTCAAGTACATTCCCTACGACGGCACGCGCGAACGCATGACGGCGCTGCTCGCCAGTAACATCCACACCGGCGAGATCAATCTGGCGGCCGCCAAGAAGTACATCCAGACCGGCGAGCTGAAAGCGCTCGGCATCCTCACGCCCGAGCGTCACCGCGACATCCCCGACGTGCCGACGCTGCGCGAGCAGGGCATCGAGCTGGTTGGCGGTACCGATCGCGGCATCGTCGCACCCAAAGGCACGCCCAAGGAGATCGTCGACCACTACGCGGCCATCCTCAAGAGCGCGATGGAGAGCTCGGAAGTCACGCAGGCGATGGCGAGCAAGGGCACCGCCGTGATCTACAAGGATCCGGCCGCCTACACCGCCTACTTCCAGGACACACAGTCGAAGTGGGAGGCGGTGGCACGCAAGGTCGGGATCTACAAGCGCGGCGACTGACGCCCCCCCCCGCCGGGGGCATGACCGGCGCCGGGCCGGCCGTGCCCCCGTCGTGCGCCGGAAACTTTGATGCGTCGGCCCAACCGCGATACCGCCAGCGCCCTCGTGCTGCTGGTCGCCTGCGGTGCCTTCTTCTGGGCGTCGAGCCGTATCCGCGACATGGGCTTCGAGACCCTCGGAGCGGAAGTGTGGCCGCGCATCATCCTGGCCCTGCTGACGGCGCTGAGCGTAATTTACCTGTTGCGGTCGCTGACGCGCGCGCCCGCGGCGGCGCCGGAGCGCTCCCCCGGATTCGTCGGCTGGCTCGAGCACTACCGCAACGTCATCGTGTGCTTCGCGCTGTTCGGCGCCTTTCTGCTCACCTTGCCGTACCTGGGCATGCTGATCGGGGGTATTGCGTTCGTCTTCCTCACGCTCACCCTGCTCGCGCCGCTCACGACGCGTAACCTCGTCGTGCATGCGCTCATCGCCGTGCTGGCGGTGGGCGCCATGTGGGCGGTGTTCACGTTCGGACTCAACGTGATCCTGCCCGAGGGCAGGCTGCTGCGACTGCTTTAGCGCCCGCCATGCTGCTCGAGAACGTCGGCCTCGCTTTTGCCACCGTCTTCGAGCCCTACACCCTCGCCCTGATGATCCTCGGCGTGGGCGCGGGCCTGCTCGCCGGCGCCATCCCCGGCTTCACCATCGCCATGGCGATCGTGCTGACCCTGCCGTTCACGTTCGGCATGGAGCCGGCGCGCGGGCTGGCGATGATGATCAGCGTCTTCGTCGGCGGTCTCTCCGGGGGGCTCATGGCGGGCATCCTCACCGGCATCCCGGGCACGCCGTCGTCGGTGGCCACCACCTTCGACGGCTTTCCCATGGCGCGCAGCGGCCGCCCCGGGCTCGCCCTCGGCCTGGGCGTATGGTCCTCGTTCTGCGGCGGCACCATCAGCGCCGTCCTGCTGATGACGCTCGCCCCGCAGCTCGCCCGCATCGGTCTGGAGTTCGGACCGTGGGATTACTTCGCACTGGTCCTGTTCGCCCTGACGATCACCGCGAGCCTCGCCGGAAACAATCTGTTGAAAGGACTCATCGCGGGCGCCTTGGGCGTGCTGGTCGCCACGATCGGCGAGGACGAGATCAACGGCGTCGCCCGTTTCGACTTCGGCATCGACGCCCTCAAGCAGGGTTTCACGTTTCTCCCGGTGCTGGTCGGGCTGTTCGCCTTCAGCCAGCTGCTGAGCGACGTCCGCGATCGCGCCAAGGCGGTCAAGTCGGTTGCCGAGACCGGCAACGTGGTGGTGCGCATCGAGCACCGGCGCGCTGTGCGTGAGGTGCTGGCCCGCTGGACCATCGTCGCCCGCTCGTCCTTGATCGGCGTGTTCACGGGACTGCTGCCGGGCGCGGGCAGCTCCGTGTCCAACATCCTCGCCTACGATCAGGCCAAGAAAGCGTCCCCGTACCCGGAGAAGTTCGGCACCGGCATCGCCGACGGCATCGTCGCGCCCGAGTCGTCGAACAATGCGACCGAGGGCGGCTCGCTGATGACGATGATGGCGCTCGGTATTCCGGGCGACGTGGTCACGGCCATCATGCTCGGCGCTCTGCTCATACACGACGTCGTGCCGAGTCCCTCGTTCATCGGCGACCAGCCGGTGCTGGCGTACTCGATATTTCTCGCCTTCTTTCTTGCCAACTTCATCATGCTGGGGCTGCAGGCTGTCTGCCTGAAAGCGTTCGTGCTGGTGACGCGGCTGCGCATGTACACTCTCGCGGCGATTATTCTCGCCTACTGCGCCGTGGGCATCTTCACGCTCAACAACGTCACCTTCGACCTGTGGACCCTTTTCATCTTCGGCATCATCGGCTTCGTCATGAAGACCCTGGGCTTTCCCCTGGCGCCGATGATCCTCGGCGTCGTGCTGGGCGACATCGCCGAGCTCAACCTGTCGCGGGCCGTGGCCATCACCCACGACCTCACCCCCTTCGTCGCGCGCCCGTGGTCGCTGTTCTTCCTCACGCTCGCCGCATTCTCCACTTTTTTTCCGCTTTTTCAGCGCCACCGGGGACGCCGACGCTGGACACTCGTTTACACCCCGCTGATGGCACTCGCTCTGTCGGGGCCGCTGTTCATGATGGGCGGCGTCGTGCGTCCGACCGTCGGCATCGTCGTCGTCGTCTCCGCCGTCTGGCTCCTGTGGCGCCGGGCACGAGGGGGCTGGATGCTGGGAGCCGCCGCGCCCGCCGTGCGAGAGCTGGATTAGATCTCCGCTATACTCAGGGCGAGCCACTGATCGGCGGGCGCGGGTCGATGATCAAGGCAGTTGTCATCGTCAGGGACAAGGACAGCGACAAGTGGCACAAGCACGGTCGCCACGAATTCACCGTGCTGCCGCGGGGAACCAAACGCAGCGACTGATACACTAAGCCTCGAAAGTTCCGCGAGCTCAAGCATCGATCTGGCTGCGGCCTGCCCGCAGCGAGACCTTCAGTTCCCAGACATCCGGAGAAGAGACATTCGATGATGGTAAAACTAGTGAAGTTGAGCATACTCGCCGGCCTGTGTTTTGCCATGGCGATCACCGGTGTCCGCGCCCAGGAGGGCGCTGCCGCCGAGACGCTCTCGGCGGACGAGGAAAGGCTCGTCAAGAGAATCAAGGAAGAGCTCCTGAAGGAGCTGGGCGAGAGCGAGCTGTTCCAGCAGCAGATCGAGCGCGGTATCGAGGTCTACGTGCGCAAGCAGCGCGAGGCCCAGTCCGCGGCGCAGGCGGCGCAGCAGCAACGCGCCCAGGCGCAGGCCAAGAACGTGCGACGCGTGAGCGCCACGCGCGACCACGTCCTCGGAAACCCCGAAGCGACAGTGTCGCTGATCGAGTACTCCGACTTCGAGTGCCCATTCTGCAAGCGGTTTCACGTTACCGCCAAGAAGCTGCTCGAGGTGTACGAAGGGCGGGTCAACTGGGTGTACCGGCACTTCCCGCTCAACTTCCACAACCCCGGGGCTCAGAAGCAGGCGGAGGCCTCGGAGTGCGCCGCCGAGTTCGGCGGCAACGACGCCTTCTGGCGCTACACAGACACGATCTACGAGCGCACTACGTCGAACGGGCGCGGCTTCCCCATCGACGCCCTCGTGCCGCTGGCCGAAGAGCAGGGTCTCGACGCGGCGGCCTTCCGTGAGTGCCTGGACAGCGAGCGGTACGCCGCCCGCGTGCGCGAGGATCTCACAGAGGGCTCGAGCATCGGCATCACTGGGACACCCGGCAACGTGCTGCTCAACAACCGCACCGGCGAGGTGCGCCTGATTTCCGGGGCGGTGCCGTTGGCGACGCTGAGGACCGCCGTGGATCAGCTACTGACCCCGTAACGAAAGCGGGAGCGGCACATCAGGCAATGTATTGCGAGCGAACGGCCGCGAGACGCCTTCCGTAGTGCAAAACAAAAAGCCCGTCGGCGCTTGACGACGACGGGCTGAAGCCCATGATGGTTTGGGACTGTGACACGCCGGCCACCGTCCGGGCGACCGACACGCGATACCCTACGCCCGAAAAAGGGCAAAATAGTGGCGATCGCCTGACAAGATGCCGATCACGGGCGCCGATCGGCCCAGCGATCAGCCGCTCGACGCCTTTTCGGTCGACTCGAGTGAGACGTTGGTGTCGACCTTGCCCATCACCCGGCCCCCTTCGGCAAGCGACACACGCGGCGACAGGATCGTGCCCTCGACACGCGCCGTCTGCGCGATGACGACCCCCTCCTGCCCGAAGAGCTTGCCCTTGAGGGAGCCCTCCACGCGGATGCGGCGGGCGTAGATGTCGCCCTCGACCAAGCCGTTCGGCCCCACTGTCGCCGTGTGCTGGGGAAGGCGCAGGGTACCTTCGATGCGCCCGTGGACGACGATGTCGTTCTCGGCGCGAATGTCGCCCTGGATCAGGGTCGGTTCCTCGACCACGGTCGCTTTACGGGTATCCATCGGAACGCTTGCCTCCTCCTCCGATCGCCCACCTGTGCCGGCCCGGGCCCGGCGCTTCCGGCGAGCGAGGTTAGCTCAGGGCGGCCGCGCAGAGCAAGGCGCAAGCGCCCGTCTGCGCCACGCGGGCACATGGCGGACCGCGTCACGTGGAGCGCGGCTGTAAACCACCTCGTCTGTCAGCATAAAAATCTGTGCAGCGGGACAACGTGATGTTGAGGCAACGATGCGGCAACGGCATCAAAACCGCCTCAGAACGTATGACCGGCCCCTTGAAGCGGCACATGACGGGCCCGTGCGGGACCCGGTCGCGAGCAAGCCGGCCGTGAGCAACGCTGCGGGGCCCGGCTCGACCGTGGGATCGGCGCAACGATGCGGCCGCGAGAGCCGGGCAAGGGTCGTGTCGAGACCCGGCCAGATATTACAAACAGGAAAATATTGATGATATTAAGATATTTAAAACAGAGGGTTATTGGATATTTCTCGAATTGACTCTAAAATTTGGCGCATCGCTTCCGGTGCGCACACCGCCCGGGCGAAGCCCTCGCCTCGGGGCCTCCTCCCGCCCCTGCCCTAGCGCGTGGAACCGAAGCCGAGCTCCACAAACGCCATCGGCCCTTGGGTGGTCCAGTCGACCTCGATCTCGCCGTTGCGCCGGTCCGCCTCGACGTCGCCGTCGATATAGTGGTAGGCGAGGCCAAAGCCGACGTTTCGAAACGGCCGGTAGGTGATGGCCCCGGACACGTCGAATAGCTTGCCCTCGTCAATGCTGCCGAACTGCTCGATGCTGAACGCCGAGACGTGCCCTCTCAGCGCCCACCGGGGTGACAGCGCCAGAGTGCCGAACAAGCCGAGGGTCGGCACGGCGCCGGACTCCGACACGGCAAAGCGTTCCCGTGAGGTGGACGCGGACGCCTCGGCGTCGATGAAGGCCGCGCCGAGGGCGACGCCCAGCTCCGCGGTGTCGTTGGCGACGAACGCAAAACCGACGCGCGCCGCGACGAAATCCACGTTGAACTCCGCATCGACGCTCTCACCCGGGTCGATGCGGTCGCCGCCCACGGGTGGGAGTCCGTCGGGCAACGTGATCCGGGTCGAGTTTTCCACCCCCGAGGCAAAGACGTCCAGGCGCCAGCGTCGGTTCAGACGCAGGATGCCCCCGAACGCGGGCACGGTCTCGGAGTCGTCGAAACCGAGCCCCTGGAAGTCGAGCTTGACGCGGGTGCCGTCATCGTCCGTCACGGTCACGCTCTCGTCCTTGTTTGTGAACCACGCGCCACCGAACAGCTGCACCCGGTCGGTCAGCGTGGGGTTGAGTTCCTGGGCCTGACCGCCGCCTGCGACCGTCAGGATTGCCAGGGACGATATCGTGAGCCAAGTGGCCTTGCGCATGGGGAGCTGCCTCCTGCCGGGCCTCGATACGGCACCGGTCGGTCTCAAATGCGGCTGGCGCTCAGGCGCCCTTCGATGCTCACGTCGTACTCTGCGCCGTTGTAGGTGCAGGTGCCGGAGCCGTTCATCGAACCGTTGATCGCGTCGTCTCCAACCACGGCGGTGTAGCCGACGAGGCCTTCGCAACGGTCCCCGTCCTCCTGCTGGATGACCACGGGTTGCTCCTGCACCGAGAGAGAGTCGTTAACGAGCTGCCCCGAGAACGTCCTGCCGGAGGCGTTCAGCACCACGTGACCGGCCGCGTCGATGATGATCTCCAGTGCCTCGGTGCGCGTGCGCTGAATCGACACCCCGGTGCTCGAGGCCTTCGCCGTGGCGGTGGCATTGCCGCGATAGGTCCCGGCAACGTGCGAATAGTCGCTCGGCCCGACTTCTGACGTTCCCAGCGCGACGCCGCCGCTGCCGGTGCTCGTGGAGCCGTCGTGGTCGCAGCCTGCCAGTGATGCCAACACCAGAAGAGAAAGAATTATTCGCAAGTTTTTCAGTATGTTATATTTCATATCTCAACTTTTCTCTTAGAATGCTTAAAATCTAGGAGAACCCCGGGGGCAAGGCAAACCGATCTCGACGGAGGGCAGTGTTCGTCGGAGGGACGGCCTGCGGCGGGGTTGTGGTGTCAGCCAAAACGCGCAGGGGCGAGCCGGAGATGACGCAAAGCCGCGCCGTCGCTCACGCCTCGACCCGGTGAATCGTCGATGCTCTTCACGGCTTTCCCGGCGACCGCCGGCCGGCCAACGGGGCATCCGGGATGCGCGCCCGGAAAGATACCGTCCGAGAATTCTCTCCTCGCTGAGGCCTTCGACGAATTTGCTTCCGGCGCGCCCGGTGCTCGCGCATGCGCCGGCCAGCGCCACACGCCAGCTCCGGCCTCGCCGGGCGGGACAGCGATGTGCGATGCTCGAAGCCGGGATCCTGGTGCGCGCAACGCACGAACTCGATCTGTCACTCGCACGGGTCGTGCCGGGCGCCGAGACACGCCCTGCGCGCTCCGCTTCTCTCCCGGCCTGGTGAAGACGGCCGCCGCTTCGGTCCGAGCGCTGACCCCGCCGATCATGACCTCATGGGGCCACGCTGACCCGCGCCGGGTTCAGTCGAACTGCGTGCCTTCGAGATACTTGGCGCACACGTCGACGTTGGCCTTGCGCTTGTCCAGCAAGCCCTGGGCGAGAATCGACAGGCCTCCGGTCTGCAACGCTACGAGGTAGCCCGCGTATTTCTTGGCCACGTCCGTCGGGTTCAGGCGTATCCGCGGCTCCCCCAGGGTGCCGTCCACGAAGACGAGCGTCGCCAGGGAACCCGCGCTGATACCGACGCCGGAACGCGGCTTGGGGCTGGCGCCGATCTTGATCTCCTCGGTCGCGAGATCGATGTCGCCGGCGAAGAACCAGGTCACCTCGGTGGTCTGCATGGCTACCCGGTCCTGCAGCGCGATCTTGCCGCCCTCGACATCCAGGCGCACGACGAGACAGTCGAGCCGCGTCTGCTGTCTTTCCGCATGCGGCAGCAAGCTGTCGAGCAGATCGGTGCCGAAGCCGGTCAGAAACGAGCGCGTGATGTGCCCCTCCCGGGCAAGCAGGACGATGCGGCCGTTCAGACCGCCGAGCAGCTCTGCCACCGAGCCCCCCCGGCCCTCGCCCTGAGCCTCGAGATCGAACACGCCGTCGAGGAACGGCACGATGATCTTGCCGAAGTCCACGTCCATGCTGAGCCGGGCAATGTCCGTGCCGGCGTCGAGATTCACCGTTCCCTCTATGGTCCCGCCGTGGGAGCCCCGCGCGTTCACAGGCCCGAACCTGAGATTGCCGTCCTCCAGAAGCAGTGTCGCATCCATGTCCGTGAGACCGTACTTGCCGAACAGCTCCAGCCGTTTTGCGGCGACGGCGATATCGGCGTCGTAACCCCGCAGCACTTCGAACGGCAACGGGTCGGTCGGGAACACTCTCTTTTTCTGCTTCTTCGATCCCTCGACCCCCTCGGCCTTCATCGTCGCCAGGCCGCCGGGAACCGGCTGCGGCCGAGCCTGCTTCTCGGCCGTCTGCGGCGCGGCCGCCGACGGCGCGTCGCCCTTCTTCTCGGGCCGATCTTTCGCGACCTGCACCTTCGCCTCGGCCTCCACGGCCTCCGCCGCCGCCTCCAGCTCCGGCAGGAACGCGCCGAGATCGAGGCTGGCGATATCAAGCCGGGCAGTGAGACGTGGGCGCTGCCCGCCTTCCGCGGCGGCCGGAAGGAAAGCGGCAACGCCACGCACCTCGTCGTCGGCAATGTTCAACAACAAATCGTCCAGCCGGTACTCGTGCGGCCGCGCGTGCACGTTTGCGCCCAGCCCAACGGGGCCTCGCTCGGGCAGCTCGCGGCCCACGAGCGCTCCCAGCCGGGCCAGCGACGGCGACTTCAGCGACAGCCGCCCGTCGATCCGGGCGGCCGTGCGGACATCGTCAATCGAAACCTCCGCGAGCGCGCTGACTCCCTCCGCCTCGATTCCGACATTGACGTCGGCGGGCCCTTCGATGCCGTCCGCGGCCAACACGCCCGCCCGGACCCTGAGCGGTCCGACATCCGGCAGGTCGGTGCCGGCAAGCGACGACAACACGGCCAGTGACGCAACCTCGACGTCGGCCTCGACGTCGATGCCCTGGCCGCGCCACGGTTCCGCCAGCGAGCCTTTCGCCTCGGCAACGAAGCCATCACCCGCAAGCTGCGCCGACACGCTCGCTTCACCGTCCAGCCCCGCCGCCGAGAACCGGCCCGTCAACGACAACGCACCCAGCTCCGGCAGCGACGCACCGGCATAACGCGACATCCCTGCCAAAGACGCCACCTTCACGTCCACCTCCGCCGACAGCCCCCGCTGCGACAACACGTCCTGCACCGCGCCCGTCAGCACCGCCTCGAGACCCTCCCCCAGCACCGTCGCCCGCAGATCCGCAACACCCAAACGCTGCAGACTCCCGCTCAACGTCGCCGCCACCTCCACACTCGAAGGCGACTCCCCCGGCAACAACACTCCCAACGCCGACAACAACTCCCCCGGTGCCTGCGTCTCCGCCTGCAGGCTCAGCTCGATCCCATCGCGCCGCAACAGATCCGCCACCGTGCCGGTCGCCGAGAGGGAGGCGTGGTCGCCGGCGAGATCGGCGCGCAGGTCTCTCAACGCCCAATGCCTGTCCGCGGCCTCGATCCGGCCCGAAACCCCGAGAGCACCCAGCTCCGGAATCTGCGCACCGCCGTAGCGCGCGAGCGACGCGATCGAGGCCGCCTGGAGCCGGAGGTCGATCTGCGCGCGCGGCGACGGACGCAGCGGCCCCAGCGGACCCGACAGCGACAACCGCGCCTTGTCCAGCTCTCCCTCGAGCGCCAGCGACGTGGCTCGATTGGCGAAATAGTCGTCCAAACGACCGAGACTGCCGGTCACGATGAAAGGATTACCGTCGAGACGCCCGTCGAGTTCGACGACAAGCTCCCCGTCGCGCTCCGTGAGCACCAAGCTGCCGACCTCGCCAAAGGTCTGGTTCGCGGATGCGCCGTCGCGGATTTGGAACCGGAGCGCCGCCAGGCGCACATCCGGCACCAGGCGCACCGGCAGACCTCCGATACCCGGCTCTCCTCGCTCTGCCGGCGCCGAAGCTCGCGGCGTGCCCATCTGCCAGTTGCCCTCTCCGCTCGCGCTCGTCTCCAGGAATATCTCCGGGGCGTCCGCGTAGACTGCGATCCGGGCGACGCCCTGCAGCAGCGGTCGCAGTGCGAGCTTCGCCTCCAGTCGCTGCACCGAGAGCATGTCGGGCCGGCTGCCCCAGCCGGCGTTGGCGAACCGGACCTCCGTGGCCGAAACGGCCAGAGCGGGAAACAGGTGGACACGGAATTCGCCGTCGATGCTGAGATGCCGGCCGGTGGCCGACTTGATGCCGGCCGCGAGCGTGTCTCGGTACCACTCGTCACTGGTCAGGCTCAGCACGACGAGCCCGACGCTCACCAGCCCGACGAGAGACGCGATGACGATTGCGGCCAATTTGGCGATTGTTCGCACGATGCAGTTCCTGCCTGCGTGGCAATTTCGGTTGCAACGAAGAAGGGGTTGCGTGCAACCGCCGGGAATCCGTCACGAGGGCGATAGCGGGCGCGGCGCTCGCCCGTATTGTGCCCGTCCTGCGGATAGACGGCCAAGCCCTTGCGGTGCGGCAGTCGATTAATATACTGGCCCAGCGAGACGAGCAGACGGGCCGGCGCTCACGGACGCAGAGCTCGACCCCGTTGCTCCGCTTTCACGCCCCGCTCGGGTCCGGCTTGGGCGAAGGTCGATCAAGCGAGATTCCAGGCCAGGCTCTGCTTCGCGCCCCGCATCACCGGCAACGCGGGCGGACAGTGCTCCGCGCCACCACTCCATCCAAGGGGAGGCCTCGTGAACAACCGAGCAGTGCCCGATGGCAGGCGCTTTAAGATCATGGGCATCGTGCTGATCGCCCTGGGCGTCATCGCCCTATTCGCCCCCGCGGTCGCCGCCGGGGCGGTGGTGATTGTCGTCGGCCTCACCCTGCTCGTGGCAGGGATCGCCCAGATCGTTCAGGCTCTGCGCGCCGAGTCCTGGCGCCATAAAGCGCTGCCGCTGATTCTTGGAATCGTCACCGGCATCGCGGGCATCGGCGTGCTGGGCCACCCGCTGCTCGGCCTCGGTTTTCTCACGCTGCTGCTGCTGTTCTTCTTCGTCACCGAGGGCGTGTGGAAGATCATCGCCTCGTTCCAGTATCGCCGGGCATCGGGCTGGGTGTGGATGCTGGCCGGCGGCGGGCTCTCATTGCTGCTGGGGCTGCTGATCTGGAACCAATGGCCGGTGTCGGGCGTCGTCGCGGTGGGTGTGCTCGTGGGCATCGACCTGCTGTCAACCGGCGCCTCGCTGGTGCTGCTCGCGGCAACGTTGAAGGAGCTGGCCGCACGGGGCGGTCGCGGCGCTTCGGCGTAGCCGAGTAACGAGTGCGGCCGTGCCATCAACCCCCGAGCTCGGCGCCGAGTTCATCGGCACCTTTCGGCTCGTCCCGGGCGGCTGCGGCACCGCGGTGCTCGCGGCAACGTTCCCGGAGACCCGCATCGGCTTCGTCGGCGTTCAGCTGACCTTCGATCCGACGGGCCTGACCGAGGCCGACGCCATCGGCCACATCGCGGGTGGCCATCTCAATGTCGCGGTGTCCGTGGGTCTGTGGATGGAGAGCCGCTTTCCCGCGGCAGAACTCACTCCGCATTTCGTGGCACGGGGCGCCGGCGCGGCCGTGGCCGGCGTGTTCCACCAAAGGGCGGGGTCCGGCGCGGAGTCGGACCGACCGCCGGTCGAATCAGCCGCCTGTGGCTTTGCGCCAGGCGGACGCCATGCGTTCGAGCAGACCGGGCGCAGGCAGCAGACGCTGCTCGAGGACATTCAGCAGCCGCTGCTTCTCGGCCCTCTCCGCTTCGACAAGCTCCCGCAGCAGGGCGAGCTCGCGCCGCGCGGCGTCCAGCTCGATCTGCAGCGCCGACGACGGCGGCCGCTCCCGGTCGAAGGTCGGCTCGCCGCCCGGCGGAGACACGGCTGCCCGAGACCCGAAATCGACGTCGGCCCGCTCTCGGGGAGCGACCGCACAGGATACCGCGGACCGGCCGGACGCCGATGACGAGCCGCTCGCGGATCCGCGATTGACGGCCCGGACCCCAACCGGTGTCCAGACGAAGTGCTGCTTGACGTCGGAGACTCGGCGTCGGGTCGGCGGTTCGCCCGAGCCGTGCAACTGCCCGAACACGCGCAGCAACTCCGCCGTGTCGATGCCGCGACCGCCGTCGGCACGGATCGTCGCCGAGAGCTTTCCGGATTTGAGGTGTCGCTGGATCGTGGACCGCGCGACCCCCGCCGCCCGCGCCGCCGCACTGTAGTTCAGAATCGCCATGCCCGTCCCGTCCTGTCGCTATGGATACGATCGCGACCCTAGCAAAGCCCCGTGCGGCGGGAAGCGCCGCCGCGCCCGAAAGGCGTCAGGGCGCCGACAGGTGGACCGTCGGCCCGGGGGTTTCCCGGCTCGGACACGGCATACAGCGCACGAAGTTCGTGACGTCTCGTCGTGATGCCGCACCGTCGAAATGGCCCAAGACCGGTGTGCCGTCACACCTTCAACCCTGGGTGCAAGTGTTTCGCTCTACGACAAATAACGAGCGTTTCGAGCCGCCCGCCGGGCCCTCGAACTCCTCGGCAAGATGATCGGCGCCTGGCAGGCCGATCGGCAGCAGACCGTAACCGCGGAGGACAGGCTGGCGGCCTTCGAGGCGGGAATCTCGATTGAGGAGTATCTGCGGCGGAATAGGCCGCATTGAGCCGTGAGAGGGGGGGTAGGCCGTTTGACGTTAACCTGGCTAGGCCGTCCCCGGAGATTCGCCTTAGGATCGCACCTGCGACCCCACACGGCGGTGCGGAAGATCGGCTTGTAGAATTGCTGCGAGTCTAGTTGCCTCGCGCCGCATAACGAAGTTGTAGAAGAAGAAACAATTCGGCCGAAGCATCACCCGTCACAGGAAACCCAGACTCCGATTGAAACTTGCGAATCGCCGCCTTTGTCCGAGGACCCGACACACCGTCGATGTCGCCGGGGTCGTAGCCGAGTGCGGCAAGTAAAGACTGGATAGTCCACACGAGCTCACGCCCGGCGGGCGCAGGCCGCGACGTTGGAGATACCGACCTTCGTGCTTCACTCAAACGCCGTGCTCGTGCCAGGCGCTGCGCCTCGGATAGTTGCTGCTTGGTCATGCGTTCGGCGACCAAGTCTCGCCCAGTGCGGGCTTTCTCGAGGCCTTGGGCGGCGGCGAGGTTCCACCACATGTGCGCCTGTACATAGTCTTGCGGTACACCCTTGCCGGAGCTGTACATCAATCCGAGGTTATACTGCGCGTCGGCATACCCCTGCTCGGCCGCCTTGCGGTACCATCGCGCCGCCTCAACATGATCCTGCAGTACGCCGCGGCCCTCGTAGTACAACTGCGCGAGGCTATACTGCGCGTCGGCATACCCCTGCTCGGCCGCCTTGCGGTACCAGCGCGCCGCCTCGGCATTGTCTTGCGGCACGCCCTCGCCGTTGTAGTACATCGCCCCGAGGTTGAGCTGCCCGAGGGCATCCCCCTGCTTGGCCGCCTTACGGAGCCATTTCAGCGCTTCGGCGTAGTCTTGTCGCACACCATCGCCGTTGCGGTACATCCACCCGAGGTCGCTCTGCGCCTTGCCAGACCCTTGCTCAGCCGCCTTGCGGTACCAACGCGCCGCTTCGGCGTAGTTTTGTGGGACGCCTTGTCCTGAGCGGTACATCAGCGCGAGGCTGAACTGCGCCGTGGCAAGCCCCTGCTCGGCCGCTTTGCGATACCACCGCACCGCCTCGGCAGAGTCTTGTGGCACGCCATCGCCGTTGTCGTACATCACCCCGACGTTGTACTGCGCCTCGGCATCCCCTTGCTCGGCTAGCGGCCTCCACTCGCGGTATGCGGTCTCATAATCCCCGCGCTGGGCAGCCGCATATCCCGCCGCATAATCCGCCCCAGCGGGCGCGGCCAGCAGGGCGAGGCAGAGGGCGAGGAGGATGCGACGCATAGGGAGACGATACCGGGGCCGATCGGCCGGGGTTGTTGACGGGGGTCAGGCGGCGGTGTTATCGCGTCCGAGCATGCGGCTTGCTGGATGTCAGTCCGTACTCTCGGGCGAATTGTCGCTCGGGGTCTTTGGTTTCGGCGGCAACCTGCGGGACGATGTCATCGTATGCAGCTCGAAGTGTGGGTCGTCCACTGATGTCAGCATTCGAGAGGTGTACTTGACCGTAACGGTGTTTGGGGCTTGACCAGGCGCTGGCTGAGAGCCGGTTTTTTTTGCCTTTCTTGCTCGCCTGCTTTCTTGCCATGACAGTTACCTCGTGGGGGGCCCTAGTGGGCGCAGCGTATCTGGCAGTTTACTGGATTTCAGGTAGAACCTGCTGATAGATAGCCACCCGGCGGGAATCGTTGACGCCGATAAGGTGGGGGCGAGATCGAGGCTTAGCCCCCCCCTTTTGCCCCGCACCCGTGAAACGTTGACCACGGGGCTCTGAGAGCGTTTGGAGGGCCCTAGCCGCGATCGGGGTGAGGCGGAACAACACTGAGATCACCGTCTCGATCCGCCGCCCTCTGGGCCATGACGCCGGCCGCATCGAAGTGCTCTCAGTAGCGGTACGGAAAACCCCATGAAAAACCACCACCGACACGCGCCCAGAATCAATGACACGCGCGCTGGGTGTTACATGTACTGAAATCACTTTTTTAACGTACGTCCATTTGCTACCCTGACATGACACCAACAGGGGGAATGGGTCATGGCCGAGCGAGCAGCTATATACGCCCGAGTCTCCACCGACGGGCAGACCACCAAGAACCAGCTCCGCGAGCTTCGTGCTGTCGCTAGACGCATGGGCTGGAAGATCGTCCACGAGTACGTCGACAACGGCGTCAGCGGCGCCAAGGGGCGGGAACAGCGCCCCCAGTACGANNCCTTTTTGTATCTGTCCCTATTCAACAGGTGGGAGGAACATCGCGCGGAATACGCTAGGGAAGCTGGTCCGCTGGGTCTGATAGTCCGACCGCAATCCAACGTCTTTGCATTTCACGGTCATCTTCACTGCGCACTCTGGGGAGGTCGTCATTGACGTCTAGCCAGGGCACCTGGCTTTCAACACCGTAATGCATCGTAGGTGGAAAATCTGCGGGATTGTCCATAGTCGCAAGCCTCATTGAGTAATAGTCCGCCTCATCGGGAGCATAGTGCGTGGTGAACAAGGTCGTGCCGCAGTTGCCACAAAACCCCCGCACAGCAATCAACGAAGATTTGTAGATCTTGGGCTCATCGCCCAAGAATCGAACCGCCGTTTTTTTGTATACAACAAACGCATTGAGTGGTGCCCCGGTTGCCAGTTGACAGAATCTGCAGTGACAGTATCCAACCAACATCGGTTTGTCCCAAGTCTCGAATCTCACGCTGCGACATAAGCACCCGCCCGTTGCTAAAGGCGTTTTTTTCGCATTACCAAAGTAGGGCCACCCCGAATGGGTATCATCTCTTGAGTGGAGATCGGCAATTCGAGCCTGATAAACGCGTACCGACTGAGTAATGTTCTTAAACTTGCGATGCCCCAAGTCGTCGAAAAGCTGGTCAATCTTTCCGGCTATCTGCTCGTACACCGCACCAGAAACGCATACATCGCCCGGCCCGGCCAGCTCTTGAATTCGTGCGGCCAGATTTACGCCATCTCCGTAAATGTCGTCACGGGCATGAATAACTTCGCCCAGGTTGACGCCAATCCTGAAATTCAACTGCTCTTCTTCCGCAATAGTCGCATTTTGCTCAGACATCTGACGTTGGAACTCGAGAGCAGCAGTTACGGCAGTGGTGACACTTTTGAATTCTGCCAGAACGGCATCCCCAGCTTCATGAAGTTTCCGGCCGCCATGTGCTTCGATCACGTCGCTTAATAAGTTGAGGCCAGCATCGAGCTTTCGGTGGGTTTTCTCCTCATCGAGTCCAGTAAGACGGCTGTAACCGGCAACGTCCGCATAGAGGATTGCGGCGAGTAGGCGTTCCATCGTTCCCCTCCTGCATCTGCAGACGCTCAGGGTAACAATTCGTCCTTGGTCGATCTAGGCTAGTCCGCTTTCCAAGCGGAGCCGCGTGCTCAACGGCGTCGTGGAATCGTCGCTTTCGGGGCAAGAGCAGCCGGTTACCTAGGCTGGCCGATGGCCGCTTTGCGGCATCCGGGCCGCTTCAGCTCCGCGAAAGCCAATCGGCCGTAAGCGGCCGCTCGAGTTGCTTGAAATAGATGACCGCTAACGTGCGCTTGAGCCTCGGCTTACCCGGGAGCGCAGCGGAGCGGAAGGGTAAGACGTCGGGCTCGAAGCGCCTGTTAGGCACGAGCCTTTTACGCTTAATTGCCAGGTTGTGTTGAGGAACTGGTACGGGATGTCGGGTCTTTACACCGCATCAGCCAGATATCTATCCACGTTCTCCTGTGTAATCACGTCAATACCCGTATCAATAGCCTGAGGCATCTGAACGCCCAGCGATGCTTGCCACAACATCAGCACCGACATAGAGCCCTGCATTTTCGGAATGGTTGCCGAGGAGGAATCGATGACGCCTTGTTTAATGGCATCGAGTATGGGCTTAATCGCATCCATGCTGACCACTTTTACTTTGCCAGCCTTCCCGGCCTCTTTGATAGCGGTTGCTATGCCGATCGGACCGGAAGCATCACAGCACAAGTAACCACTCAGATCGGGATGCGATTCGAGAACAGACGAGGCTTGTTGGCGAGCAGTCTCGATGTCGTCATTGTCAATTCCACCATCTAGAACAGTAATGTTTTGATATTTTTTCAATACTTCCACCTGGGCTTCGTATCGTTCTTTGTGGTTTGGTGCGGTGGGATATCCCTGCATCACAGCCACCTTGCCAGTGTACCCAATCAGCTTGGCGAGACGCTCGGCCGCTATGACCCCCTGCTGAGCAAAATTGGTACCCACGCTGGTGATACTGCCATCCGGCGATGGTGAGTCAAAGAGAACCACCGGAATACCCTGATCCCTGACGCGGCTGATTGCCGTCATGTGGTCCACAACGTCAACCGGATCTATGGCGATGCCACTCGGGCGACTCTTGGCGGCATTCTCCAGGATCGCGTTCTGCTCGACGATGTCGCAAATTGACGGCGGCATATAGTCGACGACGATCTCGACACCAAGAGCCCGGCTTAGGATGTCGGCCTGAGCCTGGGCACCGTTATTTACCTCGTCAAACCACGGCTGTTGGACTTTCGGGATGATAATGAATCGAAGCTTTGTTGCCACTTTTCGGACCCTCCTGCCAAGCCCAACATTACCAAAAAGTGTCTCTTAGCTTCTCACGCACCGTGGTCCGACTTATTCTGACGGGGAACACCGCAATAGACAACGCCAGATGCCGGGCTTCGATACTGTCCGTCAGGTTGAAAAACAGCGTTTATTTGACTTATTTTCTTACGCTCATGACTCATTGGGGAGCAAATTCGAATGGCCACTTTTTTACTACGCGGGACGTATACCAAAGAGGCATTTCAGGCTTTACTAGACAAACCTGTTGATCGCGAAAAAGTGTTCGAAGAAGTTTTGGGTCAATGTGGAATGCAAATGATGTCTTGGTTTTATTCCCCATCGGACTCAGGTTGGATTTCGATATGCGAAGGGACACCAGAGCAACTTGCAACCGTTGAGGTTGTTGGCGGGGTTTCAGGCAGGAATATGAGTTTTACAGCCGAACTGCTGCTTTCCGGGAGTGAACTTGCTGAAAGTGCAAAAGCAGCGGCTACGATAAAAATTTAATAAGTATCTTCCCTCTTCGAGAGTATAGGCCGTATAAAACACCTTTATTCTGCGACGTGTCGAGCGAGTTCATCGCGGCAGAGCTCGGTCAAGGGGGCTGGCGAGCTGCTCTGCAACCTCGTGTTGGTTCTGCGAAAGAAAGAGCCAGGTGCTAAGCGGTGCGGTTGCGCACATTCGCGGCGCTCGGGCTTGGCTGAAATCAAGCATTGGCAAGCCCACCATCGATAAATAATGTTGTCCCGGTGATGAAGTGATTCGTGGCTAAATAGATCACCCCTTGTGCAACCTCATCAGCGCGGCCGATCCGTTGCACTGCTTGACTCTTGATGACCTCTTGAAACACTTCCATGTTGGCGTCATCATCGCCTCCGCTATCTGACCTAATAGCGGGTGTATCGATCAGTCCAGGTGAAATCGAGTTCACTCTTATAGGAGCCAAGGTAAGTGCCAACGTACGCGCAAAACCATCGATAGCGGCACTAATCGCGGCTAATACTTCGTACTCCTTGAACGCTTTTACACCGGCTGTTCCAGAAAACAAAGTGATCGATCCGGCTGGATCCATGTGTTCCAACGCGGCCTGGGTCACTCGAAATGGCCCGAAAAATCTGCTGTCGAATAATCCTTTGACTTCGTTTACTGATGAAGTTCTTATGCTCAAAAAATCCGTCTCCGCAGCCGTTATAACCAAATGATCTATTTTTCCAACTTTTTCAAAGAGCTCGACCGTGCTCTTCTCGTCCAGTGTGTCAATGCGGTATGCCGTTGCATTTTGACTATCAATTTTACTTAGAGCAGCGTCTAGTTTGGCCTGACTTCGACTGGCAATAATGACTCTAAAACCATTGCTCACTGCCAATCTTGCTGTCGCCAGGCCCATTCCTGAACTGCCTCCGACGATTAACATCACCTGATCGCGCTGGCCCATAATTAGTCATTCTCCTCGAGGGATTACTGTTTTGTCGTCTATCTGGGACTCGACGACTTCTTTCCGAGCATAGGCCGCATAAAACACTTTATTCTGCGACGTGTCGAGCGTGTTCATCGCGGCAGGGCTGGGTCAAGGGGGCCGGCGAGGCTCCCTGCAGCGTGTGGTTGACGCTGCAAGTGGGTGTATCGCAATTAAAAAAAGCGCGCCCTTTTCCCGCCTCCGGCAGGAGGCGCGAAACGCGCGCTTTTGTGGGAAAGCGAATCTGTTCCCGCGGGCCCAGAAGTCAAGCGAAGGCCTCGGAGAAGCCCTCTGCGCGGGGTAAATCGTCGAGTCCGTCCCTGCACACGTCCCTTAAACGACGCACATGCCCACCTCCCCGGCAGGGTTCAGGCGTGTTTGATCCAGCGCGACCGCGGGAAACGGGCTGATCGCTGTTCGCTCGCCTAGACAATTCGCCTCGACCCTGGGATTTCTCGCGACCCACGAGACGCGATCAGGGGATGCCCTGCCAACACTCAAGTCGACTCGTGGCAGACGACGCCGCTATACTCGAGCAAACTGCCAAACAGGTATTTTGGTCGTTTTAGAGTCGTTCGAGCCTCTCGGCTTCGCCATGGGCCCGTCGTGCGTGCCGGCGCCGGGTCCCCCAGCGGGCGGCCAAGGGTTTGCCGACGATCTGCGCGCCTGAGCCCTTCTACGCCGGGCGGATGGACCCGAGTCGCGCGCACACGTGTTATGGTGCCGTCGGCGTTCCCCAATTGATCAGAGAAAGTAAAATGGCTGACATTTCCGATATCAGCGTCATGTTGTTCCCATGGGGTGCGCAGAACCCCCGAGTCGACGAGATCATCTCGGCGGCCAAGCTGGCCGAGGATCTCGGCTTCTACTCGGTCACTCTGCCCACCCACATGACCATGCCGCCCGGTTGGCTGTTCGAGACCTTTCCCAATCGCGACGTCCTGGACGCGCTGGCCGTCGTGCCTGCCATCGCGACCTCCACCTCGACCATCAAGATCGGCTTTAACTCCGTGCTGCTGCCGCTTCTGCCGCCCTACCAGTGGGCCAAGTACATCTCGACCCTCGACGTCATGTCCGGCGGCAGAGCCATCTTCGGTGTCGCCATGGGTTGGTGGGAGGAGGATTTCGCCGCGGTCGAGGTCGAGCGCAGGAAACGCGGCAGGCTATTCGACGAGCAGCTCGAAGCCATCACCGCCCTGCTCAGCCAGGATCGGACCACGTTCGAGGGGGAACACTACCGGATCGAGGACATGACCCTGTATCCGAAGCCCGTGCAGAAGCCCTACCCGCCTATCTGGATGGGCGGCGGCGTCAAATCCATCTGGCGGGCAGCCCGCTACAGCGAGTACCTGCTGTGCTTCTGGCCGAACGAGGAGGAGGTGCGCACGCTGTGGGTGCCAAAGCTGCGCGAGGAGGGCGAGAAGTACGGCACCGATCCGAAGCTCGCGTCGTTCACGTTCGTCTACGTGGCAAAAGACGAGCAGGACTTCCAGTCCCGCATGCCGCTGCTGCGCACAGCGGTGGCTTTCGAGAATCCCGAGATCAATCCGCTCCAGGTCACCCTCGCCGGCACGCCGGAGCGCTGCGCCGAGCGCATCAACGCGCTGGCCGCCGCCGGCGTCTCCCACTTCGTTGTCGAATTTCAGTTCCACGGCCTCGAAACGGTCGACTTCGGCATGCGACAGATGGAAGCGTTCGCGCGCGAGGTGGCGCCCTTGCTTTGAGCGTGCGGCGCGAATGAAAAAGGACAGGTTCGGAAATTGCCACGCGCCGGGCGTGGCCTAGGCCCGCGGCGCGATGCCGGCGAGCAGCGAAGGCGATCTCACCAAGCTGCGTGCCGGCTGAAGCCTGGTGCACGCGCGCATGGAGGTTGGCGGCGAGGACGCGGTGTTCAACCTGAGCGGCCTCGAGCGCAGCTTCGCGCCGCACGCCGATGCCGCCCGTTTACCGACGATGAGAATGCTCGAGTCATCGAGAAGATTCTCGCCCACCTCGATGCGAGCACCGCCCAGGCCGACGCCTTGCAACGGCCGCCCCGCCGGGCGCCGCCCCGGCGCCGCGGATGGGATGGATACCCGGTAGTTCACATCAGCAAGACCGGCGGCCGGGAAGGGCAACGCGTGGAAGCGTTGCCGAGGGCCGCCATGAGCCCGACGCCTCCCGGTGTCGGGAAATCGGTTCGAGCCCCGGGTTCCTCCCGACGCGCAAAGCGTGATCAGAGGTAAAACTCTGCTAAAGGGTGAGTCCAGCCTTGGCTGATGACACCGGCGACTCGAGCAAGCCGCCAAAGCCGTCTGTCCTGAGAACCGACCCCGCGCTACGTCGTTCAATGCACGCTCGATGCGTCGGCCTCTTCTTGCGCTCGCTCGGGCGAGCGGGCTAGAGCGTTGATGACCGTTATCCGCGAGACGGCTCCCAGGAAGCGCCCTTCGTCGTCCAGCACCGCGACGGGCACGTCGTTGCTGGCGACGATGGGGAGAATCTCGTCTACCACGGTGCGCGACGTGCTGCGGGGCGCGTCCTGGAGATCCTCCCTGCGAAACGAATCGCCATCCGCGCTCTGACGCATCTTCCGTATCAATTCTTCCGTGACGACACCGGCGAAGCGCCCATTCTCGTCGAGGACGTAGACAACGTTAGTCTCACTCTCTGTCATCTTCCGGTGTGCGAGGCTGAGGCTCGCCTCATGCAGCTGCATGGTCGGCGCTTGCCTGACTACACTGCCGACGGTCACGACTCGGCCGCGGTTCACGTCCTGCACGAAGCGGGTGACATAGTCATCGGCTGGATGAAGAAGGATCTCCTCGGGGGAGCCCACCTGGCGCAGCTCGCCGTCTTTGAGAATGGCGATGTGGTCGCCCAGGCGCAGTGCTTCATCGAGGTCGTGTGTGATGAAGACGATAGTCTTTCGCAATCTGCTCTGAAGCTCCAGAAGCTGATCCTGCATATCGGTGCGAATGAGTGGGTCCAACGCGCTGAAGGCTTCGTCCATCAGCAGGATCTCGGCGTTTGTCGCGAGGGCGCGGGCGAGCCCGACCCGCTGCTGCATCCCTCCGGAGAGCTGCTTCGGGAACCGGTTCTCGAAGCCCGAGAGGCCCACCTGTTCAATGCATTTGCGCGCGGCCGCTCGCGCCTCTTGCTTGCGCACGCCCGCGATCTCGAGTCCGTAGGCGACGTTCTCCTCCACGGTTTTGTGCGGCAAAAGCGCAAAGCGTTGGAAGACCATGCTCATACGGTGGCGGCGAAGCTCGAGCAGTTCGGCCTCGCTCAGAGCCAGCACGTCCTGGTCATCCAAGAGAATTTGTCCAGCAGTGGGAAGAATCAGTCGATTCAGATGCCGAATGAGCGTGGACTTTCCGCTGCCAGAGAGGCCCATGACAACAAAAGTCTCGCCCTCGCGGATGTCGAGACTGATGTCGCGCAGGCCGATCACGTGACCCGTTTCTTCGAGAAGCTGCTCCTTGGTCGCTCCGTTGAGCACGAGCGCGTGCGCCATGGCGGGGTCGGGTCCGAAGATCTTGTATATGTCGCGGATGGCGATCTTCGGATGCTCGTGGCTCATTGCTTCAGTCCCCGAGATGCAGGTGGTGTTGCATGCGGCGCCCGTAGGCCTGCGCCATGCGGTCGAATATGATCGCGAGGAACACAATGGCAATTCCCGCGAGCAGACCGCGACTGATCTCCAAGCGCTGGATTCCCTGAAGCACCTGATACCCAAGCCCGCCGCCGCCGATCAGCGCCGCTATGACTACCATCGACAACGCCATCATCGTGGTCTGGTTGATGCCGGCCATGATGGTGGGCATCGCCAGGGGCACCTGAGCGGAGAACAAGCGCTGCTTCGGCGTCGCGCCGAAAGCGGTCACCGCCTCGATCACCTCGGCGTCGACCTGCCGGATACCGAGGTTTGTAAGACGAATGACGGGTGGAACCGCGAACACGAGGGTGGCGAGGAGGGCAGGGATCTTGCCTGGCCCGAAGAGCATCACGAATGGAATCAGATACACGAATATCGGTAGCGTCTGCATGATGTCCAGCGCCGGCAGCATCATCGTCTGAAAGATATTCGAGCGCGACATTGCAATGCCGATAGGGATTCCGATCACCACCGCCAGGATGGTCGCGGTCAGCATGAGGGCGATCGTGTCCATTGCCGGCTCCCACAATCCGACGAAGCCGGTAAGAAACAACATGCCCCCGATGCCCGCTGCGACTTTCCAGCTCCTGGTCGCGAGCCAGCCGAGCGCAACCAGTGCCGCGATGAACAGATACCACGGTATCCAGAGAAGGAACTGTTGCACGGCGAGCAGCATCTTCAGCACCGGAATGAAGGCGAGCTCGAGTTCCTCGCCGAAGTTGACTACCACCCAGTTGAAAGCGTCGTCGATGGCGATGCGCAGTTGGCGCGGGTCGATCATCTCGGGAAAGTGCGATTCGGCCATGGCTTTGTCCAGCGAGGGTTGTCACGCGCCCGGGGACGGGAGCCCGCGGCGCAAATTCCCCGCCGAGGCGGGGTCCATGGGTGAAATCAGTGACGGCGGCGAACGCCCGGGGCGCGTCCGCCGCCGTTTGCTGCGCGAAGAGCGGGCGCAAGCCCGCTCGCAGTTGGCCGGCTCAGAGTGTTTTCTTTACTCGGGCCGCCACATCGTCGGGCACCCATTGGGTCCAGATTTGCTCTTCGTTGAGAAGGAATCGCTCGGCGGCTTCCGCGGGCTCCGCTGAGTTGTCGTCCGACCATGCGAGAAGCGCGTTCATCGTGGTGTTCGGAAACTGCAGGTTTTCAAGGAACTTCGCCGCGTCGGGCGCCTTCTCCTTGAGCTCGGTGACGACGGCCACCGCCACCTCACCCTTGGCCCAGCCGGTGACCTGCGGATTGGCGCAGTTCGTGTCGGTGAGACATTTGAACTTCTCCGGATCGTGCGTCGGCATGTCGAGCCGAACGAGATTGTACTTGCCTATCACCGCAGTCGGCCCCCAGTAGTAGGCCACCACTGGATCCTTGCGCGTGACCTTACGCGCGATGGACGCCTTGAGATTGGCGCCCGAGCCGGGCGAGAAAGGAATGGATTCGAAACCCTTGTCGCCGAGACCGAGGGCACGGTACAGATTATTGGTGATGATCTCGCAGCCCCAGCCCGGCGGGCATCCATACAAGCGGCCCTTGCCCCCGGAGGCGGGCTCGACGAACTTGTCGGCATACTTCGCCAGGTCACCGACCGACTTGAGACCCGGATTCGCCTCGGCCACGTAGTCGGGAATCCACCAGCCTTCCTTGCCCCCGTCGGCGAAAATGTCGCTCGCCTTGTAGACGTTGCCTTTATTCTGAATCTTCTCCCAAATGGTGGCCGCGGTGCTGACCCAGAGCTCGGGCGCAATGTGCGGCTCGCCTTTACTGAGCATGCTGGTGGCGGTCGGGACAGTGTCGCCCGGCACAAGCTGTGCGTCGCATCCGTAGCCAGCGCTTAGAATTCGCTGCGCGACCTGTGCGATAACAGCTGCGGACAGCCAGGTCATTTCGGCGATCGTCACTTTCTCTGCAGTGCCGCAGTCGGCCGCGCGGGCCGGGGTCGAGCCGAAACTGCTCAAGGCGAACGCTGCCGCGCCAATAATGCTAAGGATCGATTTTCTGTGAGACATGGTCATTCCTCCGCTCTTTGAGTTTCGAGGTAGGGCTATTGTGCTGCGCCGGCAACGCGTAAATAGCCTGAGGTCGGTCGAGTGGGACACGACGCCCTGTGCCAGTCTGCGGACTTAAGGTTGAGCGAAGCGCGCGAGACACAGCCGAATACTGGCTGAGAAGAAAATGCATGCTCGCGGCCGGTCATGGCGACACTTTTCTCGCTCGAGTCGTCGGATGCCCACTCGGCTCCGACGACGCCCGTGGAAGCATGTCCCTTAGTTTTTTTAACTGCCGCAGGACCTTGCCTTTCGAATAACCCTGCTTCGCATGATATCAGTCAAGCGAATAGGGGATCCAACCGCCTTGCCGAGGGCACGGGCGCGCTGGCGGCTGCTTGGCCGGCGCGAGAACGCAGGAGAGCGATGGCGCCACGCTCAGTGCGGTGAGTGACAATCACCCCGGCTGAGGCGTCAATGCCGCCTGCGGGACGCTCCCGGCCGGCCCGCGGCGCACGCGGGCTCGGGCGCCGTCAGCGAGCGCTACGTAGACACTGTCTGGTCGAACTCGTCACCGGGCACCGGTTGTGTTCGCCCCCCGCACCCAAGCCCTGGGCGCGAGTTTCGCTTTTTCAGCGAGCGAGAACGATTGTGCGCCGCAGCAATGCGATCGCTTTTGGGAAAACCGAAACAGTGCACCGCGGCCTTTCACGGCGGCAACCAGTTCCAGTCGCAAGGTACTGTGCGGCGCGGGGCAAGATTCGATTCTCCGCGAATAGGCGGTCGAAGATAATGCGTCCTGCGCGCTGGATTCGTCGCACACTGGTGCGCGGATCAATCGGCGGTGACGTCGTTTACCAGGTGGCGCGACGAATTTCGACGCCGAGGCGCCCGTCCAGAAGGTGGCGTTCGCAGAAGCCGGGCTCCCGGTGCGCTAAGGAAGCCAGCATCCGGCCCCCAGCCCTGATGCTATCGAGGGTTTTCCTCATTGGACGCGTCCGCTCATCCGTCGCCGGAACGGTAGTCGGCGCAAGTGCCTTGTGGTCAATCGTGTTCATGGTGGGAGCCCCTCGGTTGCGATGTGAAACGAGCGGACAAGATACGCATCGGGGATCAAGCCACCGTATCGGGCACCATCAATAAATCGTCAATTCCGGGTGAAATGGGCCACGAACTGTCCGAAAATGCGCTGCAGGGACCAGAGATGCGAGGAACCCAGGTGCTCCGACTCCGACTTGCGGGTGAATTTCAATGCCTTACGGCGGAAGGTTCCGCCATAAAGCTGCCGCTTTCGAAGGAGCAGGGTCTGCTGGCGATCCTCGCTCTATCTCCGAAATTCAGCTGTCCCAGGGGCAAGCTCGTGAATCTCCTGTGGAGCACCCGAGAAGACGAGCAGGCGAGGGCTTCGCTGCGCCAGTCGCTCTATTCGCTCAAGAGCGCCCTCGGCGAGGCTGCCGACGCTCTTCGGGTCGACAGGAAGCGGGTCGCGCTGAACCCATCCCGCGTCAGCGTCGACGTGGACGAGCTGAAGGCGCTGGCGGCGGTGGATGCAGTCGAGTCTCTCGAGCGATGTGTGGCGCTTTACGCAGGCGAACTGCTGGACGGACTCACTGTCCGGGATCCGGCCTGGGAGGAGTGGTTGACCCTGGAGCGGGAGAACGTCAGGTCGGTCGTGGTGACCGCGCTCAGGAAACTGATCGACTTTCATGCCGCGGAGCGCAGTCCGGAGAAACTGATTGCGGCCGGTCGGCGTCTGGTGGATATCGACCCCTTCCAGGAGGAAGGTCACAGGGCGTTGATGCTGGGCTACGCGGAGAGCAATCAACGCGCGCTCGCGCTCAAGCAATACGCCCACTGCCAGGCGCTGCTTCGCCGGGAACTGGGCGCGGAGCCGGATCGCGCGACGCAATCGCTGGCTGCCGCGGTTAAGCAGGGAGTCGCCGCGGGCGCGGACGAGCGTCGCGCAGAACCATCAGCTGATGCACCGGGATCGGGAATCAGGCCGGTCGACAGGCCGACCGCCGTGCTGTCGTCGGTTCTCGAGCGGTTCCCCCGAACGGGACCCGAGAGCGGCATGCCGTCGATCCTCGTCTGGCCATTCTTCAGCCTGTCGGGCGATGCATCCCAGGACTTCCTGGCCTGTGGCTTCACCGACGATATCATCATTGCGCTCACCGCCTTCACGGAGCTCTTCGTCTTTGCCTACAAGACGTCCATGGCCATCGACACCGATGCGGAAGACCCGCTTGGCGTCGCCGAGCGCCTCGGGGCGCGATACGTAGTGGAAGGCGCGGTCAACAAGAGCCAGAGCCAGCTTCGCGTATCGGTGAGGCTGGTGGATGCTCGCGATGGTCATAACCTGTGGGCGTATCGCTTCGATCGCGACGCGCGCGATCTTCTCGCCGTGCAGGACGAGATCGTGGACGCGGTCGCCAACTCCCTGGTGGAGAGGATTGAGGGGGCACAGAGGCGGCGCGCATTGGAAAAACCCCCGGAACGGCTTCTTGCGTACGATTTCGTCCTGCGTGGCCGCGTGCTGCTCAATCGGTACACGCGGGAAGGGGAGCTCGAGGCGCGACGGAGCTTCGAGCGTGCTCTCGAGCTCGACCCGGCATCCGCCGCAGCTCACGCGGGCCTGGCGGTGAGTCACATCCACGAATACGAGGCGCCCTGGTGCGAGGATCCCGAGCGGACGTTGTCGCTGGTATTCGAGTTGGCGCGGAAATCCCTCGAGCTCGATGATCTCAACGTCATGGCTTTGTACGCCCTCGCGGGCGCGTACTACTACAGCGGGGAGTTCGAGCTCGCGAATCTGGAAATAGAGAAGGCCGTCGCCATCAATCCCCACGACTACCACAACGTGTGTTCGAAAGCGTGGTTCATGACGTTCTCTGGTCACCGGCAGGAAGGACTCGCCTGTGGCATCGATGCCATGCGCACGAACCCTTACGCTGCTGACGGATGCCTCGAGACCATCGGCATCGGACAATATCTCTCGGGACACTACGAGCAGGCCTTGATCGCATACGGGGCCACGAAGGCGGACAGCCTCTTCAAACTGAGCGGAGTCGCGGCTTGCTACGCCCAGCTTGATCGAGCCAGCGAGGCGACCCGCGCGGCGAGAGACTTCATGAGCGCCGCTGACCAGACGGCGTCATCCGCCGTTGAGTCGAACTCCGGCTACTGGCGTTCCTACTGGGATCGGATGTATTGCTTCAAGGATCCGAGCGACAGGGAGCATTTTCTTGACGGCCTGAAGAAAGCGGGTATTCCCATTTGAAATTTATCGGTTTCGTGATGCGGGACGAACCGATGGTGGAAGCGCATCTTGTTGGGAAAATGTCCGCTGCCATTTCCATTTGGTTGGCAAACCGGGCCCGTGCTTTGCTCGTTGTTTCATGCCTGGAGAGCGTCCGGTAAGTAGAAATAGCGAAATGACGCGTTGCAGCATTTTGCCGCACTCCAGGGTTTCGCTTTTCCAGATCGGCTATGGCCGGCGCAAGCGCTCGCTATTGGGATAAGCGCGCCAGTCTCAAACGGAGGCTCTCGGCCGTAAACGGTCCTTAGAGTCACCCGAAAATCTGCGATATGAGCGTTCGCTGTTACTCCTGATTACCGCCGTCCGGCAGCTTCCTAGGCGGTTTCGGCCGCGCATCCTCCATGATTCAATCGGATGAGACGAATCGGGCACAGTGCCCCACACGGCCCCTGTGCGTGTTTCGCCGAAGCAAAACCGAGTAATATGCGGGGTCTGGGACGCTCCGCCTCGCCGCCATCGCAAACTACCACGTAGCCGACCGACTCGGCCTCACATCCATGTCACGAACTGTCGTACTCTGGATCCTCATCGCCGTCGTCCTCGTATTCGTATTCGGGGGCTCGGCCTTCGTCGAGCTGATTGTCGACTACCTCTGGTTCGAAGCGATTGGCTTCCCGCAGGTCTTCACGACGGTGGTGTGGGCGAAGATCTACATCGGCGCAGTCGGCATCGCCGTCGCCTTCCTCATCCTGTTCGCCAATCTGGCCTATGCGGCACGCCAGGTCGGCGACCTTCGCCGGTTCATGACGCCGCACATGTTGAGCACCGGGCTGGGCAACCTGGCCAACAAGCACTCCCTCGCAGCGATCGCCGCGACTGTTAGCCTGGTGCTGGCGGTGCTGACCGGCATCGCGCCCGCCGCCAACTGGGAGCACGTGCTGCTTTTCCTCAACGCGGTGCCTTTCGGTGACTCCGATCCGATTTTCGGGCGCGACACGAGCTTCTACGTGTTCACGCTGCCTTTCTACGCGACGGTGCTGGCGTTTCTTTGGTCCACGGTTGTGGTCGCCGCGATCGGAAGTGGGGCCATCTACTACCTAAATGTCCAGGCCGAGCTCGCGCGTAAGTCGACGGGTGATTCGAGCCTCCTCGCCGCCATTCCCGCGAGCCAGCGGATGCACCTCGCCTTGCTGGGCGCATTCATGCTGCTGCTGTGGAGCGTGAGCTTGTATTTGGATCGTTTCGAGCTGATGCACCAGTCGAGCGGCCTGTTTACGGGACCTGGCTACGCGGACGTGAATGGCACGCTCCCGGTCCTCGCCGTGCAAGCCGTCACCGCGCTGCTCGCAGCCGTCGCGCTGGTGGTGGTCGTCGCGAAGGGTCGTGCGCGCACGCTTCTCGCGCTCGCCGGCGTGGTAGGCGTGGTCTGGCTAGGGGGCGGACTTTACGCGCCCGTGCTCCAACGCCTCGTCGTCGCGCCGAACGAGCTGGAACGCGAGCGCACCTATCTCGATCACCACATCAAGGGGACCAATCGCGCCTACGCGCTGGACCGGGTTGTCGAGCGCCGTCTCGACGAGGAAGACGAGATCACCATGGCCGACATCGAGAACAACCGCGCGACGGTGAACAACGTGCGGCTGTGGGACCACGCGCCGTTGCTCGATACGTTCGCCCAGATACAGGAGATCCGCACCTACTACGACTTCGTCTCGGTAGACAACGACCGCTACCGGCTGAATGGCGAGCTGCGTCAGACCATGCTCTCACCGCGTGAGATGAACAACGAGTCCTTACCGAGCCGCACCTGGGTGAACGAGCGCCTCACCTTCACGCACGGCTACGGTCTCACGGTCGGTCCGGTGAATCGTGTGAACGAGCAGGGACTGCCAGTCCTCTACGTGCAAGATCTGCCGCCGCGCTCCACTGCGCCGGAGTTCGAGGTGAGCCGTCCGGAGATCTACTTCGGTGAGGTGACGACAGACTACGTCTTCGTCAATACCCGCCAGCAGGAGTTCAATTATCCCGAGGGCGACCAGAACATCTTCTCCACCTATGATGGCGAAGGTGGAATCGCGCTCGAGAGCCTGTGGCGGCGGTTGTTGATCTCCGCATTCACGCTCGATCTCAAGATGCTGCTCTCCGACGACTTCACCGCTGACACCCGGGTGTTGATCTACAGACACGTCGCCGAGCGCGTCCGAAAGGTGGCGCCCTTTTTCAGATTTGACGCGGACCCTTACATGGTCATCGACGAGGGGCGCCTGTTCTGGGTATTCGACGGCTACACCGTTTCCGATCGATTCCCCTACTCGGAGCACTTCCCGCGGGTGGGCAACTACCTGCGCAACCCAGTCAAGGCCGTGATCGACGCCTACCACGGCAACATCGCCTTCTACATGGTCGACGCCGAGGAGCCGATTGCGCGCGCCTGGAGCGCTGTGTTTCCGGGCATGATCCGACCGCTGGACGATCTTGCCCCGTCGCTGCGCGCACATCTTCGCCATCCGGTCGGCTTCTTCAACGTGCAGGCGGAGATGTACGCCACCTACCACATGCTCGACGTGAACACCTTCTACAACAAGGAGGACCAGTGGTCGGTGCCCGAGGTCGGCGACGCGCGCATGGAGCCGTACTACACGGTCATGCGCCTGCCCGAGGAATCGGAGGCCGAGTTCATCCTCATGCTGCCGTTCACGCCGCGCCTGAAGGACAACCTCTCCGCCTGGATGGTGGCGCGCAACGACGGTGATCTGCTCGGCCAGCTCGTCGTCTACGTCTTTCCCAAGCAGCGCTTGATCTACGGCCCGAAGCAGATGGTCGGGCGAATCAACCAGGACCCGATCGTCTCCCAGCAGATCACGCTGTGGGACCGCGCCGGCTCGAACGTGATCCGCGGCACGCTGCTCGTGATCCCGATCGAGCAGTCGCTGCTCTACATCCAGCCGCTCTATCTGCGCGCCGTGGACGGGCGCATCCCCGAGCTCAAGCGCGTGATTGCCGGCTACGGCAACAACATCGCGATGGGCGTCGATCTGGAAGACGCGCTGAAACGGATATTCGCTGGCACACCCGGATCGCGTCCGGACGTGCTCGGCCGGACAGCGATTCCGCCACCAGCGGTCGGCGCTCTACCCGTCCCCGACCCCGATACGCCGCCGGCATCGCCGGCCGCACGCGCACAGCGCCACTACGACGCCCTGCGCGAAGCCGCTGCGGCCGGCGACTGGGCACGGTTCGGCCAAGAGCTGGATGCGCTCGGCGAGAGCTTGCGGGCGCTGGAGGAATAGAGGACGCGGATCTCGGCATCGCCTTCATGGAATCGACCGAGGCGTTTTCACACACCCTGGGGCACCTGCCGCCTATTGCACGGCGTCTACCAACGACCCCTTTCACCTGTCCAAGCACTCCCGTGAAGAGCTCGATGCCGTAGCTTTTGCGCTAAACGGTCGGCCCCGAAAGACGCTTGGATGGAAGACACCCGCAGAAGCACTTGACGAGTACTTATGTTCACGACGAGAGTAGCGTTGCGACGACCCCTTGAGCCTGCGCTGGCTACCTCTGTCGCTGTGGTGGACCAGGCCCTGCGTCCCGGTCCGTGCCCACAGCGCCTGTTCCAGCGCATCCAGCACCAGGTCTGTGCGCAGCGATCTGGCGACACGCCAGCCAACAATGCGCCGGGAATACACGTCGATAACAAAGGCGACATAGACGAATCCCGCCCAGGTCGCTACATAGCTGATGTCGGCCACACAGAGCCGGTTGGGCCTGGTCGCCACAAACTGCCGATCTACCAGGTCGGCCGGCCGATCGGCGCTATCATCGCTTAGCGTCGTGCGACAAGTGCGCCCGCGCACGACCCCCTGCAGGCCGAGATCGCGCATCAGACGCTCCACCGTGCAGCGGGCCACGGCAATGTCCTCTCGGTTGAGCTGCCGCCAGACCTTGCGCGCCCCGTAGACATGGAAATTCTCCTCCCACACCCGCTGGATCTCACCCGAGGACGCAAGGTCACGCCGCACCCTCGGGGGGGGGCCGCCCAGGGTGCGCCTCACGCGCCTTGTGCTCGTAGTACGTCGATGGGGCAATCGGCAGCTGCGCGCAGATCGACTTGACCCCATACGCCGAGCGGTGCTCGTCGACAAACGACACCATCACTTCCCGCGGCGGTCGAGCTTCGCCTGGGCGAAAAACGCCGACGCCTTACGCAATATCTCGTTCGCTCGCTTGAGCTCGCGATTCTCACGCTCCAGCGCCTTGAGCCGCTCTCGGTCCTCACTCGTCAGACCGCCTCGCCGACCCTGATCCCGCTCGGCCTGACGTACCCACTTTCGCAACGTCTCCGCCGTGCAACCTATCTTCGAGGAGATCGACTCCATCGCCGCCCACCGCGAACCGTGCTCAGACTCATGCTCGAAAACCATCCGAACCGCCCGCTCTCTCACTTCCGGGGAATACTTCGTAGATTTGCTCCTAACTCCATCCTCTTAAGAAATGGAGTCTCCGGGAATACCGGGGCGATTCAGTCCTTGACGCTTCAGCAACGTGCCAAAACAGCCTCTTCATTCGGCCGAATACTCTTCAAATTCGATTGACTGCGAATGAGGAATATGAATTACTATGGACCGTGGTAGAGCCGATCGGTCTTACGGCTTCTGTCTCTCCACCCCCCCGAACAAGCCCGATGGAGACGACGGGCGGTTTGGGAGCAGGGGGCCTGCAACCGAGCAGCAAGCTTTACCCGTTCAGACCCTTCCGCCCGTATCCTCAGGAATCAACAGACCGAGGGCCGGGCGAGACCGGGGGTCCCTTTGAAAGGCATAGTGCATGAGCCCTAACGCCTTCCCCGGCGCTGATCGCCTGCGGGGTCGAGCCCGAGGTGGTACTCAGGCCCCACAGTTCGTGGCAGCCAATCACCGGAGAGCGTAGCAGATGGCACTGGTAAGCGGTCAGTCGAGAGCGGCACCCGGACCAGCGGCAAACCACCGTCACATCACAGAGCGCCGACAGGCGATGAGGATAGAGAAAGCATGAAACACACAAGACCTTTGTTGTTAGGTGCCGCCGTGACTATCCTTGCTGGACTATCGCCTATCACCGCATCTCAAGCAGGAGAGATGCCTATGAAAGGCCAGTACGTCAACCTGGCGGCGGACGCGAAATGCTCAGAAGTAGGAGACGTGGAAGGCCATGTGTTGTGTACATTCGAAATACCCTCGGTTGGAATTGTTGATGGCGGCGAGCACTACACCCGTATCGTGAAAGGAACTGGTGACTACGTTAAGGGCGTCGGTACACATCAGGGCTATACCATCAATACATTCGCGGACGGGTCCACTATAAGTGTTCAGTGGGAGGGATCCGTTGATTTCAACGATCAGAAAGTCAGGATATCTCAAGGCACCTACAGCTGCTTGGCCGGTACGGGGCGTTACGCGAATGTAAAATGTAATGGCACTTGGAGTTCCTCCCCCGCAGAAGGGCGGTTTTACTCTGGGTATGTATGAAGGCAAAATGACGTTGCCGGACTAGAGTTTCAGCATAGATTCACAAGTGAACCGACAGAGGTGAACGCCACCTCTGGCAGATCAAAGCAATCCGAAAGAGAAACCGCCCTTCGAGGCGGTTTCTTTTTGGGGCGGCTCCGTCGGCCGCCGCAGCCGGATGGCCGAGCGCGACCGCGCGGCGGGCTAGACCACCCGCTCGAGCGTCACGTTGCGCACGTCCATCTCGTAATCCAAGCCTTCTACCGGCGGCCTGGCGTAGTGCCAGGTGAGCCCGTCGGGCACCGCGCCACGGCCGACGATCTCGCTCGCCAGAAATGGGTGCAGGTCGTGCACGGTGTAGACCTGGGTCGCGGTCGCGTCGGCCCAGGAGAAGCCGAGCGCCGCCATCCGGTCCTCCATCGCGCCGAGCACGAAGCGCGCCTTTTCGGTCATCGCCTCGGCGCAGACATCACCGAGCCGGACGATGTGATCNNCGCCGCGTCCGCCGCCTCAACCGTGTAGCTGAAAGCGTGGAAGCTGGGCTCGGGCGGTGGCGCGATTTCCGGGCAGACATTGGCGCGTGCGACCGGGTTCTCCTCGCCCTCGAAAATGCCCCAGCGCTCCAGGGTTCCGACATAGACCCGGTTGAAGGCCACGAACCCGTCCTCGGTAAACGGCGCGGGCGAGCGCAGTTCGCAGGCGCAGAACGCGGTCGTCGGCCGGCCAATTGCCTTCAGATGCGCCTCGATCGCCGCGAAGCCGGCTTCGAGCGGGGCGGGGCTCCGGAAGCGGACGCGTTCGATCGCGAAGCCCGGCTCGGCGGCGACGCCGGCGGAATATTGAAACGGCCCGCGAACGTAGCGGTAGCCGCCGGGTTCGAAGGCTGCGGTCTCGGCCATCGTCTTCTTCCTCGGCCTGTCAGGCCTTCTTGTTCGCCTCGACGCGGGTGATATAGAGCGTTGCGGCCACGGTAATGACCGCCCCGATCAGTATCGGCCGTATAAAACACCTTTTTCTGCGACGTGTCGAGCGTGTTCATCGCGGCAGGGCTCGGTCAAGGGGGCTGGCGAGCTGCTCTGCAGGTTGAGGTCGATGCTGCGAGTGGGTATATCGCAATTAGAAATAGCGCGCCATGATCTTGCCGCCGGCGGTTGACCTGAAATGCTCGCTTCTGTCGGA
>JABAOH010100341.1_pt1 | contig 42900 bp, 41 predicted proteins | sample 7062181 | NCBI WGS metagenome assembly JABAOH01 (sample SAMN14538630, study PRJNA623070) | marine sediment metagenome | biome: marine biome [ENVO:00000428]; feature: marine pelagic biome [ENVO:01000023]; material: deep marine sediment [ENVO:00002113]; isolation source: pool of 5 deep marine... | reverse complement strand
CAAGGGGTTCCCTTCGACCGCATCGGTGGGACCACTCAGAACGATATCCTCAAGGAATTCATCGCGCAAAAGGAGTACATATTTCCCCCCGCCCCGTCCACGCGCCTCGTCGTGGACACAATTCTCTTTGGGGCGCAGTCTCTGCCTCGTTGGCATCCGCTCAGTATCAGCGGGTATCACATTCGGGAGGCAGGTTCCACCGCGATTCAGGAATTGGCCTTCACCTTGGCCGACGGCATGGCGTATGTCGAAGCAACCATAAAGGCGGGGCTCAACGTAGACGCCTTTGCTCCTCGGCTTTCTTTTTTCTTTAATGTCCATAACGATTTCTTTGAAGAGATCGCGAAGTTCCGTGCCGCGAGACGGATTTGGGCACGACTGATGCGAGAACGATACGCCGCCCGTGATCCCCGGTCGTGGCTGCTACGGACGCACGCGCAGACGGCGGGATGTGCTCTGACCGCCCAGCAACCCTATAATAATGTGGTCCGGGTAGCGGTTCAGGCCCTGGCCGCCGTCCTCGGGGGGACGCAGTCACTTCATACCAATGCTTTGGATGAAACGCTGGCGCTTCCGACCGAGACAGCAGCCACGATCGCCCTACGAACCCAGCAGATTATTGCCCACGAAAGTGGCGTAGCGGACACGATTGATCCTGTGGGGGGATCCTACCTTGTCGAATCCTTGACTCGTGAGATAGAGGGCGAGACCTGGACCTATCTCCAGAAGATCGATGATTTGGGGGGAATGGTTTCGGCGATCGAGATGGGCTTTCCGCAGCAGGAGATTGCCGAAGCGTCGTATCGGTACCAGCAGGCGGTCGAGGCGAGGGAAAAGGTGGTGGTGGGGGTGAACCTGTTCGCTGACGAGGGGGAGGAAGCGATCCCGCTACTTCAGATCGACACGGAAGAGGCTACCCTCCGGCAGGTGGAGAGGATCCACCAGCTGAAAAAGAGTCGCGACAACGGGAGGGTCGAGCAGACCCTGAATGCCCTCCGCGGGGCGACGCGGGGAAAGGACCCGTGGGGTCAAGACCTCCTCATGCCGAGGATCTTGGATGCGGTCCACGCCTATGCGACGCTCGGAGAAATCATGGGGGTATTTCGTGAAGAGTGGGGAGAGTACATCGAACCGGCCATCCTCTGATTGCCCGTTGACGATCCGGAGAAAATGCGGTTTAAGATAATGAAGACAGCGCCCCGGCGTGAGGGATTCCTGTCTGTGTCGGGGGCACGGCTGGGGTTCGGGGGGCATTTCACACACAAGTCGAGGGAGCGCGAAGTCCACATGTAGACCCAGACCGACCGGGAACCCCTGAGGCTGCAATCCGGCAGGCGCTCTGTCAGGGGGTAGGGGTCGGAACAAGTGAGTGAAACGATGAGCGAGGAACGGAAGATTCGCGTCTTGGTTGCTAAACCGGGGCTGGATGGCCATGACCGTGGGGCCAAGGTGATTGCCCGGGCCTTCCGGGATGCTGGGTTCGAAGTCATCTATACCGGTCTTCGGCAAACGCCGGAAATGATCGTCAGTGCGGCGATTCAAGAAGATGTTGATGCCATCGGTCTCTCTTGTCTGTCGGGGGCACACATGTATCTGTTCCCGCGAATCGTGGAACTCCTTCGGGAGCGTGGGGTAGATGATGTGCTGGTCTTCGGGGGGGGAACGATTCCCGACGAAGATATTCCTAGGTTGCGAGAGGCGGGCATCGCGGAGATCTTTACGCCAGGAACCCCGACGGGAGTTGCGATCGATTTCGTTCGGAACGGCGTGCAACGAGACCGAACGAAATAAAAAGAGAAGCCCTGCCATTTTGCCCTCGTAATTTGTCGATTTTCATTCGGTCTTTGGTGTTCCTCCAGCAAGGGGTTGGCCGGAAAGGAGTTGGCCGTACGTTTGTCGGTTGAGTGTTGTTGCGTAAATATATAAAGTACAATATTAAAGGATACTATGTATCTTATTATTAAAGTTATAAAAGAATTAATAAGCGAATAAAGTGTTGAAACACGATACGTGTGAATTTCTCCTCGACAGGCTTTTGGCCCTGTGTTACATGTCTTTCATCATTTCATGCGTTGGCGGGTTATCCACGGTCTTCGGTGATGGGATAAAGATAAAGTGGGCCGGGCGAAGGAGGATGCGTGGAGATCATTGAGCAAGTGCGACGAGGGGATGTCAGGGCGATGGCCCGCCTGATGTCTCTCATCGAGAATGATTCGCCCGAGGCCATATCCGCTCTGAAGGGAATCTTCCCCTTTACCGGGCAGGCGTTTATCGTCGGAATTACCGGTCCGCCGGGCTCTGGCAAGAGCACCCTTACCGATCAGCTGACCCAGGAATTTCGGCGTGATGAAAAGGAAGTGGGAATCGTCGCCGTCGACCCGACCAGTCCATTCACGGGGGGGGCCATCTTGGCTGATCGCATCCGGATGCAGCGGCACAGCCTTGACGCGGGGGTCTTCATCAGGAGCATGGCCACGCGAGGACACCTCGGGGGCTTGGCCAGGGCCACCAACGATGTGGTGAATGTCTTGGATGCCGCCGGGAAAGAGGTAATCTTGATTGAGACGGTGGGTGTGGGTCAGGATGAAGTGGAGGTAGTAAAATCTGCACATACGTCCATCGTTGTGACCGTCCCGGGGCTCGGGGATGATATCCAAGCCATCAAGGCCGGCGTTTTGGAGATTGCCGATATCTTTGTGGTCAATAAAGCGGACCGCGAGGGCGCGGAAAAAACCGTAACCGAACTACAGGCCATGATGGCTCTCGGCCCGGGACGGCTAGCCTGGAGCCCTCCCATTTTCAAGACGGTGGCCACCCAAGGAAAGGGAATCGCGGAACTGGCCCAAGGAATTCTCGCCCATCAGACTCACCTGGACCGGGCGGGGTCTCGGCAGATCAGACAGCGGGAGCGGAGTCGTGCTCTTTTCCTCGAGCTGCTACAAGAGCGGGTGACCCGCCGCCTGCTGGAGCAGGCTGCTGCCAACGGAAGCCTTGAGCAGACGATCGAACGGATTGCCCACCGAGAGGTAGACCCGTATTCAGCGGTGGAGGAACTGCTCAAGAAGGCGGCTCTCTGACTTATGCTTGTCGCGGGGAGTGCTCTCCAGGCCATTCTTCTCATTTTTGTTTGTACCAGGATACAGCGAGAGCGGGGCGGGCGGCCTATGAGTAGCAGAGGAGGGTGCCGATGAAGCTCCTTGCCTCAGGGACGAGCCTCTACCACTGGATCCCCCCCGATGACTTTCGGGAGTGGGTGCGAATCCAGAAGAGTCGAGAACCAGAGCAGAAGGTGATGACGGAGCACGAGGCCATCTCCCGCTTCGTCGCAGACGGGGACTATATCGCCTACGATTTCTCGTCGTTGACTCGAGGTCCGCAAGCCTTGGTCCGGGAAATGATTCGACAGCGCAGGCGGAACCTCTGGATTTGCGCTGAGTTCACCCTCCATGAGTCCACTCTCCTGGTGGGAGCTGGGTGTGCCGACCGGATCGATGTAGGGTTTTTGGGGTACGGCAATTACATTGGACGAGCCGTAGTGGAAGGAAGAGTGCAGGTCTTTGAATGGACGAATGGCACTTTGGCCTTGCGAATGCTCGCGGGGGCCAGGGGGGTTCCCTTCATGCCCACGCGTAATCTCTCGGGAACGGATACATTTGTTCGATCGGGGGCGAAGGTCGTGGAAGATCCCTTTACCGGCGATCCTGTCTGCCTCGTTCCAGCGCTCAACCCGGACGTCTTCCTCGTTCATGTGCACCAGGCGGATATGTATGGCAATGCCCGTATCTTCGGAACGAACCTCTTTGCCCTCGAGGCGGCTATGGCCTCGAAGAAGGTGGTAGTCTCCACCGAGGAATTGGTGGACCCTCTGGAATTCCGGAAGGAACCGGCGAAGACTACGATTCCCTACTTTTTGGTCAGCGCTGTGGTCCACCTTCGTTTTGGGGCGTACCCAGGCGGGGTCCCAGGACGCTATGAGATGGATCTCGAGCATGTCCAGCAATTGAACGCGATCGAGACGGAGGACCAGGTTCAAAAGTATCTTGAAGAATTTGTATACGGCGTGAGGACCCACGCCGAGTTTCTGGAGGAAAAGGTGGGACGGAAACGGCAAGCTGACATGATCCAACGAGGGACCATCAAAGAGGGATACCAATAGCGGGGAAACACAAAAAACCCCCTCAAGCCATGAAAGACTTTTCCGGTTTCACCGATACAGAATTCATGATTTGCCAAGCCGCCCGTCTGCTCGAAGATCGAAAGACAGTCTTTGTCGGGTGGGGTATTCCTCAGGTTGTGGCCCTGCTGGCTGAAAAACTCTACACCCCACATCTGGTCCAGGTTTTTGAATTTGGCGCAGTTGGGCCCCAGTCTTTGACCCCGTTTGTCCGAGGCACGATGGGGGGAGCGACCAACGTGTATCGGTCGCTGCAGTGGACGACCATGAACTGGGCCTTTTCCTATGCCGCCACCGGCTATCTAGACTATGGGATGATCGGGGCCCTCCAAGTAGACCGATACGGTAACGTGAATTCAACGCTTCTGGGGGGCACCTATGATCGTCCTGGACGACGATTCCCGGGAAGCGGAGGAGGAAATGAGGTTGCCTCTCTCTGCTGGAAGACGATCGTCGTTTTGAAGCACGAACCGCGCCGGTTTGTTGAACGGCTCGATTTTATGACGTCGCCGGGATTCCTCACTGGGGCTGGAGCTCGAGAGGCAGCTGGCCTCCCGCGCGACACCGGGCCCTATCGAGTCGCCACCTCGCGAGCCCTTTTTGGGTTCGATGAGGAGACCAAGCAAATGGTGCTGCTCGGCGTGTTGCGGGGCCTGTCGGCAGATCAGATAGTCGAGGGTATGGGCTTTACGCCGTTGGTGGCCGAGAAGCTGGAAGAGCTCGAGCCGCCGACCGATGGAGAGCTGACGGTGCTCCGAGAGAAGATCGACCCGGCTCGAATAATTATCGGAGAATACGCCGGATGAGCCACATGGACTCCCGTGAAACAACAGAAAAAGGTAGTCTTTTCGCTGACCCCTGAAGACACGGCTCACCACATTTGTTCACTGTTGGAGTTCAAGCGGGGCATCGTCTGAGGATACTGCGGAACGTCCCCGGCGCACCTCGAGGCTGTTGTCCCCTCCCTCCGCGACCCGTAATCGTTCTCCTGAAAAATCCTCTTGACATTTGCCTGACAACTCCGTATTTTCCGCCCTTGTGTCTTGTGCTAGGAAGGAGGTGATCTCAGCATATGGCCAAGGGAGAAAAGAAGTTGGCAAAATTGGCCTCCCGGGAGACCAATCATCAGGCCCGGGTTTATACCTGCCCTGCCGACGGGACCAAGATGAACTGGGTCCAGTACCTTGCAGAAAATGGCCGGGGGAGGACAGCCCTGCGTTGCGACAAGTGCGGGGCGATCAAGTTTCGATCGGAGCTGTAAGGGGGGTCGAAGACACCGAGGGGGTATAGTCCCCCTCTTTTTTTGCCCTGTTCCATCCCGTCGACCTCAGACCGCTCGTTCAGAAGGTCCTTGAAGCCCGTGTATATTCTTGAAGTGGATTCTGAAAGATTCGTCTTTGACACCTTTGGATCCCTCTGATATGCTTTGAACCGATTTACCCCCTTTTTCTGGGGTCGCGGGACGGTCGGGGGATTTGTGACAGGCCAAGCGTCGGGTACCAAGGCGGAGCAGGCGTGACAGAAGAGCAGGTTCTCATTAAGAAGTACAGTAACCGCAAGCTCTATGATCTCACGCGGAGCCGGTATATCACGCTCGAGGAAATTGCTGAGCTGATCCGCCAAGGTGGCCAGGTCAAGATTGTGGACGCTGAAACCCAAGAAGACCTGACGAACATCACATTAGTACAGATCCTTCTTGAGGAGGAGAAGCGACGGAGACTCCTCCCGGTTCCTTTCCTGCACCAGCTCATCAAGTACGGAGAGATGTACCAGGATCTTTTTCGGCAGTATCTCTCTTCCAATCTCGAAACCATGATCTCCATGCAACGGGAAGCGGAAAAGGGGATTAAAGAGTGGGCGAAGTTGGGTGGTGTGGGTCAAATGACCCTTGGCCGTGAGCCCAGCACGCGGGAGACGGCATCGAACTTGAAGGCAGAACTGGACTCCCTGAAAGAGAGACTGAAGGAGCTAGAGGAAAAGCTCGGGTCGTAACCTGAGCACCCGTGCCCTTTCCGGCCGGAAAGGGGTTCTGTAACATCCCGTTCTTTCCAAAGTTCAGGGCCCTTGCCCATTGGACAATGTGGACTTCTCGTCGGCCACGATTCGAGAGGTTGACTTCCCTCCTCCTGTCCTCTCTCGCGGGATCAATACCAAACTGGCACTGTTGACACACGACGGAAAATGGCATAGTTTCCAGCTCAAAGATGGTGAGAACCAATGTGGGGTATTCTAAGGGCGTTCGGACGGAGGATGAGGGATGGATGAAAAGCGAGAACGGGATCGGGCACGAGATCTAGCCATCACCCAGATCGAGAAGCTGTACGGAAAGGGATCGATCATGCGTCTGGGGGCGGCTGGGATGATGGAGCCGGCTGCTGCCATCCCGACGGGTTCGCTGGAACTCGATTGTGCGTTGGGTATCGGTGGGGTGCCCCGCGGACGAGTGGTCGAAATCTTTGGTCCCGAGTCCTCGGGCAAAACCACACTGGCCCTCCACATTATCGCCGAGGCCCAACAGCTCGGGGGCGGGGCCGCCTTCGTCGACGCTGAACACGCATTGGACCCCACGTATGCAGCGGCCTTAGGGGTCAAGGTGGATGATCTGCTCATTTCCCAGCCGGATACAGGCGAGCAGGCCCTCGACATAACCGAAATCTTGGTCCGGAGCGGCGCGGTGGATGTGGTAGTGATTGACTCGGTGGCCGCCTTGGTCCCCCGGTCGGAAATCGAGGGAGAGATGGGGGAGCCGACGATGGGACTCCAGGCCCGCCTTATGTCCCAAGCCCTCCGGAAGTTGACGGCGGCGATTTCGAAATCGAAAACCTGCGTCGTCTTTATCAACCAGATCCGAGAGAAAATCGGCGTCATGTTTGGCAATCCGGAGACGACTACGGGTGGCCGAGCCCTCAAATTCTACTCCTCCGTCCGACTCGATATCCGCAAGATTGCCTCCATTAAAGATGGGGATAATGTGATTGGGTCTCGGGTGCGGGTCAAGGTGGTGAAAAACAAGATCGCCCCCCCCTTTCGTGATGCCGAATTTGACATGATCTTTGGGGAAGGCATCTCCCGCACGGCGAGCCTCCTAGACCTCGGGGTGGCTCACAAGGTGATTGAGAAGAGCGGCGCTTGGTACTCGTACGGGGGAGAGCGAATCGGTCAGGGACGGGAGAACGCGAAGCGGTTTTTGCTGGAAAACCCGGCCATTACGGCGGAGATCGACAAGAAACTTCGAAGCCTCTTGGGGATGAACGGGCAGAAAGGTGAGGGGGCCTGACCCCCTGCTTGGGGTTGACTCTGGATATTCCGGGTCAGGCGAGCGGATACCCCAGTGGGATCTTGTAATCCGGCATAGAAAATGCATAGCTGAGGCTCACGAATAATGACAGCGGCTGGAGGTACCATGGATATTCGGGAGCTTTTGAAAATCGCCGTCGAGCGGAAGTCCTCGGATCTTCATCTTAAGGTGGGAAGTCCACCGGTCATTCGGGTCGACAATCGGCTGATCCCACTGAGCGAGAAGCCCAGGATCACGCAAGAGGATGCGATCCGGATGATCTATTCCGTGATGAACGATAATCAGAAGGAGCTTTTTAAAGAGAAACACGAGATCGATATCGCGTACAGCGTGCCAGGCCTGGGACGCTTTCGCGCCAATGTCTTTCAGCAGCGCTCCACCGTTGGGATGGTCATGCGAGTCATTCCCATGAAGATCGATTCCATCGAGGAGCTGAATTTGCCCCCCGTCGTGGAGAAGCTAGCCATGGAGGCCAGGGGATTGGTCTTGGTCACCGGGGCGACCGGGACCGGGAAGACGACCACCCTAGCGACCATGGTCGAGCATATGAACATGCACCGGACGTCTCATATCATCACCATTGAGGATCCCATTGAGTACCTCGTTCGAGACAAGAAGTCCCTCGTCAACCAACGAGAGGTGGGGACCGACACCGACTCCTTTGCCGAGGCGCTTCGAAGTGCCCTTCGGCAGGATCCCGATGTCATCCTGGTGGGGGAGATGCGGGACTACGAAACCATCTCCACGGCGATCCTGGCAGCAGAAACCGGGCATTTGGTCCTGAGCACACTCCATACCGTTGATGCGACCGAAACCATCAACCGGATTATCTCTGTCTATCCGCCGTATCAGCAACGGCAGGTACGTCTGCAGCTTGCCTCCCTGCTTCGGGGGATCATCTCCATGCGGCTAGTCCCTCGTGCCGATGGGCGGGGACGAGTCCCCGCGGTGGAAGTTATGGTGGTGACGGCCACTCTCCGGGAGTGTATCATTGACGCGGACAAGACCCGGAAGATCCCCGACTTTATTGCCGCAGGACATAGCCAGTACGGCATGCAGACCTTTGATCAGTCCCTCATGATTCTCTACAAACGTGGCCTCATCACCTACGAGGAGGCCCTCCTCTGGGCATCCAATCCGGACGATTTTGCCCTAAAGGTCCGGGGTATCGAACCCACCTGGGAGCAAGCGTTGCGGGGCTCAGGAGAGGAGCAGCCGAAGGTTTCCGGGTTGGAGCGTCTGACCGGATAACCCTTTATGCCCTCCACACCGTCCGCGGATCGCGACGCCGCCATCCGGGTCGCTCTTCGCCTCCTCTCTATCCGGGCTCGGAGTCGACAGGAAGTAGTGGAGCGGCTCCGCCGCCGGGGGTTCCCCTCCGTCGTGGTCGCACAAGTGGTTCAAGATCTCATGGCCCGCGGACTCGTGGACGATCAGGCCTTTGCATTGCAACGGGCACGGACCCGAGTCCTCAATCGACACCTAAGCCCCCGTTGGCTAAAACGGGAACTGCGAGACACGGGGGTGGCGGAAGAGATCGTTGAGGCGACGGTCCGGCATGTATTTCAGGAGATCGAGGAGGAGGAGGTTGCCCGGGCCGGCGCGGTGAAGCGCTTAAAGGCTCTGGGCGATCCTTCGAGCGCCGCGGTCCAACGCCGCCTGGCCGCGTACCTGTTACGACGGGGATTTTCACCGGAAACGGCCCGCCGGGTCATCACCAGCTTAGCGAAGGACGCAGACTAGCCCGCATTATTCAGGAGCGGAGTGCCCTTGTGAATAATGCGCCTACAGGTGCGGCCTCGTTTGCACGTGTAGGTTTCGATCCCGCCGCTCCGGCGGGACTCAAGGCTAGCCCTGAGCGACGCCCCGCAAACGCGGGGACTTCGGCGAGCTCGGTCGAGCCGCGGAGTCGAAGCCCCTCGACAAGCTCGGGACCTTGATCCTGGTTCCAACGGGAGGGGCCGTGAGCATGTACCTCGACCTTGCTCGGGACCCTCAGTGAATCGAAGGGTCGAACCGGCCCGGAGGGCGGATATTCCCGTCTTCGTGAATAATCCGGGCTAGTTCTCTCTCTTGGGATTTTCCTTGAAGATTGATTCCCTCTCCTGGCTAAATCTCTGCACTTCCTTGACAAGGGTGTCCCGGTACCTTAAGATAAAATTCTGCCAATTCTCAGGTCGTCCGGGGGTCAGATGAAGATGAAGCGGAAGCTTAGTGGAGCGGAGGTCAGACAGGCGTTTCTGGACTACTTTGCCTCGCGGGGACATGCGATCGTGCCAAGCTCGTCCTTAGTCCCCAAGGCGGATCCCACGCTTCTCTTTACAAATGCGGGAATGGTCCAGTTTAAGGACTGCTTCCTTGGGGTGGACAGGCGAGAGTACGTCCGGGCTACGTCGGCCCAGAAGTGTGTTCGGGCTGGTGGGAAGCATAATGACCTGGAAAACGTCGGGAGGACGGCCAGGCACCATACCTTCTTCGAGATGCTCGGAAACTTCTCCTTTGGCGACTACTTCAAGGAAGCCGCTATCGCCTACGCCTGGGAGTGGATGACGGTGGACCTCGGTCTACCCCCCGAACGGCTCTGGGCGACGATCTATCAAGATGACAATGAGGCCTTCCAGTTGTGGCAGAAGTTGGCTGCTCTTCCACCCGACCGTATTGTCCGCTTGGGGGAGAAAGACAACTTTTGGGCCATGGGGGACACCGGTCCGTGCGGACCATGCTCCGAGATCATCATCGACCAGGGGCCGGAGGTGGGGTGTGGTCAGGCCACCTGCAGCGTCGAGTGCGAATGCGATCGATACTTAGAGCTTTGGAATTTGGTCTTCATGCAGTTTAACCGAGATGCCAGCGGGACGCTCACCCCATTGCCGAAGCCGAGTATCGACACTGGGGCAGGGCTCGAGCGGATCACCGCAGTGGTTCAGGGCGTGCACAGTAATTTCGACACAGATCTCTTACGTCCGCTTGTCACGACTGTGGAGGAGCTCAGCGGGCGACCCTACGGCAGACGGGAACGGGACGACGTCTCCATGCGGGTCATCGCCGATCATGCCCGGGCGACCGCCTTCCTCGTCACCGACGGCGTGCTGCCCAGTAATGAGTGGCGGGGATACGTGCTCAGGCGAATCGTCCGACGGGCCCTCCGTCACGGGAAGCTCTTGGGTATTGAGGGACCGTTCCTTGCGCAGGTGGCCGGACGGGTCGTTGATCTGTTCAGGGGGCAATATCCAGAGCTTGAGAGGAGTCGAAAGCGCGTGGAGCGTGAGACTCTGGCCGAGGAAGAACGTTTCGGTCACACCCTGCAGACAGCCATCCCTCGACTCGAAGAGGCGATGGCAGAGGCGAAAACGGTACGGGGAGACGTCCGTTTGAGCGGCGAAACCCTCTTCAAGCTATACGACACGTACGGTATGCCCCGAGATATTGTCGAAGAAATCGCAGGTGAGCAGGGGATGCACTGTGCATGGGAGGACTTCGAAAAGGAGCTTGAACAGCAGCGGGACCGGGCGCGTCTGCACACGGCAACCTGGTTCAAGGGGGCCGATATCTCGCCCGTGTTACAGGACCTGGCGACATCCCGCTCGACCGCCTTCGTCGGCTATGACCACATGGAGGTTGAAGCCGAGGTGATGGCGATTGTGAAGGCGGGTGAGAGTACTGAGACGGTCCAGGAGGGTGAGGAGGCGGAGATCGTCTTGGACTGCACCCCCTTTTATGCCGAGGCGGGGGGGCAGGTGGCGGATGCGGGCATCCTGGAGGGCCCACGGGGAGTCGCCAATGTCTTGGATGTCCAGCGACCGCTTCCTGCGCTGTCTGTTCACCGGGTTCGAGGGGCGCGGGGGATCATTCGGAGAGGCGATCGCTTGCGCGCAATCATTGATAGGGACCGGCGGGACTTGATTGTGAAAAACCACACCGCGACTCATCTCGTTCATGAGGCCCTGCACCGGGTTCTCGGTGATCATGTCCGACAAGAAGGTTCCTTGGTGGCCCCCGACCGCCTTCGTTTCGACTTTCGGCACTTTGGGCCGATGACGTCTAAAGAAATCGCCCGCGTCGAACGGATGGTGAACGAGCAACTCTGGCGGAACCTGCCAGTGGTCATCGAGGACGGAATTCCATACGAGGAAGCGATTGCCCGCGGCGCCAAGGCCTTTTTTGCCGACAAGTATGCAGATCAGGTCCGGACCGTGGCCGTACCCGGATTCGGGCTCGAGTTGTGTGGAGGCACCCATGTCCAGGCCATCGGCGAGATTGGGATCTTCAAGATCGGGACTGAGGGCGGCGTGGCCGCAGGCACTCGCCGGATTGAAGCCTATACCGGTCCGGGGGCGTACGATCATCTCCTGAAGGAAGAGACCGCCCTGCAAGAATCGGCTGAGGCCCTGAAGACCCGGCCGTTCGACCTCCCCGAGAAGGTCGAACGGCTGACCAGGCACGGGGGTGAATTAGAGCAAGAGATTCAGCGACTTCGAAGTCGTTTGGCTGCCAACATTGTCGAGGATTTGATGAAGCATGTCGAAACGGTTGAGGGACTTCGGGTTGTGCACGGGCGCGTTGAGCATTTCGACCAGAAGGGACTTCGGGACCTGGTAGACCGGATCCGGACAAAGCTCGGCTCGGGGGTCGTTGTGTTAGGGACCCTCATCGATAAAAGGGTTGGTTGGGTTGCCGGCGTCACCCCAGATGTTGTCGCGCGGGTGCATGCCGGGGAGCTCGTTCGAGAATTAGCGCGGATGACCGGAGGGGAGGGAGGCGGTCGGGCCGACTTGGCTGAGGCGGGAGGAAAAGATCCTTCGAGGCTCGACCACGCGCTCGGTCGTGTTCCGGGTCTCGTCCGAGGGATGTTGACAGGTGAGGGAGGGAAGGTCTCCTGATTTTCAGCCTTGAAGTGCGGGGGACAGAGTGGTATACAGGGAGCCTCAGGGGTCATCGCTTTTGACTCCTCACCGACGGCAGACGAAGTTTCCGATGGCCGCGGAGGGATGGCCCTTTGTTCTCCCACTCCTGGGAGGGGCCATTCTCCTGTGGGCAGTAGGCCTCATAGCGGGGGGGCTCTTTCTCGTTCTGCTTGCCGGAGCAGTCGGCTTCTTCTTCCGAGATCCCGAGCGTAATCCCCCAGCCGAGTCCGGAGCGATCCTGGCTCCGGCTGATGGGCGGGTGGTCCGGATTGGACCTGCGGTAGACGGACAGAAGGGGACTGAGGTCAGTATCTTCCTCTCTCTGTTGGATGTTCACATCAATCGGTCACCGTGCGCCGGCCGGATCGAGGAGGTCTTATCAAGCCGAGGGGGCTATAGGATTGCGTGGAAAGAGGAGGCCTCCCGGAAAAACGCCCGGACCTTGATTCACATGAAAGGGGCTCCCGGCGACATTTTTGTTCGACAGGTAGCCGGCATCCTGGCTCGCCAGATCGTCACGTGGGTTCGGCCCGGGCAGGAGGTTCTGGCAGGAGAGCGGATCGGCATGATTCGTTTTGGCTCACGGGTCGATCTACTGTTGCCTGATGGGGTTCTCCCGAGGGTGCAGATGGGAGATCAGGTGAGGGGCGGCGAGAGCATCATTGGGGTGGTGTCATGAGGCGGGAAGTTCGCCGCGGTGTGTATATCCTGCCGAGCATCCTGAGCATCGGGAATCTCTTTTGCGGGTTCTACGCCATCATCGCTATTTACAAAAACGACTATTCCAAGGCTGCACTGGCCATCATCATTGCCCTGGTAGTAGATTTCCTCGATGGAGCGGTCGCACGGATGGTGAAGGCGACCAGCGATTTCGGGGTCGAGCTGGATTCGCTAGCCGATCTGGTCTCCTTTGGGGTGGCCCCTGGGATGCTCGCCTATGTCTTCGCGATGAAGCCGTTCGGGCGAATCGGCTGGTTGGCCGCGTTCCTCTTTGCGGCCTGCGGAGCGCTTCGCCTGGCTCGGTTCAACATCCAGACCAAGAAGCTTGACAAACGGTATTTCGTGGGACTTCCCATCCCAGCAGCGGCAGGGATTATCGCCTCGTGTGTGTTCTTTCTGGGCGACACTCCCTCCCTGCAGATCCTCGAGTATGAGGTGCTTTCGCCGGAGGTTACCTCGGCCCTCATGGTGGTTTTGGTAGCCGTGACCGCTTTTCTTATGGTGAGCAAGATTCGGTACCGTTCCCTGAAAGAGTTTGACATCTCCCGGCGGCATCCCTTTACGATCCTGATCAGCATGCTGCTGGCCATGCTTATTATTGCCTCCGAACCGAATCTCCTGCTCTTTGCCTTTTTCTCCCTGTATGCCCTCTCTGGCTTCCTCCGGTATCTCCCCTTCCGGCGCAAGCGTATCCCGACTGATCTGAGTGAAGAGCTCGAGCTTACGCCGGGGGAGTCCCGCTCCCCCTGAGGGAGGGTTCCCCCGGCGTGGACAGCACCAGGGTCGTGGATCTCGACGAACGGATAGAACTTCTGGAGCAGTGTGTTTTAACGGTGATGCCACATAGATTCGGAGAGAGGAGAAGGAGATGTCCACGCGGATTATGATTTTCGACACCACGTTACGCGACGGGGAGCAGTCTCCCGGCTATAGCATGAATACCCGGGAGAAGCTGGAGCTGGCCCGCCAGCTCGCCCGACTCCGGGTCGACATCATTGAGGCCGGTTTCCCGATTGCATCCCCGGATGATTTCGAGGCCGTCAAGGTGGCTTCGCAGAATATTCGGAACGGGGTGACCATCGCTGGGCTGTGTCGGACTCGAGATCAGGACATCGATCGGGCCTGGGAGGCACTCCAACATGCGGAGCGCCCTCGAATCCATACATTCATCGCGACCTCTGATATCCATCTGCGGCATAAGCTGAAGATGAGCCGTGAGGAGGTGCTTGAGGCGGCGGTCCGGGCCGTGAAGAGGGGCCGAGGCTATACGGACGATGTCGAGTTTTCGTGTGAAGACGCGTGCCGGACCGACATCGACTATCTGTGCCAGGTCGTGGAGGCAGCGATCAAGGCGGGGGCCACGACTGTCAATATTCCGGATACGGTAGGCTATGCCATCCCGTGGGAGTATGGAGAGCGGATTCGCACGCTGATGAATCGTGTTCCCAACATCGATAAGGTCATCGTAAGTGTTCACTGCCATAACGACCTCGGGCTCGCTGTTGCCAATTCCTTGGAAGGGGTGCGACAAGGAGCCCGCCAAGTCGAGTGCACCATCAACGGTATCGGGGAGCGAGCCGGAAACGCCTCGCTTGAAGAGATCGTTATGGCGATTAGGACCCGGCGCGATATGGTGAATGCGGAAACGGGAGTCAAAACTGAGGAAATCTACAAGACCTCGAAGCTGCTTACCAAGATCACCGGCATCCCGGTCCAGCCGAATAAGGCCATTGTTGGAACGAATGCCTTCGCTCATGAGGCGGGGATCCACCAACACGGGATGCTTTCTCATGCCTTGACCTACGAGATCATGACGCCCGAGTCGGTGGGAGTCCCCCAGAGCCGTCTGGTCCTGGGAAAGCACTCGGGGCGTCACGCTTTGAAGAAACGGCTCCAAGATTTGGGGGTGGACCTCGACGAAGAGGATCTGACGAAGGCGTTCCAGCGATTTAAGGAGCTGTGCGATAAGAAGAAGGAGGTCTTCGACGACGACCTCTTGGCCATTGTCGAGGAGCAGGTGCTCACGGTCTCCGAAACCTTTCTCCTCGAGCATCTGCAGTTCACCAGTGGTACCAATATGATCCCCACCGCCACGGTCCGTCTGAAGAAGGAAGACGAGATCCACCAGGAGTCGGGCTGGGGCGATGGCCCGGTCGATGCGACCTTCAAGGCGATCGATCAGATTACAGGGATGCACCCGCGGCTGAAGGACTATGGCATCAGGGCCGTGACCTCGGGAAAAGATGCCCTCGGAGAGGTGTTGGTCTCCATCGAGATTGATGGCCAGACGATCATCGGTCGCGGAACCTCCACCGATGTGATCGAGGCGAGCGCGAAGGCCTATCTGAACGCAATTAACCGGGCCGTTGGCCGGAAGGCACCGGCGGAGAAAGAGGTAACTAAGGGCGTATGATAAGGACCCCATTCCCGATTGACGGATCAACATCGTAAAAACTCGGGCCTTCCCGGAGCTGGGTTTGGTCAGGTTGCTTTGGTCCTCCGGCATTGCGCTCGAGTGTCCGGTTTTGGGGAATACCAGTAGTATGGTTGAAACACTGCTCGATAAAATCTGGCGGGTCCATACGGTTCGCATGCTTCCCTCGGGGCAAACGCAGCTCTTCATCGGTCTGCACCTGATCCACGAGGTGACGAGTCCGCAGGCCTTCGAGATGATTCGGGAGGCGAATCTTGCAGTCCGCTTCCCGGAAAGGATCTTTGCGACTATCGATCACATCGTTCCGACCGCTTCCCAGCTTCGTCCCTTCGGTGATGTGCTGGCCGAGGAAATGACCGTCCACCTCGTCAGAAACTGTAAGGAGTTCGGTATCCAACTTTTTGATCTGGACAGCGGCCGCCAAGGGATCGTACATGTGATTGGGCCCGAACTGGGCCTGACCCAGCCGGGGATGACCATTGCGTGCGGGGACAGTCACACGTCAACCCACGGGGCACTTGGGGCGTTAGCCTTTGGCATTGGCACCAGCCAGCTACGGGATGTCCTGGCGACACAATGCTTGGCGATGGAGAAGCCGAAGGTCCGGCAAATTCGGGTTGAAGGTCAATTGGCCCGCGGCGTCTATGCGAAGGATGTGATCTTGACGATCATCCAGCGGCTGGGCGTGAAGGGCGGGGTGGGCTATGCCTACGAGTATGCAGGGCCCGTGGTTGAGGCCATGTCGATGGAGGAGCGCCTCACCGTCTGTAACATGAGTATAGAGGGCGGTGCTCGCGTCGGCTACGTGAATCCTGATGCAACCACGTTTAACTACCTGAAGGGTCGACCCTTCGCGCCCCGGGATGGAGCGTTTGATCGCGCGGTCGCCTGGTGGAAGAACATGGCGACGGAACCGGGGGCACCGTTTGACGACGTCTTCTGTCTAGATGGCGGGTCGATTCAGCCCATGGTCACATGGGGGATCAACCCAGGTCAATCCATCGGGGTCGGCGACCGCATCCCGCATCCGGCCGATGCACCGGAAGCGGATCGATCCGCGTGGGCCGAGGCTTTAGAGTTCATGTCGTTCGAGCCTGGACGCACGCTTGCAGGGGTCCCCATCAATGTCGCCTTTATAGGCTCCTGCACGAATGCACGGCTCTCTGACCTGCGAGCTGCCGCCGAGGTGGCACGTGGGCGGAAGGTCGCGAAGGGGGTGCGTGCCCTCGTGGTTCCGGGTTCGCAGGCAGTGGCGAAGGTGGCCGAGGCCGAGGGGCTGCACGTGATCTTCGAGGAGGCTGGATTCGAGTGGCGCAAGGCCGGCTGCTCTCTGTGTTTGGGTATGAACGAGGACAAGCTGAAGGGCCGGGAGATATGCGCCTCCTCCAGTAACCGGAATTTCAAGGGGCGCCAGGGTTCTCCGACCGGACGGACACTTCTCATGAGTCCCGTGATGGTCGCCGCGGCGGCCATCGCAGGGGAGGTGACCGACGTCCGGGAGGTGCTGGCATGAGTCCCGAAGCCGTCCGACGGCTAATCGTCGGCCGCGGTATTCCCCTGCCCGGCAACGATATTGACACCGATCGGATCATTCCTGCCCGGTTTCTGAAAAGCGTCACATTCGAGGGTCTCGAGGAGCATCTCTTTGAGGACGATCGCCTCCAGGCACCGGACCATCCGTTCAATCAAGCCCGGTACCGCGGGGCCACGGTCCTCGTCGTCGGCCAGAACTTTGGCTGCGGCTCGTCGCGGGAGCACGCGCCCGAAGCCTTGCGGCGGTGGGGCATCCAGGGAATCGTCGGTCGCTCGTTCGCCGAGATCTTCCTCGGGAACTGTACGGCCCTTGGCATCGCCTGCTTCACTGTGGATGCAAAAGATCTCGAGTGGGTGATGGCAGGTACGGTAAAACATCCGGAGTGGGAATTCCTGCTCGACGTGGAGAACCAACAGGTGCGTGTCGGCGAGCGAACTGTCTCTGCTAAGATGCCGGAAGGCCATCGCAATCAGCTCTTGGCGGGTACCTGGAATGCCACTGTGGTCCTCCTCGAGGCGGGTGAGGAGATCGAACAGGTCGCCGCAAGTCTTCCGTACATAACCGGGTACTGAGATGACGTTCACAGTTCACCGTTCACGGATTGCAATAAGAATCTTTTCGTTCGGATTCAGTTTTCGCGGTGAACCGAGAACGGTGAACGGTGAACTGGAGTAAACATGGGCAAAGCGGGGTACAGTGTCGCGATTGTAGGAGCAACCGGGGCAGTGGGACGGACCATGCTCTCGATCCTCGCGGAGCGGAGCTTTCCGGTTCGTAGCCTCCGACTCTTGGCGTCAGAGCGGTCGGAGGGTGCGATTTTCACCTTCCAAGGGGACGACGTGAAGGTCGAGCAGTTGACGGAACATGCCTTTCAGGGAATCGAATTAGCCCTCTTCTCGGCAGGTGCGAGCCGAAGCAAAGCGTTTGCGCCGGCAGCGGTGAAGGCCGGGGCCCTAGTGGTTGACAACAGCTCCGCCTTCCGGATGGACCCAGATGTCCCGCTGGTCGTCCCGGAGATCAATCCCCAAGCGGCCAGGGATCACAAGGGGGTCATCGCTAATCCCAACTGTACGACGGTTGTCACCGTTATGGCGTTGAAGCCACTCCACGGTGCAGCCAAGGTTAAGCGAGTCATCGTCTCGAGCTATCAAGCGGTCTCAGGTGCCGGGGCCCAAGCTATCGAGGAGCTGAGGCAACAGGTCCTCGCGTGGGCGAGGGGAGAGCAGCCAGAAGTCAAGGTCTTTCCGCACCCGATTGCCTTTAACCTCATTCCTCAGGTAGATACCTTCGAAGAAAATGGCTATACCAGGGAAGAGATGAAACTCGTTTATGAGACCCGGAAGCTTCTTGAAGATGAAACGATGAAAATTGCCGCCACCGCGGTCCGGGTCCCCGTCTGGCACGCCCACTCGGTTTCCATCACCGCAGAGACGGAGCGCAAGGTGACAGTGGGGGAGGCCCGGAAAATTTTCGCTGACTTTCCGGGGCTCGAGCTCTGGGATGACCCGGCCTATCTACAGTACCCGATGCCGCTGATCGCAGCCGGAAAGGATGCCTGCTTCGTGGGCCGAATCCGAGAGGACCTCTCCAGTGATCATGGGCTCCACTTTTGGGTCGTGGGAGACCAGCTTCGGAAGGGTGCTGCCCTGAACGCCATTCAGATTGCCGAGCTCGTCCTTGGACTAACGAGGCGAAGGGCTAGTGCTGAGTGAGCAATATCCCTGAAGCAATTGAAAAAAATGCGTAACCGTATTTGTGAATCGAAGCACTAGTGCAGAACCTTAGGCTGACGATCGAATATGATGGGACGGTTTACCATGGGTGGCAAATTCAGCCGGGCCTGCCGACCATTCAGGGTGTCTTACAGGAGATGATGAAACGCATATCAGGGGAGGACGCGACCATCACCGGCGCAAGCCGGACTGATTCCGGGGTGCATGCCTTGGGGCAGGTGGCGAACTTTCGGACGCGAAAAGATCTCACCCCCGATAAATGGCAACGGGCCTTCAACGGCCTGCTCCCGCCCGACATCGTGATCCGACGTGTTGAGAAAGCTGCCGAAGACTTTGACGCGCGACGGGCGGCAAAGCGAAAAACTTATCGATACGCTATCCTGAATGCCCCTCATCCCTCTGCTCTTGAACGACATTGGCTTCTTCATATTCATGAGCCATTGGAGGTAGCCGCCATCAGCGAGGCCACGGCCATCCTCATTGGCGAGCACGATTTCAGTGCCTTCCGGGCGGCGGATGGCGGCGAACGAAACCCGGTCCGTCACGTCCACGAAGCCTACCTCGTTACTGCAGGGAATCGTGTCGACTTTGTGATCACCGCAAATGGCTTCCTGAAACATATGATCAGGATCCTGGTAGGAACGCTGTTGGATGTCGGAAGAGGGAGGCTGACCCCCGAGCAGTTTCGGCAGATCTTGCGCTCGAGGGACCGACAGCGCGCTGGTCGGACGGCACCCCCCCACGGCCTATGCCTCTTGCAGGTCGGCTATTGAATTAGAGGAGAAGCTCTACATGGCCATCAGCGGGAACCCTTTAACTCTGGCCCGGGATATTGGGGATGGTTATCAATCGCTTTCCCCTACCGCGCTGAAGAAGTTCACACCTATGGAGATGAAGACCGTCAACGCCAGCCTTCAAAAGGTCCTCCGAGAGGTCCGGGGAGAGGTTCCTCCCCCAGGCGACACCGAAGCGATTCGAAGGAAGAACTTTCGCATGCAGCGCTTGAACCAGGCCATCGTCATGCTTACCAACTACTGTCGGCAGCATCGGATTCCCCTCTAAGAGCTATCCTGGCACCGCCCCCGAGGGCGGACCGTCCTGATCCCCACGGATAGGCCACCGGTGATCGTGAGGTGTGAGCAACCGATGACATTTATCCTGGCTGTCCGCCTCCTTATCGGGTAGACGGAATAAGGGATGATCGTTCCATTGTCAATCAAGAGGACAGATCGGCCTCTACCATGAAGGCAATGCTTTTAGACCAACCGGCACCGGTAACGAACGAGCCACTCTACGAGGCAGAGGTAGCTGCGCCCGAACCCGGTCCCGGGCAGATCCGCCTGCGGGTGACTTACTGTGGGGTATGCCGGACGGATCTCCACATTGTGGAGGGGGACCTCCCGCCGCGCAAGGCACCCGTCATCCCTGGTCACCAGATCGTGGGGACCGTGGAGGCGGTGGGGCTAGGGGTCGGCCGGTATCAACGTGGGGATCACCTGGGGGTCGCATGGCTCAATTGGACATGTCGTTGTTGCCGTTATTGTCAAGAGGGGAGGGAGAATCTATGCGAACAGGCGCGCTTTACTGGGTATCAGGTGGACGGCGGGTACGCGCAATATGCAGTCGTCGATGAAGACTTTGCGTATCCAATTCCCGACACCTTCACCGAAGCAAAGGCTGCCCCTCTTCTCTGTGCTGGCATCATAGGCTATCGTTCGCTCCGCCTGAGCGAGATCAAGCCGGGGGAGCGGCTGGGTCTTTACGGTTTTGGGGCTTCGGCCCACATCGTCATCCAGATTGCCCGCCATCTGGGTTGTGACGTGTTTGTCTTAACCCGGGGCGAAACCCACCAGAGGCTGGCCCGAGACCTGGGAGCCACTTGGGCGGGGAGGGTGGAAGACCCTTTGCCCCATCCCCTTGATAGTGCCATCCTCTTTGCCCCTGTCGGGACCCTTGTGCCTGAAGCCTTACGTGCCCTCCGTAAGGGAGGTACGTTAGCCATCAACGCGATTCACATGAGTCCTATCCCCGGTCTCGATTACGCAGAGCTGTACCACGAGCGGACCATTCGAAGTGTGACAAACTTCACCCGCCAGGACGCCGACGAGCTCTTGCAACTCTCCGCCGAGGTCCCGATTCGTACGGAAGTGGAAGTCTTTCCGCTTCGGGAGGCCAACCGCGCGCTCCAGCGTCTCAAGGCGGCCGAGCTCCCTGGGGCGGCTGTCCTGGAGATCCCGTAGCCTCAACGTCACCCCTTTGGTGAAGAGGAGCCGGGCTTTTTCCTCTCAGCCCTTCGGGAGTGGAGCCTTGCGCCTTTGGGGGGCAGGAGTTGCAACGTCCCATGGCCTGTGCTATCTATAGGCGGAAATTCCAGAAGAGTACGAGGATCGGCATGGCGAGATTTTACGATTTCAAAGCCATTGAAGCCAAATGGCAGCAGATCTGGGAGGAGCAGCGGGCTTTTCGGGTGACCGAGGACCCCGCGAAACCAAAGTACTACTGTCTCGAGATGTACCCGTATCCTTCTGGCAAAATCCACATGGGGCATGTCCGAAACTATTCCATTGGAGATGTCGTCGCCCGATACTTCCGGATGCGCGGCTATAATGTCATCCATCCCATGGGGTGGGACTCTTTCGGCCTTCCAGCGGAAAACGCCGCTATCGAACATGGCGTCCATCCTGCCGCCTGGACCTATGATAACATAGCGTACATGCGCAATCAGTTGAAGCAGATGGGCCTCTCCTACGACTGGGAGCGGGAGATCACCTGCAGTGATCCAGAGTATTACCGGTGGAATCAGTGGCTCTTCCTCAAGATGTACGAAAAGGGGCTTGCCTACAAGAAGCCCGCGTTCGTCAACTGGTGCGACGTATGCCAGACGGTCCTCGCCAACGAGCAGGTAGAGGGAGGGCGGTGCTGGCGTTGCGAGTCGGAGGTCATACAGCGGGAGCTCGCGCAGTGGTTCTTCAAGATCACCGGGTATGCCGAAGAACTCCTCGAAGGGCTGGATCGGCTCTCGGGCTGGCCCGACCGAGTGAAGACAATGCAGCGAAATTGGATCGGTAAGAGCGTGGGCGCCGAGGTGGATTTCCCCCTGTCCAACGGGTCGGGTTCCATCACCATCTTTACGACCCGGCAGGATACGCTGTACGGAGCCACCTTCATGGTGTTGGCGCCAGAGCATCCCTTGGCGTTGCAGCTTGGCCAAGGCAGGCGAGAAGTGCAGGCCTTCGTGGAGCGGATGCGGGCGGAGGATCGCGTAATCCGAACTGCCCCTGAGACCGAGAAAGAGGGGGTATTCACCGGCGCGTACGCCATTAACCCATTGACCCAGGAGAAGATCCCTATCTGGGTGGCCAATTTCGTTTTGCTGGAGTACGGAACAGGGGCCATTATGGCGGTCCCCGCCCATGACCAGCGTGACTTCGAATTTGCCAAAAAATACGCCCTCGCCATCCGGGTTGTCATTCAGCCGGAGCAGGGAACGCTTAGCACTGAGGAATTGGAAAAGGCCTATGAGGACGAAGGGGTGATGGTCAATTCTGGTCCCTTCAACGGGTTGCTTAGCCCGGAGGGGCGCGAGGCAGTGGTCCAGTATCTGGAGGAGCAGGGGATCGGCAAACAGGCGGTAAACTATCGGCTGCGGGACTGGGGGATCTCCCGACAACGGTACTGGGGGACGCCGATCCCGATTCTCTATTGTGAGCAATGCGGAGCCGTCCCGGTTTCTGACACGGACCTGCCGGTCGTCCTCCCGCACGATGTGGAGATTACCCTGAAGGGGGGGTCCCCCCTCGCCAGGGTCGACCGCTTCGTGAATGTGGACTGTCCGACGTGCCAGGGCCCGGCCCGGCGCGAGACCGATACCATGGACACGTTCGTCGATTCCTCCTGGTACTTCCTCCGCTTCTGCAGCCCGCAGGCACAGGATCAGGCCGTGGAAAAGACCAAGGTGGCCTACTGGATGCCGGTCGACCAGTATATCGGGGGGATCGAACATGCCGTCTTGCACCTCCTATACGCGCGGTTCTTCACCAAGGTGATCCGTGATCTGGGCCTCATTGTGCTTGACGAACCGTTTGAAAACCTGCTGACCCAGGGAATGGTCTGCAAGGAAACCTACCGGTGTCCCACCCATGGGTACCGCTTCCCCCAAGAGATAGACTCGCAAGGTCGCTGTACCGAGTGTGCTCAGGCGGTCGAGGTCGGCCGGACCGAGAAGATGTCCAAATCACGGCGGAATGTGGTTGATCCGGACGACCTCCTCAATCGATATGGCGCGGATACTGCCCGTCTCTTCTCCCTCTTTGCTGCGCCCCCGGAGAAAGACCTGGAATGGTCCGACAAGGGGGTCGAAGGAGCCTTCCGGTTCCTGAACCGAATCTATCGTCTCGTCGATGGGTGGGCGGAGATGCTGTGCCAGCCGGGTGCAGTCATTCCCTTTACCGCCCTCACGATCGGTCGGGCCGTGTACCAAAAGGTTCATCTCACCATCATGAAAGTAACCGAGGACCTGGACCGGGATTTTCACTTCAACACAGCTATCGCCGCCCTCATGGAGCTCACAAATGCCTTGGGACAATTTGAGCTGCGTGACGATCCAGAAGGGGAGGCGGAATGGCGCTTTGTGGCCTGCTTTGCCGTGAGGACGCTGCTCATTCTTCTGGCCCCCTTTGCCCCCCATCTTGTTGAGGAACTTTGGGAGCGCCTCGGATATCGCCGGAGTGTCTTTGAAGAACCGTGGCCTACTTATGACGTCGAGGTGATTCAGCGTGAGGAACTCTTGGTGGTGATCACGGTGAACGGCAAACTCCGGAGCCGGGTTTTCCTCCCCGCCCATGCCGGAGACGATGATCTCCGAACGGCCGCCCTCCAGGACAGCCGGGTCCAGACGTGGCTCCAGGGAAAACAGGTCAAGCGGGTTGTGGTGGTTCCCAAAAAGCTTGTCAACATCGTGACCGACCAATAGCAACCGTCAGCAATCAGCTGTCAGCAGTCGGCATGAAGCTAAGAGGAATCTGGCAGTCAGTGATCACCATTGAGTTTCAGTGTCGTACGGCTGGCTTCGCATTCGTCCTGATAGCGGAGTACTGGTCTTGAGATATGACGGCGGACAGCTGACAACCCAAAGATGGGGTATCGTGAAGAAGAACGTGGCATGGATCGGGCTCTTCCTTCTCGGAATGCTTGTCGGGGCCTGCGGCTATACTGGCCAGGTCAACCTTCCCAATGATCTCAAGCGAATCCATTTGGACATCAGCAATACCGGAGCCTTTCGGCCCGGCGTGGAGACCGATTTCACACAGGCCCTGGCCCGACGCATCCTGAGAGCGGGAGGACGGGTCGTAGAAACCCAGGATCAGGCGGACGTCACGATGAAGGGGACCATCACCAACCTCCAAAATAACCCGGTGGCCTTCGATGCAAAGGATATCGCCCAACGATTCCGCGTTGTGGTTGTCCTCGACCTGGAAGTAATCCAGCGGAAGGACAGGCTAGAACTGGCAAAAGAACAGGTCCAGGGAGAGGCGTATTATTCGGCCCCGTCCGGGGTGACTGGAACCCAAGCGGCCGCAGATGCTGCCATTCGCCGGGCCCTTCGTGACCTCGCTGACCAGGTTGTGGCAAGGGTGGTGGAACCCTTCTGAGGGACGACACTGTTTGATCCAATCCTCCAAGCCGTGAACCGAGGCCAGATGGCGCCGGTGTATCTCCTCCTCGGTGAGGAGGTGCTGCTCCGCGATGAGTTTCTCTCCCGCCTTCTGAGGGCTCTGCTGCCACCCGGGATGGAGACCCTCAACCTGGACACCCTCCGGGGAAGTGAGGCAGCGGGTGCGGATGTTGCTACACGCTGCCGTACGGTTCCGGCCTTTTCCCCCCGGCGAGTCGTGTTGCTGAAAGAGGTGGAACGCCTCCATGCGGACGCGTGGGAAGCCATTCTTGCCTACCTCGAACACCCATCCCCCAGCACGTGCCTCATCTGTGTCGCTGACAAACTGGACCATGCGAACCGCGGGCTACAGCGCATAAACGAGGTGGGGAAGGTCCTGTGGTTTGTCCCCCCGCGAACTGAAGAAGAGCGGCAACGATGGTGTCAACGATGGATGCGGGAACGGGCCAGGCAGCAGGGGAAATCATTGACCCCCGAAGCGGAGATGCTCCTCCTTACCCTTCAAGGTCCGGATCTTCTCCGCCTCACCCAAGAATTGGACAAAGTCTGTCTCTTTGTAGGGGACCGACCGCAGATCGACCTTGAGGCGGTAGAGGCCCTAGTCGGGCAAGGGCGAGTCCGGGGGATTTTTGAGCTCACCCGAGCGGTCAGCCGTCGGGACGTGGGAGGAGCCTTGTTCTGCCTCCGGCAGCTCATGGAAAGGGGAGAAGAGCCGCTGGGAATTCTCGGGATGCTGGCGCGTCAGGTTCGTCTGCTCCTGCAAGCCAAGGAACTCCTCGCCGAGTCTCGCCCTCCCTCCGAGATTAGCCGGCTGCTGGGAATCCCACGCGTGTTTCTTTCGGAGATCCTGGAGGGAGCCAAGGTCTCGTCCGTCGATGGGCTGGAGCAAGGGCTGGTGCGCCTTCTCACTCTAGATCGGGCGCTCAAATCGTGGGGAAGGGGCCAACCCCTCTGCCTCGAGTTGGCCGTTGTGGATCTCTGCTCAGAAGGGAAGAATCAGGCTGCACTCCCGCGAGCTCGCAACTGATGAGCAAGTCGGGACTTGTAACGGGCCGCCGTTCGGGAATGGATGATCCCCTTGGAGGCGGTCTTGTCGATAATGGCTACTGCCGCCCGGTACGCCGCCATGGCCGCGTCCTGATTCCCCATTGCTACCGCTTGACGCACTTTCTTTACATTGGTCCGGAGGCGACTCTTGGCTGCTCGATTCCGTGCGTTTCGTTTGTTCGCCTGACGTAGGCGCTTCACCGCCGATTTGGTGTTAGGCATCGTTTTCTCCTGTAGGACGTTGGGCAGACACCTTATAGGGGAATCTTCCCCGCATGTCAAGCACTTTTGACCCCAAACCCTCCACGCAGCAATTGGCCGCTGCCGCCTCGGTGGTGAGTGGGGCCACGTTTGTCAGCCGGGTCCTGGGTTACGTCCGAGATATGCTCATTGCCCATGGGTTCGGGGCGGGCCTCATGGCGGACGCCTTTTTTGTGGCCTTCCGCATCCCCAACATGGCCCGAGAACTTCTCGGGGAGGGGGCCCTCTCCGCTGCCTTCATTCCGGTGTTTACAGAGACGCTCACCAAGCAGGGACGGCCCTCGGCCTTCCGCGTGGCTGCTTCCGCCTTCAGGGCATTGGTCGTTATTCTGGTCGTTGTGTGCGCGCTCGGAATCTGGGCTGCACCGGGCCTCGTCCAGCTTATCGCACCCGGCTGGGAGGTGCCGGAGAAGGTGACCCTCACCATCGTGCTGACCCGGATGATGTTTCCGTACCTTTTCTTCATAGGGCTCACGGCGCTCATGATGGGGATTTTGAACTCCCTAGGTCACTTTGCCACTCCCGCCCTCTCCCCAGCCATCCTCAACATGTCCATCATTTTAAGTCTTCTCTTTGTGGCACCTCACCTTGAACAACCTGTATTTGCATTGGCTTACGGGGTTATAGTTGGAGGATTACTTCAGCTTCTGTCACAGCTGCCACCTGCCGTCCGACGAGGGGTCACTCTTCTCAGAGGGGGGAGATGGATGGACCCTGTTCTCGCGCGGATTGGCAGATTAATGGGTCCCGGTGTAGCAGGACTCGCAACGACCCAGCTCAATCTCTTTATTACGACCGTGCTGGCCACGTTTCTCGTTGAGGGGTCGGTCTCGTCCCTCTATTACGCCTTCCGTCTTATCCACCTCCCGATTGGCCTCATTGGGGTGGCGGTGGCCACGGCCGCCTTTCCTGCCATGGCCGCCGCTGCTGCACAGCGCTCCCCCGAGGAGCTGAAAAAGACCCTGGTTTTTGCCCTTCGCATCGCCCTCTTCTTGACCATCCCGGCCCTGGTTGGCCTTGTGATCTTTCGAAAAACCATTATACATCTCCTGTTTGAGCGAGGGGCCTTTACCCCCCTAGCCACCATCGCCACCGCCCAAGTCCTGCTGGGATACTGTGTCGGACTCTGTTTTTTTGTCGCAAACCGGGTGCTCATACCAGCCTTTCATGCTTTTCAGGACACGGCGACCCCGGTCAAAGCGGGCGCCATCGCCGTCGCGAGCAACATTGTGTTCAGCATCCTGCTGATGCATCCGCTACAGGCGGCAGGACTCGCCGTTGCGACGTCCCTCGCCTCCGTCATCAATTTCTCCCTCCTGATGGTTTTCCTCCGAAAGTATCTCGGCTCCTTGCGGTGTGACGTTCTGGGGAGACCCCTCCAAAAGGCTGGCATTGCCGGGCTTTGCATGGCCGGGACCCTCTACGCTCTCGAGGGCCTGCTGCCGGCTATAGACGGTTATGGATTTTTCCTAGAGCTTGCCGGCTTTATGGGGGAACTCGCCTTGGGGACGGGTGTTTTTATGGGTATCGCCGCCTTTTTGCGCTGTGAGGAGGTACGACTGCTGGGGGGGCTTCTTCAGGCACGGTTGGGCAGAAAAGGCTGATATTTTTGTTGACAGGCAAGGTGGAAAGGGGCTATTCTTCGCGACACACCTCATCTATATCTGAGCGTTATAAGAGCGGCGACACTCCAATTCCTTTGTTTCCACACGTGGCGTCTATCGCTACGGTGAGTCTATATCGAGGGGAGACCTATGATTATCGGCGCAGGTAGTTCTGGGCTCGAGAAGCATGTGGGAAACTTTGCGTTGATCGAAACCCTCCGGCAATGGGGGATTACCCATTATAGCGGGGTCAATGGGGGAGGGGTCATCCACGTCACGAAGTATTTAGAGCCACTCACCCATCCTTCACAGATCGCGGATGGCGTCCCCCGCTTTCTCACCATGGGGGAATATGCCTCTGGCTTTATGCCCCTGGGGTATTACCTTGCCTCTGGGCGAGTTGCCTGCTCGATCACCACGACGGGCGCGGCCACGAAGCTCGGCTCGAGTGGGATCACCGACGCTAAGCTGCACAACATCCCTGCGGTCTATATCATCGCCCTGAATTCCGTGATGTCGATCGGAAACGCCCCCTTGCAGGACGTCTCGCAGTACGGCATGAACATTGTCCCCCAGCTACAAGCCGAGTTGGGAGATGGTTGCATTGTCATCGACAATATCAACCGGCTCGAACGGGACCTCGACAAAGCCCAACAGATTCTTCACGATTGGCGACCGGTGGCCATCGCGTTCCATCCTGACATCCTGTCGAAGGAAGTTGAGGTCCATGTCCCGAAGAGGCAATGGCCGCGTACCCTCAACACTCAGGACGTGGAGGCTTTCCTCGAGCAGTTCCCGGCGATGGCGAAGGGGCGCCGGGTGATTATTTACGTGGGTGAAGAAGCAGCCTTCTGTCCGAACATTGAGGAGCTGAGTACGCAGTTGGCTGAACTCCTCCAAGCCCCGACCATCTGGTCTGTCAATGGGGCTAACGCCGTCTCGCCCAAGAATCCCTATAGTTACGGGTACATTCTGTTTGGGGGCAATGACAAGGCAATGGAGCTGTGGCGGAGCATCAATCAGGACGATATCGTGATCACCCTCGGCTTCTGCCCGGGGGAGTACTCGATCAATCTGGAAAAATTTCGGGCGAAGTGTACCTGGCACTTTGGGGCATACCCGTATGGCTACGGCCAAGTGAACGGGGATTTCCGGCATCGGTGTAAGGGAGATTACCGGCAAGTCCGTGGAGATGTCAGTCTGGCGCTAGAAGCGATCCTTCCCCGACTGAAGGCCATGGGCGTCGAGAAGGACAGGCCGAAGATCGAGCGGCTGGACAATCTGAACTTCCGAGAGGTTTGGCGGGATGTCCGAGAGGACTGTGTGGACTTCATGTCTTTCTACGAGGAGTTGCCGAAATACTGGCAACCACACAGTATCGGGTTCGACGATGTGTGTGTTTCGTATAAGGATCGGCAATATGTTACGCAGCGGCCGCACCCAAATATCAAATTCTGGACCACGCATCATGGCTCCGCGATGGGCGGGGCATTTGGAATGGGCGTTGGCGCCAAGCTGGCCGACCCTACGCTGCACACCTTTATGTTCTGCGGGGATGGATGCTGGCGACTCTTTGGTGGGTGTCTCGCCGACGCGGCCAACCTCGACCTCCGCGTGTTCATTATCAACAACGGGACATACGGGATTGTCGACAAGGGACTTGAGATCATTATCCCGACCGTCGAAAAGCCGCGCTACCACTCCAAGCTGCCGAGTATCGATTTCGTGGCAGCGGCGAAGGCCCACGGCTGGGACGGCTTTTACCTGAAGCCGGACCTCAGCAATCTGAAAGAGATCATGGATGCCTGCTACACACCGACCGGCAAATCGTTACTGGTTGATGTTCCCGTGGATACCGAACAAGTAGTCGGTCTGAACGCCCGGCTGCTGAACCTGACGACGCAAGCCTATTTGTAGGATTTTGCTTTTTGACTGAATACTGAATGCAGTTGGACTGATAGCGCGAACGCTGACGGCAGGAGGGGGGGACGATCGTGAAGATGACCGGATCGGAGATGTTATTGAAGTCTCTCGTGGAGGAAGGGGTGACCACGATCTTTGGCATCCCGGGGGGAGCGATCCTCCACACCTACGACGTCCTTAAGGACTATCCCATTAAGCACATTCTGTGCCGTCATGAACAGGTAGCAACCCATGCTGCCGAGGGATATTACAAGTCCACGGGGAGGGTGGGGACGGTCATGGTCACCTCGGGTCCAGGGGCGACCAATTGTGTGACGGCAATCACCGATGCCCTGATGGACTCGATGGCGATTGTGGTTCTGACCGGGCAGGTCCCCACGGCCGTCATGGGCTGTGATGCCTTTCAAGAGGCCGACGTGGTCGGAACAACCAGGGCCTGTACGAAACACAATTTCTTGGCCCTGAAAACCGAGGATATCCCCCGCATCATCAAAGAGGCGTATTATATCGCCCGTTCTGGTCGGCCGGGCCCGGTCCTCGTCGATCTACCCAAGGACTCCATTATGGGGCGTGGCACATTTCGGGGGTACCCTAAAGACGTGGCCATCCGGGGCTACAATCCCCAGCTCTTTGGTCACCCCGGCCAGATCAAAAAAGCAGCAGAGCTTATCGCTCACGCCAAGCGGCCCGTGATTTACGGGGGCGGGGGTATTGTGCACGCGGACGCCGCGGAGGAATTTCGCGAGCTCGTCGACATCACCCAGATCCCCACCACGCTCACCCTCATGGGGCTCGGGGCACTTCCCAGCGACCACCCGCTCTGGCTCGGGATGCTCGGTATGCACGGGACCTACTGGGCCAACATGTCCATGGTCAACTGCGATTTGATGATCGCTATCGGTTCGCGCTTTGATGACCGCATCACGGGGAAGCTTTCCGAGTTTGCGAAGCAGTGCAGGATTATCCACGTGGATATTGATCCGACGTCTATCCGGAAGAACGTCAAGGTGGACGTGCCGGTTGTCGGCGACGTGAAGTACGTCCTTCAAGAACTTAACAAGGAACTTCGCAAATTGGGGCGGAATTGGGCCGCAGAATTCGAAGACTGGTACAGGCAAATTGAGGCTTCGAGAAAACAGCATCCCCTCCGATATGAGCAGCGGGAAGGCGTGATCAAGCCTCAGTATGCTATCGACATGATCCTTCGCCTCACGGAGGAGTATGATCCGATTGTCTCTACCGGCGTGGGCCAACATCAGATGTGGGCAGCCCAGTTCTACCGAGGCCGCAACCCTCGCGGCTGGCTCACATCGGGTGGCCTGGGGACGATGGGATACGGCTTCCCTGCCGCCCTGGGAGGCCAGGCGGCTTTCCCCGACCGTTTGGTCCTGAACATCGACGGCGACGGCAGCTTCCAGATGACCATGCAAGACCTCTGTACCCTCGTCGAGTATGACCTGCCGGTCAAGACGTTTATCATCAACAACAAATTCCTGGGCATGGTGCGCCAGTGGCAGCAGCTCTTCTACGGCCGTCGGTACTCCGAGGTAGATCTCGGCCGCCAACCCGATTTTGTGAAACTAGCCGAGGCGTACGGCGTGGCCGGGATCCGGATTGAGCGGCCGGAGGAGGTCAAGGCAGGGATTGAGAAAGCGATCAACACCCCCGGTCCTGTCGTCGTTGATATGGTGGTGGACCGGGAGGAAAACTGTTTTCCCATGATCCCCGCGGGGGCGGCCATCAAGGACATCATCGATATCGGAGAACCCATTCCCGACAAGCTGTTCCAGGGCTGGCGTTAAGGAAGCTACCCGCGCCAGCTGTCGCTACCCTCCACAGAACGTAGTTTTTCCGAGAACGGACGAGCGGGGGCCGGCCGGATCGTTCGACGAGGAGAGAATCAATGAAGGATGAGACCCCACCACGTCGACATATTCTGACCCTCCTGGTGGAAAACCGAATCGGTGTCTTGGCCAGAATCGCTGGGCTGATCGCGTCCAAGGGCTATAACATCAATAGTGTTTCCGTCGGGGAGACGATGGACAATTCCTTGTCCCGGATCACCCTCGTGGTTCACGGGGATGACTGGGTCATGGAGCAGGTGGTCAAACAACTGAATCGGCTGATCGATGTGGTCAAGGTAGTGGATCTCACCGAGGAGGACTTCGTCGAGCGAGAAATGATCCTGGTTCGGGTGAACGCCGAGGCTCCCAACCGGGCGGAGATCCTCCGGATCGCAGACATCTTCCGGGCCAAGGTCGTCGATGTCACCCACCGGAGCTTTACCGTGGAGGCAAGCGGCGACGAAGATAAGATGCAGGCGCTCCTGGAACTTTTGCGTCCGTTTGGGATTCAGGAGTTTGTGCGGACGGGTCGGATCGCCATCGCACGGGCGAGCAAGGCCATCCCCAAGAAGGCTGAGCGGGCGGCGGGCAACAACGAGAAGGTTGAAAAGAAGTCCACAGCGGTTGCCAAGTAACGGAAAGCGAGGGGACGCAGATGGCTAAGCTCTATTACGACAAAGATGCGGATCTCTCTCTCCTCAAGGGAAAGACGATTGCCATCATCGGTTACGGCAGCCAGGGTCATGCCCACGCCCTCAATCTGAAAGATGCAGGCCTCGATGTCGTCGTGGGTCTCTATCAGGGCTCGAAATCGGGGGACAAGGCCAAGGCAGACGGGCTGAAAGTTCTGACCGTGGACGAGGCCGCTTCGACGGCCCAAATCATCATGACCCTGATCCCTGATCAACACCAGCGGCAGGTCTATCTCGCGTCCATTCAGCAGGGCTTGACACCTGGCAAGACATTGATGTTCGCCCACGGTTTCAACATCCATTTCCACCAAGTCGTGCCCCCAAAAGATGTAGACGTCTCCATGGTAGCCCCCAAGGCGCCGGGCCACATGATGCGGCAAGTGTATACGGAGGGATCCGGCGTCCCCGCTCTGTTGGCTATCCATCAAGACACCTCGGGGAAGGCAAAGGAGATGGCTTTGGCGTACGCCAAGGGCGTTGGATGTACCCGTGCGGGGGTCCTCGAGACCACCTTCCGCGAGGAGACCGAAACCGATCTGTTCGGGGAACAGACCGTCCTGTGTGGTGGTATCTCAGCCTTGATCAAGACCGCGTATGAAACACTGGTGGAGGCAGGATACCAACCAGAGCTCGCCTATTTTGAATGCCTCCATGAGGTCAAGCTGATTGTCGATCTCTTTTACCAAGGCGGCCTGGCCTACATGCGGTACTCCGTAAGTGATACCGCCGAGTACGGCGATTACAGCCGAGGTCCCCGCGTGATTAATGAAGCGGTCCGGGCGGAGATGAAGAAAATCCTACAGGAGGTTCAGGATGGGAGCTTCGCTCGGGAATGGATCTTGGAAAATCAGGCAGGCCGCCCCAGTTTCCTGGCGCTCCGGAAGAAGGATGCCGAGCATCCCATTGAGATCGTGGGGAAAGAGCTACGATCCATGATGAGCTGGATCAAGGGAGGACCTCGGTAGACCGCCGCTCCTCGGTGTTTCCGCTTCGCTCGCGGATGCCTCCGGAGATCCGGAGGCATTTTCCTTTGTCCCGTCCACTATGGATTACGCCAGAGGCTGGCTTGACAGCGGTTTTTCGGCTATGGTAGAGGTCGTTCGGCGCTCTGCGACCACCGGGGATTGGCCGGATCGGGACTCGACTGACCTCACATACCTCTCCACGCCTGGGACAAAGGGGAGAGTCAGAGTCGGTGTGCTGCTCCTCCTGCTCCTCCTGGGTGTCGCGGTTTACCTAGGCTTCCAGGCGGCGGCGGCTGTTGTGGACTATCTAGCGCTCAGGGACACAGTCCGCTTCGTGGTCACTGATGTCGCGATGGCCCCCCAGCGTGTGGAACAGCGTATGGAAGTGGGAAGGGAAAAAATTCTGACAGAGGCACACGCGTTGGAAGTTCCCCTCGCTGACTGGCAGGTGAAATTAACTGCGGATGAGGAGAAGGTCCTGGCCAGGGTTCGATGGCAGCATCCGATTAATCTCTGGGGATACACGATTTTCCTCCCCTTCGAAATCGAGGAGGTACGATCCCTGCGTTGAGCCACAGGATGATAGTTCCCTCGGACGAGTCATCTCCCCAGGAGGTCCTTCTTCCGACACCCCCCTCCGACGCTCTTCCTTTTTTTGTCGCCCTGGTCGGTCCGACCGCAGTCGGAAAGACTGCCATCTCTATCGAACTGGCCAAGGCGGTGAGGGGGGAGATTGTCGCCCTCGACTCGATGCAGGTCTACCGCCATTTGGACATCGGCACGGCCAAGCCGACTCCGACAGAACTGCAAGGAATTCCTCACCATCTGATGAATGTGGTCGACCCAGCGGACCCCTTTTCGGCCGCCGACTATGCCCGGTTGGCTCGTCAAGTCCTGAAAGAAATCCATTCCCGGAGCCATTTGCCTTTCGTTGTGGGAGGGTCGGGGCTCTACCTTCGGGCCCTGCGAGGGGAGATCTTCCCTGGCCCGCGGGAAGTTACCAGTATCCGGGTCCGTTTGAAACAGGAGGCGGAAAAGGACGGTCCCGAGAGACTGCACGCGCGACTCAACCGTCTCGATCCCTCAACCGCGACCAGGATCCATCCGCGGGATTCCTTCCGCCTCATTCGGGCTCTCGAAATTATGGAGGTTACTGGCAGGCGGGTGTCGGATCTCTGGGAGGCCCACCGGAAGAAACTGGTTCACCCCCCCCTCCTTTTCCTGGGGCTTCGGCGGGAGCGGAAAGCGCTGTACAGCCGGATCAACGACCGGGTGGACCGAATGGTTGAGGCGGGCCTTGTCGAGGAGGTTGAGCGGCTCTTGCAGGCAGGATATCCGTCACATCTGAAGCCATTTCGCAGTCACAACTATCGCCACATTGTTGCCTTTCTCTTGGGCCAGGAGAAGTTCGAGGAGGCGGTGAGGCGGACCAAACAGGAAACGCGTCATTATGCGAAGCGGCAGATGACGTGGTTTCACCGGGAAAGAGAAATCACCTGGTTCGACCTAACGGACGGAGAGTCCGGGAAGATCACTGAGATGATGGTCGAGCGAATCGAAGGACGTCGAGAGCGTTATGGAACAGCTTAAGATCCGGGGTAGAGCTCGGGGACCTCATGGGACGCTGACGGTCCCGGGTGACAAGTCCATCTCCCATCGCGCGATCATCCTTGGGGCGCTGGCTGAGGGGTTCACCGAGATCTCGGGCTGGCTGAGGGCCGAGGATTGTCAGCGGACCCTCGAAGCTATTCGAACCCTCGGCGTGGAGGTTGAAGGACGGAAAGGAGAGCCGCTTCGGATCTATGGGAAAGGGCTTCACGGACTCCGAGAACCGGCAGATGTGTTGGACTGCGGTAACTCCGGCACCACGATTCGACTCCTGGCGGGCGTGCTGGCAGGGCAGCCGTTCCTCTCTGTCCTGACGGGCGATGTTTCCCTCAGGCGGCGACCCATGGATCGGATCGTCGTTCCTCTGAGACAGATGGGAGCAGCGATTTGGGGTCGAGTTCAAGATACCCTGCCCCCATTAGCGGTGCGGGGCGGGGCGCTTCGGGGGATAACATACCGGACTCCGGTCCCCTCGGCGCAGGTGAAATCCGCGGTACTCTTGGCTGGTCTTTTCGCCGATGATCCCACGACCGTCATCGAACCGGCTGCATCACGAGATCACACCGAGCGCATGTTTGAGGCTTATGGCCAGCGCGTGGAGCGGAGTGAGCTGGCGGTGACCGTGGTGCCCTCAGGAACCCTGCAGGCCAAGAGGGTCTCTGTTCCCGGTGACTTTTCCTCAGCCGCCTTCTTCCTAGTGGCTGGCCTTATTCTTCCCGATTCCGACCTTACCCTGGAGGGGGTCGGGGTCAATCCCACCCGCACAGGACTGTTAGATGTCCTCCAAGCGATGGGTGGCGATGTGCAGGTATTGTCGGTGGACGAAAGTGCCGGAGAACCCAGGGCCCGGCTGAGGGTCCGATCGAGTTACCTTAAGGGTATCAACATCGGGGGGGACCTCATCCCGCGCCTGATTGACGAGATTCCTGTCCTGGCAGTGGCCGCCGCCTGCGCGGAGGGAAAGACCGCCATCCGGGACGCCGCAGAACTGCGGGTGAAGGAATCGGACCGTATTCGGGCCATTGCCACGGAACTCAGCCGCATGGGAGTTCGTACGGAAGAGCTGAAGGATGGACTGATTATCCACGGTGTGCACGGCTTACGGGGGGCCTGCTGCCAAAGCCTCGGGGACCATCGGGTGGCCATGGCACTGACCGTGGCAGGTCTCCGAGCTGGCGGGGAGACAACGGTCATCGACACGGCGTGTATCTCGACGTCCTTCCCCGGCTTTGTGGAAATCCTCCAGAGCCTGTTTCCCGACTCGCTCGAGCGGAATGGATGAGCGACCTTCCGAAAAACCTCATCATTACCATCGACGGCCCGGTGGCCGCAGGAAAGACTACGGTGGCCCGACTGTTGGCCCATCGACTAGGCTATTGCCATATCGATAGTGGAGCTATGTACCGGGCACTTGCTTGGAAGGCGCTCAAACACGAAGTTGATCTCTCGAACCCATCGGCCCTCGTAACTCTACTCGCCGAAACCAAGCTAGAGCTTCGACCCGCCAATGGGGGCCTCCGGGTTCTGGTGGACGGCCTCGATATTACAGAAGGGCTTCGCTCAGCCAAGATTCAGGAAGCTGCCTCAATTTTGTCTGTCCATCCGAGGGTTCGGGAAGAGATGGTGCGGAGGCAGAGGGAACTGGGGAAGCAGGGAGGGGTGGTGATGGATGGCCGCGATATTGGAACGGTGGTCTTCCCCCACGCAGCGGTGAAATTTTATCTGACCGCCGCCTTGGAGGAACGAGGACGTCGGCGCTTCCACGAGACTCCCCAAGACGTCGGAACGCTTGAGGAAACCCTGGAGGAGGTGGCGAGCCGAGATCGTCGGGACATTGAGCGGACGGCCTCCCCACTGAGGGCCGCGCCCGACGCCATCCACCTGGACACCACCCATTTGGGCCCCGAGGAGGTTGTCAGGCAAATGGAGGAGCACATCGATCAGACCGTCAAAAAATGAGCCCATTTTTTTCTTGCGCGGCTCCTGCAACCTGTGTAAATTTAAGAGGTTTGAGGGGCGCCAGGAGGTTCTCTCACGTGTGGTATCGGGCCCTCCAAATTTTCCTCCCTATAATCATGCCGGTGTTCCACCTCCGGGTTGTGGGGAAGGAGGAGATCCCTGTCACAGAGGGGGTTATCCTGGCCGCGAATCACGTGAGTTATGTCGATCCCGTCTTTATTGGCGGCGCCCTAGCGGAGCGGCAGCTTCACTTCATGGCGAAGGAGGAGCTGTTTCGGTTTCCCATCTTTGGCGCGCTCATTCGAAGGCTCAATGCCTTTCCGGTCCGACGGGGCCAGGTGGATTATGGGGCGATACGGCAATGTCTGCGCCTCCTGAGGGAAGGGGAGGTTCTTCTCATGTTTCCGGAAGGGACTCGTGGGGATGGAGTGGCACTGCAGGAAGCAGAGGAGGGGATCGGGCTTCTGGCGGCACGCTCGGGTTGTCCAGTGGTGCCTGTTTATGTCCGGGGAACCGACCACGTCCTGCCAAGAGGCAGACGGATCCCCCGCATCCGGCCCGTGACGGTCTACTTCGGTCACCTCTTGCGACCGATGGCTGAGGTCCCTCGCGGGGGGAGCCGATGGACGTACATGCAGTTGAGTGAGCAGGTCATGAAAGGAATCGCGGAACTAAAAGCCCGGGCCTGTTCTCCAGAATCGTAAGATCTTTGGTCTTTTGATAATCCTTTGCCAGGAGGTACACCCAGGTATGGACGTGAAGGAGAGGCGGCGCAAAAAGCAAGAGATAGAGGGGGATCGAACTTTGCCCGGAGAATTGGAGCAGCCGGAGCAGACCATGAGTATGCAAGATGTCTACGACCAAACGTTCAAGGATATTCTCGAGGGTGAGATCGTAAAAGGGAAGGTCGTGGAGATCGGCATCGATACCGTCATTGTTGACATCGGGTACAAATCCGAGGGGAGTATGCCGATCAAGGAGTTTCTTAGCCCCCAAGGACAGCTGACCGTCCAGGTGGGTGATATGGTGGACGTGTACCTCGAATCCAAGGAAGACAGTGAAGGACTCATCGTTCTGAGTCGAGAGAAGGCAGAAAAGATCAAGGTCTGGGAAGACATCAGCAAGGTCTATGAAAAAGGGGGGGTGGTCCAGGGGACGATTGTTGGCAAGACAAAGGGAGGACTGATTGTGGACATTGGAGTCCGGGCATTCCTCCCTGGGTCCCAGGTAGATCTGCGTCCCGTGCGTGACCTCGACCGACTGATTGGCAGGACGCTCCCCATGAAGATCATTAAGCTGAACCAACGGCGGGGCAACATCGTCCTCTCTCGCAGAGAGTTGTTGGAGGAGGAGCGGAAGGGCCTCAAGGAAAAAACCCTTACCACATTAGAAGAGGGCAAGATCCTGAAGGGAAAGATCAAAAATATCACCGAATACGGGGCCTTCATCGATCTCGGGGGCCTCGATGGCCTGTTACACATCACCGACATGTCCTGGGGACGGATCGGGCACCCATCGGAGCTGTTCGCTGTGGGGGATGAGGTCGAGGTGGTAGTCCTCAAGTTTGATCGGCAAACAGAGCGAGTCTCTCTTGGATACAAACAGCGCCTCCCGGACCCGTGGGAAAGCGTGGTCCAGAAGTTTCCACCAGGGACCAAGATGAAAGGAAAGGTGGTGTCGATCACCGATTACGGGGCCTTTGTTGAGCTTGAGCCGGGAGCAGAGGGGCTCGTCCACATCTCGGAAATGTCCTGGACCCAGCGGGTCAAGCATCCCTCGAAAGTGGTGGGCGTGGGGGATGTCGTGGAGGTGGTGGTCCTGGACATCGACCAGTCGGGTCGACGGATATCGCTCGGGATGAAGCAAGTAGAGCCAAATCCGTGGGACGCCCTGGAGCAACGATATCCCGTAGGAACCCGCGTCGAGGGAAAGGTCCGGAACCTTGTGGACTTCGGTGCCTTCGTGGAACTGGAAGATTCGATCGATGGACTGATTCACGTGTCCGACATGTCCTGGACCAAGCGGGTTAAGCATCCTTCGGAGATCTTGAAGAAGGGGGATCATGTCGAGGCGATCGTGCTTCATGTGGATAGGGGAGCTCGCCGCATCTCGCTTGGACTGAAGCAGACGCAGGCCGATCCCTGGAAGACCGTTGTCCCGGAAAATTACCGGGTCGGGATGGATGTCACGGGGAAGGTGGTACGGATCACCGATTTCGGGGCCTTCGTGGAGCTTCCTGATGGCATTGAGGGATTGCTGCACGTCTCCGAACTGTCCGAGGGGCGGGTGAACCGGCCCGAGGACGTGATTAAGGCGGGTGAGGAATTGACCCTTAGGATTATTAAGTTAGACACGGATGACCGAAAATTAGGCCTGAGTCTGAGAGCATTCCAGGAGGCCGCCCGGGAAGAGGGGGAAGAGGAGTAACCCATGCGTGGGGAGGGAAAACGCTCCTTCTTTCGTGCCCTACTGGTGACCGGCGGGATTGGACTGTTCCTCTTGCTCCTGATTTTTGGAGTGGCCTTTCTGCTGGCCAACCGGGAACAGTTCGGAGGGCCCAAGGTAGCTCTGCTCGAGGTAGACGGAATCATTAGCGATTCCGAAAGGATCATCGAACAAATCCGGCATCACATCGAGAACCAGACTGTCCAGGCATTCGTGATACGGATCAACAGCCCAGGCGGAGGAGTAGCAGCCTCTCAGGAGATTTATGAGGAAATCAAAAAGATCCGTCAGGTCCACGAAAAGCCGGTGGTCGCCTCCCTCTCTACGGTCGGAGCCTCGGGGGGCTATTATATTGCCGCAGCTGCCGACAAGATTGTGGCTAATCCGGGAAGTATCACCGGAAGCATCGGTGTGATCATCCAGATCCCCAACCTTTCAGATCTGCTGCAGAAGGTGGGGATTCGATCAGTGGTCATCAAGAGCGGGCCGTACAAGGACATGGCGTCTGCCACCCGAGAATTGACGGTCGAGGAGCGACAATTGCTACAACGGGTGATTGATGACATCCATGACCAGTTCATCCAGGCCGTAGCGGAAGGACGCGGCCTTTCTCGGGAACAGGTTGAGACGGTTGCCGATGGTCGGATCCTCAGTGGTCGCCAGGCCCTAGAGTTGGGGCTGGTGGATCAACTGGGAAACCTACAGGACGCCATCGAGACCGCAGCAACGATGGGTGGGATCTCAGGGAAGCCGCGGATTGTCCGAATCGAGGAGCGCGAGTTTTCCCTTCTCCGGTTTCTGCTGGGAAATAGTGCCACGGTCTGGGGGCAGAAGCTCTTGGGGAGGGAGAAAGGTCGATTTTCCGTCGATTACCTTTGGCAGTGGTGAAAGTCGGTCTATAAAGGAGGAGAGCAATGACCAAAGCAGACCTGGTTGAGAAGATAGCTGCGACCGTGAATCTGACAAAGAAGGAGACAGAGGTTGTCATCGATACGATCTTCGAAGGTATTGCCGAGGCGTTGGCATCAAACCAAGACGGCAAGGTTGAACTTCGCGGCTTTGGGAGCTTTCGAATTCGCCGGCGTGGCGCTCGTCAAGGTCGGAACCCCCAAACGGGTACGACGGTGAGTGTCCCGTCCAAGAAGGTTCCCTACTTTAAGCCGGGAAAGGAGCTGAAGAGCCTCATCGACAGGTAGCCCCTTTTCCCACAAAAACCCCATTCTGGCTCAAACCTGTCTGATCGGCCATCAGTTCATGGGGTATTCTACGCGCTCTGGGACCAAGGATGCTCAAGCGCCTCGCTTCATTGAGGGAAGGCCCGAAGAGGTTCAAGAGTTTTTTGGAACTCCCCCACCAACCTTACCGGAAGGTCCCGAGTCTGTAAGAGACCAACCCGTTTTCCTCGCTCAATTTCACCCCGGTTTGCAGCCCGCCTTTCTGAGTTTTCTGGACGCGACTTCTCGGTCCCTCATGGAGGCAGTGGGGGAGAGACGAGAGTTTCAACAGACGGAGTGGGCCTATTTCCAGCTGCTGCTGCAGATCACCACGAATATTATTGAGAATGAACGTCGGTCGGGACTGCTGAATCTGTTCTGGCTGGCGCATTCTAAAGATGTGGCGGCCACGATACAGGAGTACTTCAATCGGGGAGGGGTTCCGGCCTATATCAAATACCAAATGCATCCGCTGATCCGGGGTTTCTACCGGGTCCTGCATCGCTCGGCCTGGCACCATTGTGCCGGCAAGGCCCCTCAGATGCTGGAATACAACCTCGGAATTCCCTTCAACCACCGCTTGATCGAGAGTCTCTTTGAAGATCAGCTCCCGTTGACCGAGGTTGATTTACCCCGGGTACACCTCGAGAACGTGCTGGTTCCGCAAAACCGAAGATTTCGTCTCAGTAGAGAAGAATACAGGGAGTTGCGAAATCTCCTCCGAGACCGGATTCGTCATGGTCTCAGTAAACGGGAGCACACGCTGTTAGATATGGTCAAGATCCATCTCCCAACCTTGGACCCTTCTATATATACTCAGGATGCCGCGCAGCTGAAGATGATGTTTCACCCGGCCATTGTGACCTATCTCTTCACGGATTACGACGAAATTCTGGGACGCCTCACTGCGTCGTCCACGCTGAAGGCGGCTCGGGACCGCCGAGGTGGATGGCATTTTCTCCTCCATGATTATCTCGACCTTATCCAGGCAGTCCGTCGCGCTGAGCTCATCCACCGACTTCGGAGCGACATTGCCTTGATCCCTCCCGGGTGGGATGAAATTCAGCTCAAAAAGAACTTTGCCGAGGGACGGCTCGTCCAGTTTTTCGAATCCAGCGAGGTCCTCAAAAGTGCGCGAAAAGTCACAATCCTTTTTGCAGACCTTCGAGGTTTTACTTCTGCTGCAGAGGGAGGGATCTCCGAGGTGGAATTGACGCGATCGCTGTACACCATCTTTGATCCGATGACTAGCATCGTCAAGCGGTTCAACGGGCAGATCGACAAGTTCACCGGCGATGGCGTGATGATTACGTTCGGGACCACGCAGGGTAGCCCTGAGGACGAGATGAATGCCCTTCGGACTGCTGTTGCAATCCAAGCGCTGATCAAAAACCTTCAAAAAGAAGGGAAAATGCCCTACCAGATGGGAATCAGCCTGCATACGGGTCGTGCCCAAATTGGCCGCTTCCTTCCCAATGAAGGATCCGTGGATGTCACGGTGATCGGCCGCCATGTCAATATCGCTAGCCGTGTCACGGGTTCCGGAGGCGGCCCCTGGGAACGAGAGGACGAGCCAGCGATCCGGCATGGGGATGTTGATCGAGACGTCTGGATTGAGGGAGACGGCGTCTTATACAATTCAGGAATCGCGGCCACTCGGGAGCATGTGGAGGCGCTCCGCCAGAATATCCCTTGGGAGATCGAGGAAGGGGAAAACGGCACCTGCTATGTCTGTTTCGATCCTGCGCTTCAAAAAAAGATCTTGATTGAGTATGTAGGGGATGCTAAGTTGAAAGGTGTTGAACGGGCTCAGCCCGTCTATCGAGTGGTTGCCTCTTGACGATTCGGGAAGGCCGATGATACGATGATTGGCACGTTGTGGGCGCCGTGGAGGATGCAGTACATCGCGGGACAGAGACCCCACGGATGCATCCTGTGCCAAAAGGCCAAAGAGGACGAAGACGCGAAGAATTTGATTCTGGCCAGAGGGTCCTTCACCTACGTCCTCATGAACATCTATCCCTATAACAGCGGACACCTGATGATTGCTCCATATCGCCACGTGGACACCTTAGCGAAGCTCTCTCCCGAGGAACAGACCGAGATGATGATGTGGGCGTCCAGTAGCGAGCGAATCCTTCAAGAGGCGTTCCAGGCTATGGGATTCAACATTGGCGTCAACGTAGGAAAGGTAGCGGGAGCAGGGATTGATGACCATGTGCACATGCATGTGGTTCCCCGCTGGGATGCAGATACAAACTTTATGCCGGTCCTGGGTGAAACCAAGGTAATTCCGGAGTACCTCGAGGAGACCTACGCCAAACTCTTGCCCTATTATCGGGCTGCCTGAGGGAAGGGGAGCACGCCAATGCTGATCCGGATGACGGTCCGGGGAATCGCCCTTGATCCAATCACCAACATGCCCATCATCATTCTAAAGGACCAGGATGAGAAACGGGCTCTCCCCATCTGGGTTGGCATCTTTGAGGCGAATGCCATTGCGCTCGAACTCGAAAAAATAGGCACGCCCCGACCCATGACGCACGATCTGATCAAAAACATCCTGGATGGGCTCGGCGCGACCGTCCAGCAAATTGTGGTGAACGACCTCAAAGAGAACACGTTTTTCGCGGTCATCGAAGTCAACTACAACGGGAATGTCGTGAATGTCGACTCACGGCCGTCGGATGCCATTGCCTTGGCCTTGCGAGTTAATGCGCCGATTTTCGTCACCGAGAAAGTCGTGAGTAAAGCGAAAAGCATGGACATCGCGGAGGAAAAGGAGGAGACCGATCGCTGGAAGGAGTGGCTTGAGAATCTCAAGCCCGAAGACTTCGGTAAGTACAAAATGTAATCCGACTCAGTTT